>Ga0181538_10001883_pt1 | contig 22747 bp, 8 predicted proteins | sample PEATcosm2014_Bin_40_FD_119773 | JGI IMG/M metagenome (GOLD analysis project Ga0181538, IMG submission 119773) | Peatland microbial communities from MTU Mesocosm Facility, Houghton, MI, USA - PEATcosm2014_Bin23_30_metaG | ecosystem: Environmental > Terrestrial > Soil > Wetlands > Peat | place... | reverse complement strand
TTCCAACGGGTGTGCCAGATCGTGGACGAGTTGCCGTCAATCGCATTGGCGGCACTGTTGTTTTCACCGGCCATTTCCTGGCTGTCTGTGGCGACGACTTTCCAGCCGGCGGGCGGCAGACCGGCGAAGGTTTTTGAAGTCACGATGCCAAGCTTGCCGTTCGGCATCACGCAGGCGGCTTGCACGGTGCCGGTCAACGGCAGCGTGATCGGCGATTGGTAAACCGGCGAGTTGGTTGTCGGTTCGGTTCCATCCACGGTGTAAACCATTTTGCACCCGGCGGCGTTGTTGATGGTCACCAGATTGTCGGTGCTACGATCCGAAATGGTGGGAGACAGGCCGTAAATAGATTGCTTGAAGAGACCCATTTCGGCCAGTGTCGGTTCCAGACGCGAACCGGTGATGCGGATGCGCACCTGGCTGGTGGTCGCGGGCGATTTCAGCCGGATGAGCCGGCGATGCCCGACGGTTGTCATTTCGTCTGACGAAATTATTTCTGCCGGGACGAAGTCAGAATCGTTCAAAACATCAATGGCAAATGACTCAATCCGCTGTCCGCGATGGTCCACTGCTTCCTGCAACGAAACGACATCGAATGTCACCGCTGCAGGCAGCGTCAAGGTCAGCGTGCCGTTGGTGTGGCCCGGCGCGGCTTCCCACCAGGTGTCAAGATTTCCGTCCAGCGCGAGCGACGGATCGTTGGCGCTGTTGGAATTGTCGGCAGTGAGTTTACCGCCAGCAGCGAGGTCGGTGGCGAACGTATCCTTGACCACCTGCGCCATTTTGCTCAACGCCTCGATCTGGTCGTCGGGAATCAATCCGCGTGTATCTGGTGAAAGGTTTAAAATGAGGTTTCCGTTGCGGCCGATAGACCGGTAATAAATGTCCACCAACTCCGACAAGCTCCGGGGATGTTTGCTGGGCGCCCAAAACCATTGGCCGTTGGCGAGAATGGTGACGTTGATTTCAGCTGGATACCACCAGAGATAGGACCCGGGCGTTAGCTTGTCGCGACCGCCAAGGTCCCATCCCTGCATATCCGGCCATCTAAAGGTATCGGGGGACTGCGGCAGCGGAATGACGCTCCATTCCGTGGTGCGACCAACGCCACCCTCATTGCCCACCCAGCGCCCATCCGGTCCTTTGCCGAAAATGATCGCGCTGGGTTGCAGATGGCGGATCAGGTCAAACCACGTGTTGTAGTCGTAGGTCTCCTTGACGCTCGGATCCGGATTCGCGCCGTCAAACCAGACCTCCTGGATCGGGCCGTATTCGGTCAGCAACTCGTAAAGTTGGTTCAGAAAGTAACGATTGTAGTCGTCCACTTCGTAAGTGTAATTCGTAAAACCGGCCGGCGACGTGCGACCCAAAGCCGGATTGCCCTTGAAACTCGCCGGATCGGTGGGAATGACCGAGAGAGCATTGCTGCTGCCGTTGCCGTAATAACCGCCCGGATTTTTCGGGTTTGTGCTCAACTGGTAAAGGTCGGCGGGTGAAAGGTAAACTGCCAGCTTGAGGCCGTGGGCGCGTGCGGCATTGGCCACTTCCCGCACCACGTCGCCCTGGCCGCCACGCCATGGACTGGCCGCGACCGAATGCGGCGTGTAGCGAGTCGGCCACAGGCAGAATCCATCGTGGTGCTTGCAAACCAGCACGATCATTTTGCCGCCAAAGTTCTGCATCGCACTGCACCATTGGTTTGCGTCCAGTTCCGCAGGATTGAAAATCGAAGGGTTTTCATGTCCGCTGCCCCACTCGACGCCATTGAACGTATTCACGCCGAAGTGGAGAAAGAACGTCCGCTCCAGCCGCATCCAGGCCGTTTGATTCGGACGCGGCAGGACCTTCGCCACCTTTTCGACGATGACGGCGGAGGAATCGCCGTTGGAAATGAACTGCATCGTGGAATAGGGAATCAGCGAAGGCGCGGCATTATCGGTGTCCGCGAGCGCTTGATTGCGGGCCAAAGCCAGGAGTATGAGAAAACTTGCCGTCAGCACCTTATTGGTCGCGGCGTTTTTTCCGCCATGGAAACTATTCATTGAGCGCATTGAACATCAGCCTTTTTGCGGTCACGGGTTGAAATCTGTCGGAAGCGCCGCTGACGAAGGACTCCATGAGTCCGGGTAGCGCCAGGAGCACGATTTTGCCCCGGCCACAGGGGACAACAGCCGCGGCGACGCCAATGTTTGGATCGTGACCTTTCCCGTAACCGATGACGGACTCGACGCCGGCGCCGGAAAGCATCAGGCCATCGCCGCTGACAATCTGGTACGGCCAGTCCAGCACACAGTCGGATGGAAGCCCGGCGAGCAGCCAGTGCTTGCGCCCGAAGAACCAGAATCCCATCCATGATGGTCCCGAAGCGCCGACGGGTCCGGAATAGGTAACCAGCCCTTGCACGGCCAAAAAGGCAGCCATTTGCTCGGCGTCTCCCCCGCCGGTGGTAAGCAAGACAACGCGCGTGCCATCGCGTCGCGCCCGTTCGATGGCGGCGTTAAGGTCCGGCTTCCAGTAGTCATCCTCTTGTTGGGAAATCGGCGTCCACACGTTGCCTGGCGGATCGGTGTACGGCTCGTCCCGGAATGCCGCTCGCACGACCTTACCCGACGAATCCTGCAACTCCACAGCGGCCAATGTGGCGTGGTCGGACTTGACGCGCGGCACCGAAAGGCGAACCGTTCCCTCGGGCGCATCCACCACAAACGTTTTTACGAGCGCCCGGTCTTTTCCGCCTGCCTCGGCGAAAATGTCCAGGTCTTTGGCAACAATCGTGCCGTTGATCGCAACGTCAAACAGCCGCTGGCCGGGCCAGCCAAAGAAGCCGTCGTCCAAGTAGAGCTTCACCGTGATTTTGCCAGGCGTCAGGCCATGCCAGGTGTGGATTGGCCCGGCCTGGCCCCACAACTGATGCTTGTAGAGTTCCGGATCATCCGTGTTGGTAACGGGCGTGTCAGTATAGCTCGGCTGCCAGCCTTCCGGGCCGGCGGCGTCTGGGGCCAGAAGGATGGTCGCAACTTTTCCGAGTTTCGGCGAAAGGGAAACTGCGTCGGCGTTGAATTGGCGCTTGACCGTGGCAATCAGCTCATCCGGGTCGCCGCAACAGGCGATCGTTCCTTTCAGCGCTGCCGGCTGGGTGTCAATCACGAGCAACGGCTCGTCTCGCTCAAGCACGGGCGGCCCGCCGGCCTTGGCGCTTAACGCGGCGTGAATCGTAACGAAACCAGGCTGGTCAACCTTGAACTGGATATCCTGTTTGAGCAATTGGCCGAAGGTCTCGCCACCGATCAATTCGACCGGATACTCCGCGTGAAACAGCGGCTTGTGACCGGCCATGGAGGCCGTCACCTTCAGGCGCCAGGAGCCGGTCAGGTTCTTCTCGTTGATCTGATGAACATCGACCACAGCGGTATCGCCCTTGGCGATCACGTAATGGCGTGGTCTGATGACCAGGACTTCCGGTTGCGCGGCCTGATGGATGAGCGTGGGGTCTGCCTTGAGCTGGCGCAGAGAATCCACAAGCCCGCTGTGGTCGTCAATCGTGGTGGATTCCCAGCCGGAGAGGACGATGTAATCTACGGCATCGCACATGCGGGCATTTTCCAGCACATGCGCAGCAGAAAAGTAATGCTTCGCTCCCGCCTGTCGGAAGAGCGTTTCGGCGGTTGGAAACGCCGAGCGGAATTGGTGGTCGTCCAGGAATTTTTCGTAAGCCGCGAGGATTGCCTGGTGGGCCTCCAGGTCGTAGCCTGTCTGCTGGTTTGTCTTGTACCAGTTGACGGTTGCAGCGTGATTGTCGGGCGACGCGCCTGTCGCCATTTCGCCCCAAACGATGACTTCCTTCGTGTTGTCCGTCCGATACTTGTAATCATCCGGCGACTTGTACATTCCATCGGTCCACACGCCAGGCGAGTCCATCGCCGAGTGCACGTCCCACCAGCCGGAATAGCCGGTGCCATCATCCACCTGCCAGGTATCGCTGTACGGCAGGCTCCACACCTGCTTGTCGGTGCTGACGCCGGACTTGAGAGCGATGATGCGCGAAGGATCGGCTTCACGCATCTGCTCGAGCGCGTAGCGCATCCGTGGATTGTTCACATCGGGATCGGTCTCGTTCTGGAGAGTCCAGAGACTGACGCAGGGGTGCGACCGGAACGACCGAATCATCGCCAGCTCTTTGTCAAGCTGGTAGCGGTTGAGGAAATCGAGGGCGATGGGCTTGCCGTCGTAGTTGACCTGAACTCCCGTCTGCGGAGGCTCTGATTGCGCGTCTTGGAACGTATGCACGCCTCCACCGGCCTCGCAGTAACGCAAAAATCCGACGCGGTCAAAAGCATCAAGCACGACCGCCTTGGGCATGTGACGGTGGTTTTGAATGGAGTCCAGGCCGATGGCTTTCATCGCCGCAATCTCGCGTCCTGCCGCAGCCTCATCCGGGAAAATGCCGTTCGGAGCCCAGAACCCCCATGAAATCGAGGAACGTGGCACGATCCGGTGGCCGTTCAGATAGAGCTTCGCGTCGGCTCCGAGGCCTTTGACGTCCATCCAGCGGAAGCCAAAACTCGTGCTGCGATCGGAATGCGCAACGGCCGGCAGATTTGCGGAAGCTTTGTAAAGATTCGGCTGCTCAATATCCCAGAGCTGCGCGTTGGTGACATTCGCATCAATTGACGTCGTGATGGTTGTTCCGCCGGGCGGAACATGGACGTTTTTGCTTTGTTTGAAGACGACATTGCGATCCCGGGCCATGGAAAACTCAACCGGCCCGTCGTAGGCCTGCCCAGCGGATGAAATTTCGGCCTGGATGCGAACCGAGCGAGGGTCGGGTTTATTGAAAACCGCCAGATCGCTGACGCTGACTGGCGCGCGCACCTGCATCTCCACGCCCCCGGCCAGACCGCCGAAAGCATGGGTCGCCGGCAGCGTATATTTACCCCAAGTCATTGTGAGGAAGTCCATCCAATCCAGTCTGCCTCCCGGATTGGTGATCCGCACGGCCAGCAGATTCTTTCCGCCAGGGTTAATCGCAGCCGTGGCATCCGCGGTAATCGGCGCTTCGGAGATGATGCTGTAGCCCACCAGCCTGCCATTGACATAGACCTCGCTGCGCAGGCGGCCGGCAGGGAAATAGAAAACCAGCCGTTCACCGGGTCGCAGGGCCGGCGGCGTAAAGGGGCGATACCACCATGACACGCCCTGGTAGAATCCGTCGGCTGCCACGATGTCCGATTGTGAGGTCGAAGCGGTCGTGCGCGCCGGCGCCTTGTTGAAGTAGTATTCTTCAACGGTCGCCGGCAACGACACGCCAATGCCAGCCTGGTCGTTGAGCACCGCCCATCCTCCGGTCGGCGGATTTACCGGCAAATTCGTGAGGTTCACATCTTCCGGAAGATAGAAGGTGTCATCTTGCCAGGCTGCTTTTGGATCCAGCCAAAGTCGCCACCCTTTATCGAGATTAATTGGGTCAGATACCTCCGCACGCGCGAACGGGATGAAGATTGAGAGAGCGATGGACAGGACGGGAAGAGTTTTGACCATTTTCAGTTTCATATATTTTCAGGGAATCAACTGTACGACGAATTCTTTTTGATCGCGAGACACTCCGATTTGCAACGGACTTCCGACAGCCAATGCCGCAGTCTGCCGCAGCAACGTCGCCGTGTCCGCGGTCTTCGCACCGTTGATCGAAAGGACAACATCGTTTTTTCGCAGCCCGGCTTTGGCCAAAGCCGTCTCCGCCGGAACTTCCAGCACCAAAACGCCGATCACGCCGGGTAGACCGAACGCAGACATCTCGCCTTCATCGGCAATGTTGCGCACGCTGGCGCCAAGCCACGTCGCGCGCGACGGCCTTGAGCTCCGGTTTTTGCACGCCGAATTGGTCCATCGGAAAATTGACAAAGCCCAGAGCCAGCGCGGGCGAGCCGGCCATCACGCGATAATCGCCGTGCGCCGGATCAACAAATTGCGCGTCAGCCGCGATGGAATGCTCGTCGCGTCCGCTTTGTTGCTGCAACTGTGTCGCGGATTCGATGGCCGTGGCGCCGTATTTCTGCATCAGGTTGAAATCCATTTCCGCGCCCCACGGTGGACGGTGCATGTTGGCCGGACGATACGCCGTCCAAACGATGTTGCACCGGAAAATGTCGCCGCTTTCGTCATACCAGAGGTGCGGGTCGTAACCGCCGTCCACCATGATGTTGTTTTCGACCACGCGCCCGAAGCCTTCGCGGTTCTTGATGCCGCCGTGCAAGCAAAGATTGTTCGTGATGATATAAAAGGAGGAGCCGTCGTCGAGGTCAATGTCCCAACCGTGATCGCAGCGCCAGCGGTTGTTGGCGAGCAGGTTTGTCTTCACCGCGTCGAGATTCGGAAAATCCGGAACCTGCCTCACCCACGCGTTGACTTCGCCGATGTTGGACCGCCAGTAACGGTCGCGTCCCCACGAATTGAAAGAGCCGTGGTCACCGGTCTCCTTCACCGTGTCAAAAACGTCGCAAAATTCGATGACGTGCCCGCCCCAGCAGCCGTCGCCGATATTGATGCCGGCGCGCGGCACGTCGTAAATCGAACAGTGCCGGACGGTGATGTCCTGGGCGAGGTCAATTTCTACGCCGGCGGTTTGTTTTTCCACACGACCCGTCTCGTGGATTAGGCAATCGTCCACCAGGCAGTCCGCCGGGAAATTGTCGGTTTTCGGCCCGGGCGTGCGATCAATCTCGGCAAGCTGGTGGACCTGGTAATAATTGTAATAATTGAACAGCGGGCTGCGCGCGGCCTGCGGGTCACCGACGAAGCAAATCCCGCTCGCACCCGCCCTGGCGATTTGCGTCCCGCGAATGACGACGCGGCGGTTGTAGTTATTGACAAAAATGGCATTGCCGCCTACCTGGTCAATGAAGCTGTCTTCCAGCGCACAATCCTCCGCACCGTTGAAGAAAATCGCCCCACCGCGATAAATCGCCCAATCCGAACGCAACAGCGGCTCGCGGGTGTCCATCACCGTGCGCGCCGCCTGGCGAAACACCAGTCCACGCAACATGATCCACTTGACCGAATGCGCCTCGTCGCCGCGAAATTCAATCAGCGTCCGCAGGCGCGTGGCTTCCACGACGGCGGTTTTCAAATCAAGTCCGGCGGGCGGATAGAAATAGAGCGTGTGCCTTTTGGAATTCAAAAACCATTCGCCGGGCGCGTCCAATTCTTCAAAGATATTTTCCACAAACTTGGTATTGGCGTTCTGCCCTCCGCCCCGGTTGTTCTGCCAGCCGCCCACTTTGGTTAAATCGCCGTTCGCGTCTTTTCCGGTAATACGCCAAGTGAAATCTCCCCACAGTGACGACTGCATCGCGTGCAAGTAACCCCCGACCGGATCCGCCCACCGGCTGGCACGCTGCTTGATGTCTGCACCCGAGGTAAAGCCGTCGAAGTATTTCGCCTTCGAGTCATAGTTCGGGTAACGCGCCAGAATCTGCCGCTCGCCGTTGACGAAAATTTCCTGGGTCTGCAAATCAGCCGGGACTTTCGCCTTAAAAATCCCATTCGTGTAAGGCTGCCAGTCCAGGTTTTCGAGTCGGACGCCGCCGCTGATGACAGGCTGCTCGTTTTTATAGGCTTGATAAACCACCGGGACGTCCTTTGTGCCGGAATCCTGCGCCGTGAACACGAGCGTTTTCGGCAGATAATAAGTTCCGCTGCGAAGAAAAACGTCACCGCGTTTCTGGCGAATCGCTTGTTGCGCGCGTTGTAGCGTAGTGAACGGTTCTTGTAGCGTGCCGGGATTCGCGTCGTCACCCGCCGGCGAAACGAAGTAAGGTTGCGCGTCACAGACGCACGCGGAAAAGACTGCCGCCGTACAAACTAAAATGATTTTGAATTTCACCGCACTGACGGGTTCGGCAAGTTCGTTCAAGTCGGCCATCATCCCGAAAATCCATTTGTTTGAGTCGGGCGCTGGGTTTTGTCCTACAGCTGCCAGACGGCCCGATAAAAGCGCGGAACTGACGAGACAGAATTGGTAAGACGGAACGGACCGGCCGCCGACGTGTTGGTGTAAATGGCAATCCAATTGGGCGAAACCAAATTGGTGCAGCTTTGAATCACGTACGGCACGCCGGATTGTCCATTGACCTGGAAGATAAATTGATTGGACGCAGGTGGCGATGCTGCCATCGGCACGAGAAGCGGCGCTGTCGGCGCGAACACGAGCACGTTCGCCGAGTAGGGCGGGAAGGTATAGTTGAAGTTCGCGCTGACGCCGGAGATATTGGTCTGGGCAACATCGAGCGAGCCAATTCCGGTTTCCGCCGCCTGATCCTGCGGAATGCCATAGGAATAGACGGTTGCGCTGGAAGACGGCACATAACCGGTCAGTGTGATGGCGGCCGTGAGGTTGGAGCAGGAACTCCTGTTGATCACCAGCAGGGTCAAAGAACCGTTGGTGCGTTGAACGGCATAGGTTCCCAGAAGTTCATAATCGTTCGTCGCGGTGATGACGGTATCGCCGCCGCGGGCAAAATATCTCAACAATTTCATACAATAGTAAGCCGGGTAACAGTTGTAGTTGGGCGGCATGCTATCGTCAGCGCAGACGCCTCCATCGGAGAGGTATAAACCGGTATCGGGGTCTTTGCGCCAGCCATACACGGCGTTGTCTTCATCGGTTATGTCCGATTGTCCGTTGTGCAGGTCCCACCGAAGGAAGGCATTGAATTCGGTTTTTGACATGATGTAGCCGATGATCTCGTCCTGGAACAACCCGCCCACCAGGCTCACGGCTGTTTTGTCACCTCCCGGACCATACTCGGTGGCGTCGAGCTCGATGTTCGTGGAGACGTTGGTGCCCAAATAGTATCCCACATAGTCATTGAGCATCATGCGCAAATTCGCCGCATTGATTGCCCAATTCTGGGACCACAAGGCGAGATTATAGAAGTCCCCATCGTCGGGGGCATAGTTGTGTTCGATGAGGAAGTCCGGCATCGCATTGGGATTGTTGGTTCGCATGGTATATAACATCACCGGCGTCCAGCCGTAGTGCGTCACGCCGGTGACGGGATTGACGGCGGCATGATTGTAGTTGTTGATGGTGCCGTCTTCCGTGACGTCGGCCACGGCGCCGATTTTGATGGTGGGGTCCACGGCTTTCATTGCGGTATAGTATTGCGCGAAGCGCATGGCATAGCTCCAGGGATCGTGCGCCTCGTAGGGCGGATTGGTGTTGCAGTCCAGTTCCCAACTGCCGCCGACCTCGTTGCCGATCTCCCAGTATTTAAAATTGGCATGGTTGGTGATATTCATCTCGGCGACTCCCCAGGCAGCTTCCTGGGGCGTGCTGCTGCCATAGTTGGCGATGATATATGCCTGGGAGTGCGCATTGGTGCATGTATGAATGAAGTTGGTGGTAAAGGAACCCCAGGTGCGCGGGCTGGTGTTGCCATACTGCATCGGTTCGTTGGTCCAGTGGTAGCCGTCACCCCAACTGCCGCCGGGCCAGCGCAAGGCCCCAATGTTCATGTTGGTTACCTGGTCAATGGTGCCGGGCGAGTCTTCAGAGCCATCCCAGGCGACGTTGTTGATGCCGAACAAGCGGGAATCCACCGTGCGAATCGGAGCGGCGGCATTGGCGCCGACATGAATGACCGGGGGCTTCGGCGCGGCACCCAGCCTGATGTTAGCGATATAAAATTGGGGCTGCACCGTGCCTCCGTTCCAAATCTCAATACCTTCCAGATTGGTAATATTGGCGACCCCGAGGGAAGCCAGGGAGAAAGTGAATTGTTGCCAGGCATTGGTCGGAGCGGTCACATATATAATGTTCTGCCAGGTTGAACCTGCTTCAGCTTTGATGCCCACACTTTGTCCGCCGGTGGCGCCCCCGTTTAACCAGAAGCTAATATTGGTATAAATGGTGGTATCATAGGGATCATGAGTGAGCTGCCATGCCTGATAAGTGCCGCTGGCGGCGAAAACCATGGAATTGCTGCCATTAAAGTTCGGATTATAGGTGAGATAATGAGTCACCCAACTTCCGGAATCATACCAATTGTTGTTATAAACGGTCGTACCGTAAGAGTTGTTGGAATAGCACGTGAAAAGGAGGTAATCGTCACTGTTAAAAGGAATTGTGGCCGACAACGGCAGGACGGTCACTGTGACGATGGCGCTGGTGTTACCGCCTAAACTGTTCGTGGCCGCCAAATCGAATTGGAACGTGCCGGTCGAGGGCGGCGTGTAGGTCGAAGACGGACTGGTCGCTCCGGGAATGTTCGTCAGTGTGCCGCCGCTGCCGCCGTCGGTCTGCCATTGATACGATATGGGCAGGCTTCCGGTCACCGTTGACGCGATGGTAACGGTTGAGCCTAAGGAAATAATACTCGAGGGGGAAACCACCGGCGTGGGAACGTAGGGAGCACTGGGAATATTGGTCAGGCTGAAGTTTGTAAACGTGGCGGTATTCAGTGCCGAGTTGTTGTGAGCGGTCACATCGAATCCGGCCAGGACGGTGCTGTTCAACGCAACCGATTGGCTACCGACCTGAACCCAGGTGCTGCCATTCAAGCTGTAAGAGCCAGTGTAGGTCCCGTTGGAGCAGACTAATTCCAACCAAACCGGCGTGGTAATGCCGCTATGCTGGCCGTTAGAACTGGAGCCACCGGCGGTGCTCCGCCATTGGAAACTGATTCCTTGGCCCGCCGTGGCGACGATGCTCACGTTGGCCGAACCCGCCGTGTAGTCATTGCGGAACATGATTCCGGCCTTCGCCCAGCCGGAACCGGGATCACTGTTTTGCAAACTGGTCACGAGGGTAATCATCGTGCCGTTGCCGGAAAAATTAGTGCTGCAAAAATTGAACTGGTCGGCGGTATTCCAAATGTCCGAGCCGCCGCCGGTCACGGTCCACAAGCCATTGGTATAGCCGGCCGAGCCGGCCAAACCTGGCGAGCCAATGTCCGCATCGCTCCATCCCGGCGGCAAATACCCCGAAGGCGTTTTCAGACTCAGTCCAACGTCAAACACCGCGTCGAAGCTGTGGCTGCTGCCAAAGGTGACGGTTCCGCCGCCCGGAGGGACAAGTCCAATCTGGCCCCCGGCGTAGGGGAGGTTGGTGGCGACCGCCATCGCTTCCCAACTGTTGGTTGAACTCGCTTTGCCAAACGACCAGGCATAGGCTGTGTTTGGTGACAATATCAACGAAAGTCCGGTCCACTGGAGCCAGTCGCCGTCATTGAAAGTGATATTGGCCGAGGTGTTGGTTTGCAGCGGGGTCACCGTGCTACCGGACACTGAGTAAAGGTGCAGGTAATAGGGTTGGGCCGTCCCAATGCCGAAGTCGCTGCCCAGACCGGCCGTCCGTATCGCCAGGGATGACAGGACGTATCCCGCCGGGTTTGTACCGGTGAGAAAGGTTTGTCCGGGTTCGCCGGTACCAAAAGAGGTTTGGTCATCTGTGTAATAATTTAAGCCATCGGGATCCGTCCGGTTGCCAAGAGTGCTGAGCTGCGAAATATCATTCGTTCCGGGAGTGGGAGCGGTGGCGCCCAAATCCACAAGCGTCTGCGCACCGGCAGTACCTGCCAGTACGGCAGCGGCAGGCACAAATACGCACCTGAGCCAGCAGCGCCACCATTTGCCCGGCCATGAAGACATCCAGCTCTTGAATGGCATACCGCACGAATCCCAGCAGGGGTTAGAGAAAAAACGGGACTGGGTACGAGCATTTTGACTCATATAGTTTACCAAGACACTACCATAATTCCGGTGAAGGCGGAAACGGAAAGCCGATTCAGCCGTGTCGTGAGTTTTAATGACAGCAGGTTGTTCCAGAGCAACATCTTGTGCAACGGCACTCACTTTCGTAATTACGGGCGGCCGGGCTTTGGCAACAGAAATTTGACTTAAGAGGCAGCCGATGCGTTTATTGGGGGCCATCGCGCAACGACGCGCGGAGTCGCGACTCGGGTGCGCTTCCCGGCGAGGTTTGGAAGCCGGTTTGGTCATTCGCGCCGATTTGGAAACTTACGGCACGGAGGGGCGCGGCGTGCAGGGCAAAGTTTGCTCCATCGCCGTCGCCGGCTCGAGACCATCGGAACTGGCCTTCAGTTTAAATTCACCGGCGTCGCGGGTGGATTGCACGATGACTTGCGCCAGGCCATTGAACAGACTGCGCGACCACGGCGCGGTGGTAGCGTGCCCGACTATTTTCACCGTTACGTTCGGATTCAAACCACCCTGGTACGCGATGTTGTTTACGCCAACGGCGATGACATTGTCGCCGGCGTGGATGAATTTTTTGATGTCGAAAATCGGTTGCGCCTGCCAGTCATGCGATTCGCCGACGAACTGGCCGTTCACGAAATACCAGCCTTCGTCGTCGGCACCGCCAAAACAGGCCTGCGCGCCGGAACCGTTCAAATCTTCGTCCGTCAGCGTGAAGTGCGCGCGGTAAATCGCCATGGTGTTTTCCGTCTTGATCGTCGGTTCGCCGCCGCTGGTTTTGGCGTCGAGTGTGTTCCAGGCGGAGTCATCAAAATCATTCGCGTATTCCGGCACGGCGCTGCTGTCTTTCGGAAATTTCGCAAGCCGCCAGCGCCAATCGTCCACGGCAATGTCGCGCGTGGGCACAGACGGAATGAACGTGTCGGGCTCGTGGCAACTGGGATCGCCATTGCCCACGCCGAGAATGTTCCCCATGCCCTCAATGCTGAAATGGATTTTGTTCTGCGACACTGGCACAACGCGCCCTTGTGCATCCAGCGCGGTGACGGTGAACACCGCCACATCCTCGCCGTCGGCTTTGATGGTGTTCCGGTCAGGCGTGAGCTGGATTTGTGTAGCGTCGCCGGTGGTTACCACTTTCGTTTCGGTGATGACGTTGCCGGCGTCGTCAAAGCCTTTCGCGCTCAAAGTTCCTGGCGCGTATTTTACCCGCCAGCTCAACTTCGAATTCGGCTTCATCCCTTGCTTGCCGAGCGACGCGCCGTTCAAAAAGAGTTCCACTTGTTTGCAATTGCTGAAGGCCTCGACGAGGATTTCCTGGCCTTTGTTGCCGGGCCAGTTCCAATGCGGCAACAGGTGCAGCACGGTGTTCGTCGTCCACCACGATTTGTAGTAGTAAAAAGCATCCTTCGGAAAACCGCACGTGTCGAGAATACCGTAGTGCGAATTGACGCATGGCCACCAATACGGTGTTGGCTCGCCGCGATAATCAAAACCGGTCCACACGAAGGCTCCGGAGAGCCACGGGCGAACGGCGAAGAAGCTCCACCAGCTTTCCGCGGTCGTGGTCCAACCCGGCCAGGCCACGTCGTAAGCGCTGACGTAACCATGTTCCTGATCGTTCGCATAAATGCCGCGGTCGCCAACGACGCTGGCCTGCTCAGTGCCAACATTTGGCTGGTCCGGATGTTCAGCGTGATATCTGTCCATGTCCGGACCGTAATGATAATTCCAGCCACGCACTTCGATGACCGAATTGATGCCGCGGAACACGTTGTCTTCCGGTGACGCGTAAGTGACGGGCCGCGTCGGGTCGAGTTGTTTGACGTAATCCTGCATCGTGCGCGCGACGTTTGCAGCCTGCGGCGTGTCCTGCACCATGAATTGCTCGTTGGCGATGCTCCAAAACGCGACGCTCGGATGATTGCGGTCGCGGCGGATATGGTCGTCCCACTTTTTCATGTTCCCCGAATCGCTGCCCATCAACCGGCTCTCGTCCAGGACCAACATGCCGAGCCGGTCGCAGGCATCGAGCAATTCCGGTGTGGGCGGATTGTGCGAGGTGCGAATGGCGTTGCAGCCGAATTCCTTCAATTTCTTCACACGGAATTCCTGCAACGCATCCGGGATGGCCGCGCCGACGCCGGCGTGGTCCTGATGATTGCAAGTACCGTAAATCTCGTAATGCTTGCCGTTCAGCAAAAAGCCGTTCATCGGGTCAAAGCCCACGGTGCGGATGCCAAAGGGAGTTGTTATTTGGTCAATCACTTTGCCGGCCACGGAAACGGTCGTGATGAGCTCGTAAAGTTTCGGAGATTCCGGCGACCAAAGAACAGGCGCGAAAATTTTCGATTCCAGTTTTGTGGTTCCCCGCGATTCGCCCTGGACCACTTCCGATTGTTTGAAGGCGCCCAACGATTTGCCCTCCGGAGAAATAATTTCGCAGTTCACCATCGCTGTCATTTCGTTGGTGAATGAATTGAGCAGACTCGCTTCCACATGAATTTCCGCCTTATCCGATGGCACATTATTTTTGAATTTGGAATAAACAAAAATCCCGTCCGGCGTGATGGCCAGCGGCGCCGTTTTCTCCAGCCAAACGTGCCGGTAGATGCCCGCGCCTTCGTAAAACCAGCCCTCCGTTTTCGTGGCGTCCACCCGCACGGCGATGATGTTCGTGCCGCCGAAATGCAACACATCCGTGATGTCCTCGCGGAACGGATAGTAGCCGCCTTCATGATGCCTCACGCACCAGCCGTTCACCCACACCGTCGCATCGCGGAACACGCCGTCGAACGTCAACCAAATTCGTTTGCCTTCGTCTTCTTTTGGCAATCCAAATGTGCGGCGATACCAGGCGATGCTGTTCGTCGAAAAGTTCCGGCCAAGTGCTTTGAAACCATGGCTGCCATCTGCGCTTAGGTCGAATGGCAGTTCAACCGCCCAATCGTGCGGCAAATTGACGACGCGCCAATAGGAGTCGGTGAACTGTTCTGAAGCGGGGCCGGAACCGGTGCCGGAATTTTCCAGATGCAGCGCATCCGGCCAGTCGTCGCCGAGATGGAACTTCCAATTCGTGTCGAGCGAAAGATGTTCCCGAGGCGAATCGGCAGCCATAAGCCGCGTGGCAACCAACGCAACAGAGACGCCGGCCAAAAGAAGACGAATCAAGGAGACAGTTTTTATTATCATTTTTTAGTGCTGGCACCGGTATGGTTGTCACGGGTTACCATGGCACTCGGATTGAAGGCCTGGACAAATTGGAACGGCTAATCTGCCGTCCAAATACTCCACATGCCACTCGGAGCGGTGGAGATTACACCCCCCGGCAGCGTCTTCGCGTTTATGGTTTGTAGGTAGGTGAGCAGCTGGACATGACCGTCATGGAAGGCGTAGCTAAACCGATTGTGCTGAACCGGATATAATTGGTCGCCCTCACTGGCGCCGTTGTTTTCCAAGTACGCCGGATCCGTGCGGACGCCGTTCTCAATTTGGTAGAGACCGCTGCCGGGTGAGGCAAGAATCGGACCAAAACAAAAAGCTGGCCAGCTATTCCCTTCGACGTTCTGGCTATTAGCCAATTCCACCAGCATAAGAGTGCTGCCTGGATGGCGGACCACAGTATCCGGATAGCCCGGGGGCTCCCAGTCAGCAGTCTTGTCATTAGAACTAGACCAACTAATTCCCACGCCCATAAAACCGGGGCTGTTAATGCTTGTCAATCCGTTCTGGATTGGCACATCCCACCCACTTCCATAATTCTGGCTGGCCGCAACCATTGCATAACTTCTTATGGAAAAGCCGCTTTGCGTTACCCAGGTGCATTTCGTAAATGTGTCAAACGGGCAGGCCATAATTTTGAGTCCGAGAGCGATGCCATAAGCGTTGGCAATGGCAGCATCGCCGTCTGCATAAACTCCAACATCCATGGTATTCTGCGCGGTTCCGCTGCCCCCGCCGACATAGGAGTAGAGCAAAGTGTCCCAACTGACTGTCCCGCTATTCCCGGCCCAGTATGCAGGCGGGTACGAATCGTTGTGGTCGCCGCAAAAGGTAAGCATACCGGTAGCCAGTTGTTTCATATTGTTCATGTCCTGGGCTCGCAACGCCGTAACTCTGGCCCCGGCCAGAGCCGGCAGAAGAATCGCCGCCAGGATCGCGATAATGGCGATGACCACCAGAAGTTCGATGAGGGTAAAACCCTTGGCGGTTTGAGCTTTCCACTTTGGCCTGCGGTTTGATGGTAAATCACTCTGAACGTTCATCGGTTTATTGGGTTGCGTTGACGAGAACAATAAATCCTTTTTGGCTAAAAGCATATTTTTGCCCCGCCGGCGGGGCAGGGATCTGGAAATTCGCCGTGCTGGCAAATTCCTCAAAGGTCCGCGGGTGCCGGTGGTTCTTTATCTCCCATCCCACCAGCGCCCGGTTGAGCAACTGGAGTTGTGTCGGTCCCGAATTAGTGGAGCTGGATTGAGTTGGCAACGACGCTGGAACCGGCGTGGGCGTGGCTGTTGGCGCGGCAGCCGTGGGTGTTGAATTGGATTCCTGCGACGGCGCAACCGAGGCTGGCGTACTGTCTGACTTATTGCATCCGCTGGACGCCACCAGAACGAGGAGGAGACACAAAACGCCCGCATTTGCCAGCCAACCGGCACGCCTGCCGAAATCAAAAATAATGTTCACGGGTACTGTTATGGACAGGTTAAAAGATACCCAGTTGTAGCTTTAGGTGCATGTAGTGAAAATTGATGACACTCCGGACCGGGATGATATCTTACACAAACCGATTTTCACAGAACAGCCAAACAAAAATCGCTTAGAGAAGCGTTTGAAAATCAAACAAATTATGGGTTGCGACGTTCAGCTATGAGTTTAATTTAGATTTTAGAGCATAGAGGGCTGACGAGGTTTCTCTGGGACATAAACCCCTCTTCCAGCCCACGGTCAAAAAAATCCATTACCCTGCGGTTTTGCCGCAGGGTAATGGATTGAATGCTGTAAATGAGGTAATTGCCAATTATCGGCCAAGCATTGTCTGTCTCACGGCGCCACCACTTGGATGCTATAAAAGGTCGGCGGGCTGGCCGGATTGACGGTGGTCGTAAAGGTCCAAGTCGATCCGGTAAATGGGGTTCCCGCAGACACAAGAGTCCACTGGGACAGCGGCTTCGTAAGATCCGTGCTCGAGAACACATTATAACTGTAGCCCGCCACGCCGTTTGTGCCTTGGATGACCAGTTGTGTCCCGTTCAAACTGGTACCGGTCATGAGCGGCGCCTGGGCGGAGGTCACGCTGATGTTACCTATGTGGAACCCATTCTCCGGCTGGTAATCGGAATTAACAAAGATGCTGAGAGCGAATCCGTTGTAACCGCCGGCGGTGATGCTATAGGGAAAGGTGGCCTGGTAAACTTCATCCCCATTATCATCTTGGAAACCCAGGTCTTCAGTCGAAGTCGGCCAATCTTGTTGCCAGTAGCCATCGGCCGCGTATGTCAAACTCACGCCCAGTTGGAAATAGCTTCCGCCATCAGTTTTATCCGGTTGCGAATAATCCACATAAATAAACCCGTAAGCGGGAACGGAAGTTTCAGTTCCAGTGTCGCACCCGGGGTCAATGGCTTGCATGAATGCCGTATTTTGTTCCTCGTCCGACCCGCCGACTATTGCACCCCAGCCGGTTTCTTGACTGCTCCAATCGACCAGCAGTGAGCCGGCAGTGCCGGTGGCGCCGGCGGCGGTGGTGTTGCCCAAGCCATTGATGGTGACGCCATCCTCGCTCCACGTATTGTCTGCCTGTATCAAATCGCCGCCAGCCGAGCTAAATTGCTCAAAGTCTTCGTAGGTGATGAACAGCGGGGTGCCGGGTGGTGGAGGTGGTGGAGTGACGAGGGGAACCACAGAGATGTTATCTACATACCACGGATTTACCCCCTGGTAATCGGTGAATAGCCACAAGCCAATCTGAGCCCACTCTAGATTACTGGCCGCGTTTAACGAGTAGGGAATGACTGCCTCATACATTTCCTCTGTTCCACTCGGAGTGGTCACGGGTCCTAGATCTATGTTTTGAGAGGCTTGCCATCCACCCCATTGGGCATTGTCTTGAAAGAAAATGCCCATAGTGAAAGACGTGCCGCCAAGTGTGTTGTCCGGCATCGTGTAATCCACAAGCAACGTACCCGACTGGGCTATCACCGGGGAGCCAAATCCACCCGGCCCATCCAGAGCGACCATAACCGCTTCCGTTGGTCCAGCCAGACCAAAGGCCGGCCCAGCCAGGCCCCAACCACATGGAACAATGGGACTGATTTCGAGCGCCCCCCCCGTGCCCGCACCACCCGGGTTTGACGGATTGCCAATGCCGTTGACCGTTACGCCATCGTAGTCAAAAGCGGTTGTATCTTGAAATGTTAAACCCTGTACCGAGTCCCAACTGGTCCAATCATCATCAGTGGAGTAGAGTATTGTGTTTGTAGCGTTGGCGCTTAACAACGCAAACGCCAGCATTCCAACGGAGAATAGAATATGTTTTTTCATAGGTTATTTTTTAACTAGTATGGGTCCGTGGTGATAACTTCCTACAAAAAAGCATTAAAGTCTTGTCGTCAAAATCAACGACAAAACCTGATCAGGCTTGTTTCTTAAGGGTGAGCCGCGGGCCCGTGCTGCCGACGGCACCAGGAATATGAGTGAGCTTGGCTACCGCCTGGGAGCGGGATCGGACGTGCATTTTTTCGTAGATGCGACGGATGTATGTGTTTACAGTCGGGACACTTATTTGAAGTAAATCAGCGATTTCCTTGTAAAGATAACCGCGGGCGAGCAATTCCAGAACTTCGCGTTCCCGGGCCGAAAGCACCATGCCCTCCGAGGGCTGATGGGCCGGTCTTTGGAAAGACTGGACGACCTTGCGCGCGATGTTGCTGCTCATAGGCGAGCCGCCGGCATGAACCTCCTGAAGCGCCTCAATCAGTTCCGCACGGGAAACGCGCTTGAGCAGATAGCCGCAGGCACCCACCGCCAAGGCATCGAAGATGTGATCAGAATCCTCATAGACGGTAAGCATCATGAATTGAGTGTCCGGTAATACAGGTTTGAGTCGGCGCACACATTCGGTGCCGGTGATTCCCGGCAGATTGATGTCCATTAAAACCACTGCGGGTTTTTCAATGGGCAAAGCCAGCAGCGCGGCTTCGGCGCTGGCATGCCTGCCGACGCAACGAAACCGTGGCGCACGATTAATCCAATCGGCGAGCAGGTTCCGCGCCTGCGTGTCGTCCTCGACAATGGAAACCGGTACTCGCATTTGATTTGTTTTTTCTGTAGCTTCTAACATAACACGATTGGGGATTGTCAGCGATTCGGCATTCGCAGCTTGATTTTCGTTGGCTGGGAGTCGGCAGTGCAAGGCAGCCCGGGCCAGACGGCCAGGGAAACCGTTCCCGCAGTGAACCAACATCGATTTTGGTGCGATGTTCTCAAAACGACTGGCCGGGATGGTTGGTTTCCCATCGAAGACATGACGTACTATATCCCCATTTCCTTGGCACCCTATGTCATCAATAATCACTACATACGCTGATTCCCTCCCCCGGTCTCCATTATTTTTCCTATGCTACAAACATCTTGAGCGGCACAGTGAAGATAACTTTGGTCCCTTGCCCGGGCGCTGATTGAATCTGGCAGAGTCCGTGGATTTCTGCCAAACGGCGCGCCATGTTTTCCAGACCATTTCCCGCGGAAAGACGTGCCGAATTGTCCGGCAGATGCTCACGGGAAATATCGGATTTAAACCCCCGGCCATTGTCTTCAACAACCAGTTCGAAGGAGTTGATGCCCGTCGTAAGGCGGATGGACGTTTCCGAGGCACCGGAATGTTTGACCACGTTGTGAAGTGCTTCCTTGAAAGCCAGGAACATATTGTGACGCACATCGGCTGTAAGCCGCCAGGACGGAGATTCCAAGGGTATATCCAGGCGGCAGCGGATGCCGGCGGCCGCCAGCAGATCCTGAGCAAATTTCTCCAGATAACTGGTTAGTCCTTCCAAACTGTCGTGCCGCGGATTCACCGCCCACACAATTTCGTCCATCGCCCGTGTCAACTCATGCGTCGCTTTATAAATCTGATTCAGAGCAGCCGCGGCCTGTTCCGGTCGATCTAATTCGCTCCGGGCTGTTTCACTCAACATGCTTATGCGCGTCAGGCTCGCGCCGAGGTCGTCGTGAATGTCCTGGGCAATGCGCGAGCGTTCGCGCTCGATGTCGCGCTGGCGCTCAACGCGTTCGAGCCGCCGCTGCATCCGCCGCCGCATATTGAACCAGGCGACCCCGCCGGCTAACAGCGCCGTCGCCAGTCCACTGACAACAAGGAACCATGTTGTCTGCCAGAAATACGGCAGCATCTCAAACTTCAGGCTCGCGCCGGTTTCATTCCACACGCCGTCGTTGTTACGCGCGGTTACTTGGAACGAATAATTTCCGGGCGGGATGTAGTTGTAAGTGACCACCCGTTTCGCGCCGACGTCCACCCATTCCATTTCAAGATTGTCCAGCCGGCATTTGAATTGCACTTTTTCCGGCGCGACAAAACTCAAGCCGGTGTATTCAAATTCGATGCGGTGCCGGCCCGGCGGAACCTTCAACGGCCCGACCGCGTTGCCGTCCGCAAATTTCATGTCATCCACGAGCATTTCCTCAATCCGCACTGGCGGCGGCAGCGAATTGGTTGTAACGCCTGCCGGGTCCAGCACGACAAGCCCTTTGGCCATCGCAAACCACAACCGTCCGTCTGCCGTTTTCCCACCGGCCGATTGCAAGCCTTCCGAACATTCGAGTGTTGGCAAGCCTTCATTGATGCCGTAAGTCAGAAACGGAACCTCGGCGATTTTGCCGTCGGCGCAACGGTTCAAATCCATTTCGCACGCGCGCAAAATGCCGCCGTAGGAACTCATCCAGAAAAATCCGCGCCCGTCAGAATCGATGTGGCCGATGACGCCGTTGGGCAAACCCTGCTCGTGGTTGATGACGGAAAATTTTCCATCCTTGAACCGATCCAACCCGCCGCCGAACGTGCCAATCCACAGCGCGCCGTCGTCAGCGAAATGCAGGCACTCGATGAAATCGCTCGACAAGCCGTCGTTCTTTTTAAAGCGCCGAAAATTTCCATTTTGCAAACGCACCAGGCCGCCGCCCGCGGTGCCGAACCACAGCGCCCCCGACTTGCCCCGCGCAATGGCGCGCACGTCGCCGAGCGGCTCACCAGCAATTTCATTGAACCGCTCCAGTTTTCCGTTTTGATAACGCACCACGCCTGCCGGCGTGCCGATCCAAAGTGCGTCGCCCACAAACAAAAGCGCTGGCACCGGCAAAAGAAAGTTCTCCAGCCCCGGTGCAAAATCAAACGTATCGTCTTTCTGCTTGTACAACCCGCCGCCCCACGTGCCGGCCCAGATTTTTCCGGCGCTGTCCGCGGCAAGCGACCAAACAAAGGGATTGTGGATGCCTTGATCCGAGTAGAAATTCGTCCAGCCGCCGTTTTGCAAGCGATACAGGCCCGCGCCTTCGGTGCCGACCCACAACGCGCCATCCGGCGCCGGCAGCACTGAGAGCACGGGGCAGCTTTTCCATTTGTCCGGCGGCGTAATGGTTTCAAGATTGTTCGGGCGGATGACCACGAGTCCCGCGCCGGTGCCGCACCACAAATTTTTTTCGCGGTCTTCCCGCAAGGAAATCACCCAGTCGGAGGGCAATCCGTTCGTGTGGTCAAGGTGCAACGCAGGCGTATTCGTTCGATCGGTAAAAAACAGCCACAGACCCTCACTCGACGTGCCGCCCGCCAGCACGCCGGTGGAGGTTTCCAAGAAGTTCGGGACTGTGTTCCATCCCCACGGCGCGGCCCCTAAATCGGCGGTCCATTGGCCGTCTTTCCATTTGCGGATGCCGCTGTTGATGGCCACCCAAAGCCCGCCGTCGCGACTCGCGGCAATCCCCTGAATATATGGATAGGTGGCCGGGCTAGTTGCCCCAAATTCAACGAGCTGCAACTGGCCGTGCTTGAGAACCGACACCCAGCCCTCGCGATCAACCCAAATCTGACCGTTCACCGACCGCGCCAGGGCGACCACATTGGTGATGACCCCGGCCGATGGGGTCAATACCTGACCGTCCCGCACCCGCGCGAGTTCGCCAGTTTCATTCATCAACCAGATATCTCCCGCTTCGTCCGACAAGATGCTGTAAATTTTTCCGCCGCTCCAGTTGGCGCGCACCGGCACTGCGGCGAAACGACCGTCCTTGTATTGCGAAACGTCGCCACTTTCCGTGCCGATCCACAGCGTGCCGTCGGCCGCTTCAAACAAACTCGTGACGCGGCTGCTCCGTAATTCCGGCGTGTTGTTGTCGTCGAAAACCGTGAAGCGGACGCCGTCAAACCGCGCCAGTCCGTTGTAAGTGCCGACCCACAAATATCCGTCGCGCGTCTGCACAACGGCCATGACCTTGTTCTGCGGCAATCCTTGCTCCATCTGCCAAGAGCGCGTGAAATAATTTGGCGCGGCCGGCGCCGAAAAAAATCCGGCTGCAACCATTGCAAAGGTCAGCGCGAACCGGCCAAGAAATTGTTTTTCGTTGCCGCGACGGGGCATCTGCTAATTTTGTCTGCCGTGCCGCAGAAGCCGCAAGCGAATTCGGTTGTGGCTAGTGAGCTACTTTGAAATTGGATTTCCGTTTTTGGCTTGATTATGCAATGCTTCCCTCCTCACCGCCGTTAGTTTGAACGGGTCTAGGGTTAAGACTGCGTTCAATTCGTCAATCTTTCGAGTGATGGTTTTCGCCTTCATAAGTGGCAGTTGTGGGGATGGTTGACACCGGCATTATTGGGGGCGCAATTGCGGCAATCCAAAAGCAGCCCGCGGCCGGAATATCAATCTCCCACCGCGACGCTCCACATTCCTTTGGGAGCCAGGAGGGTTCCGGTTCCAATCGTTTCCTCCATCCTGTGAATTTCGACGTGGCCGTCGTGGTA
>Ga0181538_10001882_pt1 | contig 22766 bp, 11 predicted proteins | sample PEATcosm2014_Bin_40_FD_119773 | JGI IMG/M metagenome (GOLD analysis project Ga0181538, IMG submission 119773) | Peatland microbial communities from MTU Mesocosm Facility, Houghton, MI, USA - PEATcosm2014_Bin23_30_metaG | ecosystem: Environmental > Terrestrial > Soil > Wetlands > Peat | place... | reverse complement strand
CGCGACCAGGTGGTCGGCCTGGTCTCGGTGAAGGCGCTATGGGCGCACTCGGCGATCGGACTGCCCACGACGCTGAAGAATCTGCTCGTGCCGCCCCTCATGGTCCAGGAGTCGATGACGGCGACCCAGCTTCTCGAGCAGTTCAAGAAGACGGGCCGGCACACGGCCGTGGTCTCGGACGAGTTCGGCGCGATCCAGGGCCTCGTGACGCTGATCGACGTCTTCGAGGCGATTGTGGGCGACCTTCCGGAACCCGGGCGGCGCAACCAGGACGGCGCGAAGCGGCGGGAGGACGGCTCATGGCTGGTCGACGCGGCGCTCCCGATCGCCGATTTCAAGTCGCTCCTCGGGATATCCGCCGCGCTTCCGAACGAGGCGGAGGCGGAATTCCGGACGGCCGGGGGTTTCGCAATCACGCAGTTTGGCCGGATCCCGTCCCAGGGCGACCGCTTCGAGTGGGGAGGATGGGTCTTCGAGGTGGCGGAAATGGACCGGCGCAGGGTCGACAAGATCGTCGTCTCGCGCGCCGCTCCCCAGGCGGCCCAGCCGCCCGCGGGATAGCCTGTTCGCGGGTTCCGCCAACTTGAAGTTGCATTCCCCGGGCGAGGCGCCGAGCGTTGCGGCGTTTCATGAGCGAACCATGCAAGACCCGTTCACCGGACTCCCGACCCGCATCCGCGGGCGGCACCTGCCCGGGGCGCGGGAGCGACTCTGTCTTCAGGACGATCACCGCCGACGACTGGAGACGCTCGCTCGCCTCGGCGCGGCTGCAGCCGAATGCGGTCTCCGAGCAGATTCGGACCGCGATCTCGTCCTCCTCGCGGAAGACGAAGTAAGCCTGCTGGAGGGCGCGGGCGCCGAATGGACCGGGCTGGGCGCGGCCATACGGGCCCTTCGCGCCAGCCTGCCGCTCCGCTCCCTCGCCGACTTCGGCTTCTCCGAGAGGGAGGACAACCCGCTCGAGGAGGCCAATCCGCGCCTGCGCCAGATCGGGGTCGGCGTCGAGGCATGGGCGTTCGCCTCGGTCGGTGACGGCTCCGTCTACAAGTTCTACCTGCCGCGGGAGGAGAAGCGCATCGGAAGCGAGTTTGGCTTCGAGCGCGGCGACGAGACGCTGCTGACGGCCGCGGCCCGGCTAGGCGACTACCGCGCGCTGCTGGAGAAGCTCCTCATCACCCACGCCCTCGGCGGCATGGCGACGGAGGTCGTGGCGGTGACGCCCGAGGGCATCCTTGTCGCGAAGCAGGCGCTCGGCGAGCCCCTGCCGCAGGGAGACGACATGTCCAGGGACCTGCCTGCGGACCTGATCGAGATACCGTCCCGCTTCCTGAGGGCCAACCGCGACCATCCCCGGCTCCTCTTCCTCGACGGGAGGCCCTACCTCGTCGCCGACCTGCACGCGCGCAACTTCGTGCGGGCGACCGACGGGGCGCTGCGCGTGATCGACCTCGTGGCGGGTCCCTGGCCCGCCGCCGGATCGATGGCCGATCCGCTGGCCTCCGGATGGCTCGAGCGCGTGCGGGCCGATCCACGGGCGTCCGCCCTCCCGGCCGCGCGGGACGAGGAGCTCTGACGGCGCCGCCGGCGCCTCAGCTCTTGTCGGCCGCAAGGACCCCGAGGATCACCTCGGCCTGCTTGCTGGTAGTGCCCTTGTAGTCCGTGTAGATGATCTTGCCCCCCTTGATCAGGTAGGCCGAGCGTTTCGCCATCCCGCCCGGGTAGGTGGGCACGCCGAAGGCGTTGATGACGCCTTCATCGGTGTCGGCGATCAGGGTGAACGGCAGATGGTACTTATCCTTGAACGCCTTCTGGGCGGCCACGTCGTCGTGGCTCACGCCGACCACGGCGACGCCCTTGTCCGTGAGCTTCTCATATCCGTCGCGCAGGGAGCAGCCCTGGGCGGTGCAGCCAGGCGTGTCGGCCTTGGGGTAGAAATATACCAGCGTGTAGGTCTGCCTTGAGTAGACGTCCGCGAGGTTGATCTTCTGGCCGGTTTCGGTGACACCGGTGACTTCGGGGGCCTTGTCGCCCACTTTGAGCTCGGCTTTTGCGGTATTGGACATGGCAAGTGCGGTTGAAATGACGAGGAGGGGCAGGAGGGGGGTCGGCTTCATGGGGGGCGGCAAGCTGATCCCTGTGGGCGGCTTTTGCAAGTCGGCGGGGACGGTTCGGAATCGGCAGGTCCGCGGCCCCTTTTCGGGAACCTTTTGTGGCCCGCGGACGACTAAAAACATCCCTGCATAAGCTGCCGTTGCCCGGCATTGCTTTTGTGCGCTTTCTCTGTAAGCAGCTTAATCCTTCATGCCATTCCCTTCGTCCCCAAGAGTCCGCATGCGCGCCATCCGATTTGCAGGTTTTGCGCTGCTGGCGGCAACCGGTATGGCGCTCAGGGGCCAGTCCCCCTCCCCAGCCAGCGACGGCTTTGATCCCGAAGCGGATGGAATCGTCACCTCGTTGGCGATCCAGCCGGATGGTAAGATCCTGATGGGCGGGTACTTCACCCAGCTTCACCCCTTTGGATACCCCGCCTCGGGCCATTCGTACATCGCCCGCCTGAACCATGACGGATCGGTCGACGCGGGCTTTAGTCCCAACGCAAACGGCGTCGTCCGGGTCCTGGCGCTTCAACCGAACGGGCAAATCATCGTCGGCGGCCAATTCACCACTATCCAGCCCACCGGCGGGGGGGCGGCGGTCACCCGCAACTTTGCGGCCCGGCTCAACGCCGACGGGAGCCTCGACCCGGTCTTCAATCCGAACGCCAACGGAGTGGTCTATGCCGTCGCGTACCAGCCGAACGGGCAGATAATCATCGGCGGATCGTTCACGTCGGTCCAGCCCAGCGGCGCATCGGGCCCGACGACGCGCAATCACATCGCCCGTTTCAACGCGGACGGCTCCCTCGATGCGAGCTTCGATCCCAACACCGACCGGCCGGTGCTCGCGCTCGCAGTCCAGGCCAACGGCCAGATCGTCGTCGGCGGCGGCTTCTCGACGCTGCAGCCAAACGGGGCGTCCACCGCGACAACGCGAAGCTGCATCGCCCGCCTCAATTCGGATGGCTCGCTGGACACCGGCTTTGATCCCGAGGCAAACGGCAGCGTCGACGCGGTCATGGTCCTGCCGAACGGGCAGATCATCATCGGCGGCGAATTCGTGACACTGCAGCCAAACGGCGCGGCAAACACGACCCAGGCCGACTTTCTCGCCAGGCTCAACACCGACGGCACGCTCGACCTTGGCTTCATCGTCAATCCGCTGGCCAGCGTCGCGGCGGTCGCCCTCCAGCCCGACGGGAAGCTCCTCGTCGGAGGGACGTTCCCCTCGCTGTATCCGGAGAACAGCCCCGCCGCCACGCAGTTCAACTATGTCGCGCGGGTCAATTCCGACGGGTCGCTCGACTATTCGTTCAACCCGGCCCCCGACCAGGCAGTCAACGCCATCGCCGTCCAGCAGGACGGCGGCATAGTGCTCGGAGGATATTTTGAATCGCTCAAGCCCGCCGGCGTGAATGAGAGCACCAGGCGTCATTTCATCGCCCGCGTGGTCAGCACCGGGTCGCTCGACGCCACGCTCGCATCGGACGACGCGGGGACAATCTTCGCCGCCGTTCCGCTTTCCAGCGGGCAGGTGCTCGTGGGAGGGACTTTCTTGAGCGTGGGCGGCGTCACCCAGAACTACCTTGCCCGGCTGAATGCCGACGGTTCGCTCGACCCGACGTTCGCCCCGACGCTGAACGGATCCGTGTCGACCATCGCGATTCAGGCGGACGGCAAGATCCTCGTGGGGGGGAACTTCACAATGGTCGATGGGTTCGCCCGCGGTTACATTGCGCGCCTCAATGCCGATGGCACGCTCGACGGACCGTTCAATCCCAACGCGAACTCGACGGTGAAGTTGATAGTGCTGCAGTCGTCGACCAGTCAGATCCTCATCAGCGGCTATTTCACGACGCTTACTCCGGACGGCTCGCCCTTGGCGTACCAAGTCAATGAATTCGCCCGGGTGAATTCCGACGGCACCCTTGACACCAACTTCAATCCCAGTCCCTCGGGGGGCCCGGTATTTGCCATAGCTTTCCAGGCGGACGGCAAGATGGTGGTCGGCGGCGAATTCACCACGATCGCGGGATATACCCGCTCCTACGTCGCCCGGCTGCTTTCGAACGGCGCGATCGACACGGTGGACTTCGACCCGGAGGCGAATTCTCCGGTGTACGCGCTGGGGATCCAATCGGACGGAAAGATCGTGATGGGCGGCGCGTTCACGGAGGTCGTTCCCCAGACCGGGAAGACGGGCACCCCCACGACGACGACAAACCAGTATGGGCAAACCATAACGCTTCCGGCGCCTGGCACCAGCGCGACGACACCCATCAATATCAACCATCTGGCGCGCCTGAACACGGACGGCACGCTCGACACAACGTTCTTCCCGGACCCAAGCTCCACCGTCCAGGCGCTCGCGATACAGTCGGATGGATCGATCATCGTGGGCGGCGACCTGACGTCGTTCGCCCAGAATGGCAACCCGACGGGGACTATCCGAAACTATGTCGGCCGCGTGAAGGCCGACGGCAGCCTCGATCCGGGATTTGATCCGAACGCAAATGCGCGGCTTAACGTGGTCAACCTGCTTTCAGGCGGGCTCGTCATGATTGCCGGGGACTTCACGACGCTGCAGCCAAACGGGGCCCCCGCCGTGCTGCAGGCGGACCACATTGCAATCCTCAACGCGGATGGATCCAAGAACACTTCGTTCTCTGCGGGCTCAGGAGCGGCTCCCGGGGGGGAGGTCCGCGCGGCAGCGCTGCTGCCCAGCGGGCAGGTACTGGTCGGCGGCGCTTTCAGCCCGATGGCGGGCTCCTCAGCGTCCAATCTCTGCGTGTTTAACCCGGACGGGTCGGTCAGCACCGGGTTCAACGCAGTCTTCGACGGTCCGGTGAACTCGATCCTGATCCAGCCGAAAGGGGCCTCCACCCCGGCGGCCTCGAGCTATGCGGCATGGCTCGAGTCGAACGGCGCGATCCGGTACCTGTTCTCGGCGGCCTCAAACGGCTCAGTATCCGCGGTCGTGCAGCAGGCCGACGGGAAGGTGCTCGTCGGGGGGCTCTTCGACAACTTCGCGGGCAACCTCGGATACCAGAATCTGGTGCGCATCAACACCGACGGGACCGTGGACTCCTCGTTCAACCCGACGCCGAACGGGCAGGTCAGCGCCATCGTGATCCAGCCCGACGGGAAGATCCTGATCGGCGGCGACTTCACATCCATCGTCAGCGCCAGCGGCACCGTCACCGCCTACAACTACCTCGCGAGGCTCAATTCGGACGGGAGCGTCGACACGACCTTCAATCCGGAGCCCAACCTGCAGGTGGTCAGTCTGGCGCTTCAATCGAACGGGCAGATCATCGCAGGCGGGTACTTCACTGCCGTGGAGACGGGCACCTCGGAAACGCTGGCGACTCGCAACTTCATCGCACGGTTCAATTCGGACGGGTCGGTCGACACCAATTTCAATCCGGACCTGAACGGGACGCCGTTCTCGATCGTGGTCCTTTCAAGCGGGCAGATCCTGATCGGCGGGTCGTTCACGACCATAACTCCGAACGCAACCGGGACCGTGATCACCCAGAACGGCCTGGCCAGGCTCAATTCCGACGGGACTCTGGACACCACGTTCATACCCAATCCGAACGGCACCGTGTATGCGATAGCGTTGCAGTCGAACGGGGAGATCCTGGTGGGCGGCAATTTCACCAGCTTCCTGCCGAATCCCATCTACACCACCGTCAACGGGGTATCGACCCCCAGCGGCACGAGTTACCCGATGAATTACCTTGGCCTCCTCCAGGCCAACGGGCTTCCCGACACCACGTTCAACCCGAATCCGAACTCGTCCGTGACGGCGATCACACTTCAGTCGAACGGCCAGATCCTAGTCGGGGGAAACTTCAACGGGTTTGCCCCGAACAACTCCACCATCTTCACCAACCGCAATTACATAGCGCGAATCAACACCAACGGGACGGTCGACTCGGCGTTTGACCCCGAGCTGAACTCCGCTGCGAACGCGATCGCGGTGCTGTCGGACGGATCCGTGTTCATCGGAGGTTACTTCACGGTGGTCCAGACGGGCTCCACAATCCTCATGGGGGGGTCGTTCACCCATGTGGGCGGATACTCGGCGCCCAACATGGTCCGGCTGAACGCCGACAGCTCCGTCGACGGGACGTTCACGGCGTACCCCGATGGCCCTGTGAACTCGATGACCGTCGACAGCACCGGAGCAGTGTTTGTCGGCGGGGCCTTCGCCAATGTCGGCGGGCAGGCGCGCCCCAACCTGGCGCGCCTCAATCCCGACGGATCGCTCGACTCATCCTTCAACCCGGGTGCTAACGGGCCGGTCAACGTGATCGCCCTGGGGACAAGCGGCCAGCTTGTGGTCGGCGGGGCCTTCACCTCCATCGGCGGGCAGCCGGTGACCTATCTGGCCCGGCTTGGGTCGTCGGGATCGCCCGACGCCTCGTTCGCACCCTCGCTCAACGGGATCGTCAATTCGGCGGTCATGCAGCCCAACGGCCAGATCGTGATAGCGGGGGCCTTCACCAGCGTCGCGGGCCAGCCGGTAGGCGGGTTGGCGCGGCTCAACAGCGATGGTTCGCTCGACACGACCTTCAATCCGAATCCAAACGGGACCGTGGAGGCGCTTACGCTGCAGGCTGACGGGACCTTCCTGGTGGGCGGCTCGTTCACGACGATCGGGGGCCAGCCCATCGCCTACGCCGCGCACATCGAGTCAAACGGCGCTGTCGACGCCACGTTCAATCCCGGCACCAACGGCCCCGTCGACGCGGTCTTGGTCCAGCCGGACGGCAAGGTCGTGCTTGGCGGTGTCTTCACAACTGTGGGCGGCCTGTCCCGCTACCTGCTCGCGCGGTTGTCCACGCCGACGCAGACGACGCAATCGCTCGTGATAAGCGCCGACCAGTCGACCATCGTGTGGACCCGCGGCGGCGGGGCCCCTGCGCTCACCTCGGTGGAGTTCGAGGAGTCGCTGGACGGGACGCACTTCACAATCGAGGGCCAGGCGACGACCGTCGACGGATCGACATGGCAGCTCTCGGGGCTTTCCCCGACTACATCGACCACCTTCCTTGTCCTCGCGATCGGAGTCTCTCCGTCCTCCCGGTACAGCTCGTCGGGCCTCGTGGAGGCAAACGAGGCGGTGAACGTGCTTGCGATTCCGGTCATCAACTCCCCGTCGCAGGCGACGGGCAGCTCGGGCATGCCATTCAGCTTCACGGTCACGGCGTCCCTGCTGCCTACATCCTTCTCGGCCTCCGGCCTCCCGCCGGGGCTGAGCATCAACTCGACCACCGGAGTCATCTCCGGGACGCCGACGGGCGCCGGCACGTACAATGTCACGCTGACGGTCCGCAATAGCAGCGGCTTCTCCACGTCAAACCTGACGATCTCGATCGGTCCTTCGGGCGGCGTCTCGCTTGCCACATCGTCCTCCGACGACCGGCTCATCAACCTGTCGTGCCGCGCCCAGCTGAGCGGAAGCAACCCCCTGATCGTCGGGTTCGTCATCTCGGGAACGGGCCAGAAGCCCGTGCTCGTGCGGGCCGTCGGGCCCGGCCTCGCGGTATTCAATGTCGCCGGCGCGATGGCCAACCCCGAGCTCCAGCTCTACTCGGGCTCAGGCGCCCTGATAGCGCAGAACAGCGGCTGGGGCGGCGGCAGCGACCTCGCGACGACGTTCGCGCAGGTCGGGGCGTTCGCGCTCCCGCCGAGCAGCGCAGACGCGGCGGCGGTCGCCAACCTCCTGCCCGGCGCATACACCCTCCAGGTGTTCAATCAATCGGGCACCGGGGGAGTCGTGCTCACCGAGGTCTACGACGCCAGCAGCTCGCCGCTCACGGCCGCGCAGCGGCTCGTGAACATCTCGGCCCGGGGCTCCGTGAGCCCCGGAGCGGGTGCCCTGATCGGGGGCTTCGTGGTCTCGGGAACCTCGACCAAGAATGTCCTCATCCGCGGAGTGGGTCCCGGACTTGCGGCCTACGGCGTCGCGGGCTCGCTCGCCGATCCGGTTCTGAGCGTCTACGACGCCAGCGGCAACCTGGTCGCCCAGAACCGCAGCTGGGCCAGCCAGATCGTCTCTGGCCCCTACCAGGTCGGCGCGGATGCCGCGAGCATCGCCGCCACGGACGCGAGCGTCGGGGCGTTCGCGCTCGCCTCCGGTAGCGCCGACACCGCCCTCATAGCCAGCCTGCCGCCGGGCGCGTACACGTTCGAGGTGACGAGCGCGAGCAACTCGGCCGGCCAGGCGCTGGGCGAGGTGTACGAGCTACCCTGACCGCGCGCGGCGCTCACCAATCGTCGCTGCGGAACGGCGCCGCGGGGAGCCCGGCGCCGTTGTAGAGGTTCGCCTCGGGGGCATTGCGCCAGGCGTAGCGGACGGCCACCGGGTGCGCGACGGCGAAGGACCGGACAACGACGGAATCGCCCTGGATGACCGCGCTGGCCGGATGGAACACGCGGTCCGCGCCGGCGACCTCGAACGACTGGAGCGGCTTGCCCGACGCGGTCAGTCCGTTGCCCGCAAAGGAGAAGCGCACCCGGATCGAAGAACCCTCGACGGCGATCTCCCGGTAGGCCGGCCCCGAGTAGTCCACAGGAATAGCGTAGACCATCGCCTTGGCGATGAGCGCCAGGCGGCGGCCCACCTCCTGCTTTTTCCTGGGATAAGCGTTCCTTGCCTCTCCGATGTCAATTGACACGGCTTGACCCGTCGACGGGAGCGAAAGGGCGCTGGCCTGGGCCTCGCGCAGGTACGCCCACGGTTCGCCCGGGCCTTCCCCGGGCGAATCGACCTCCGCAAGCTGCACCCAGAGAAACGGGAAGTCTCCCTGTCCAAAATGCCCCCGCCACGAGGAAATCATCCTCGGGAATTGGACGGCGTAGCCGGCCGCGCGCCCCACGTCGCCCTCGCCCTGGTACCAGATCACGCCGCGGATTGCGTATTGCAGCAGCGGGTGAATCATCCCGTTGAACGCGGAGCCGGCAGACCCGGGGCCGGCCTCGGCCGGGCGCGCGCCCGGGAGACCCTGCAGACCGGCGAGCGCCAGGGGGCTCATCCAGGATTCGAGGGGTGCCTCCGCCCAGGTGCTGTTGATGATTCCGAACGGCACATTGAGCCGTGCGAGGAGATCGCGCGCGAAGAAATAGCCGACAGCCGTGAATTGCCCCACGGTCTCGGGGGAGCAGACCTTCCATTCGCCTCGGACCGCATCCATGGGCTGGGCGGGCGCCTGGTGCTCTACCTTGAATTGACGGATCAGCGGGTGGCGGGCCGCCGCGACCTCGGCCGCCGCATCGCTTACTCTGAACAGCGGCTTGAGGGGGTCGTCGACCTCGAATTCCATGTTGGCCCCGCCGGAGCACACCCATACCTCGCCGACGACGACATCGCGGGCGACAGCCTTCCCATTCCCGGTCACGATGAGGTCGGAGCCGGACGGACTTTCGGCAATGGGGGCGAAGGCCACGATCCAGCGCCCGTCGGGGCCCGCCGTCGCGCCGAGTGTCTGCCCGGCATAGGTCACGCTCACGTGCTCACCCGGGCTGGCGCGGCCCCACACGGGCGCCGGCTTGTCGCGCTGGAGCACGGCGTGGTCCTGGAAGAGCGCGTCCAGCTCCGGGGCCGCGGGCGCCGGCAGGGCCGCGCACGCGGATGAAGCCACGACGAGCAGCAGGAGGCGGATGGAGTCCATGGAGATCCCGTAGGAGGCCCGAGCGGCCCGGAGGATCAAGGAGTTTCCGCGGGCGCCACCCGCGTCCCGGCCAGGAAGGCGTGAAGCTGGGAGGCGAGCTTGGGCCCGAAGCCGGCGACCTCGGAGATCTCGGCGACCTTCGCGCTCCGGAGCCGGTCGATGCTCCCGAAACGCGCCATGAGCGCGGCGCGGCGGACGGGGCCCAGGCCCGCGAGGTCGTCAAGGAGCGACTCGCGGATCTTCTTTGACCGCAGGTCGGCGTTGTAGGTGTTGGCAAACCGGTGGGCCTCGTCCCTGAGCCTCTGCAGGAGCCTGAGGCCGGGATGGTCGCGGGGAATCTCGAGCGGCGGCCGGTCGTCGGGGAAGACGATCGTCTCCTCCCTCTTCGCAAGGCCGACGATCGGAGGCGGCTCAAGGTCAAGGGCGGCAAACGCCTTCAGGGAGGAGGCCACCTGCCCCCTTCCCCCGTCGATCACGAGCAGGTCGGGAAACGCGCGGCCCTCCCTGTGGAGCCTCCGGTACCGGCGCCCGACCACCTCCTCCATCGCGCGGTAGTCGTCGTTCCCGATGAAACCCTTGATCCTGAAGCGGCGGTAGTTGTCCCGGTCGGGCTTGCCCTCCGCAAACCGGACCATGGAGGCGACCACAAAGGTCCCCGAGATGTGGGAAATGTCGAAGCACTCGATCGCGCGGGGGCGCGAGGGAAGCGCCAGGGCCTCCTGGAGCGAGGCCAGCGCCTCTTCGCCCGCGCTCAGGGCCGTCGGGTCGGTCCGCTCGAAATGCCGCGTCTTCTCGAGCGTCTTCTCTAGCGCAAGCACGATGTCGCGCAGTCCCGCCGCCCTCTCGAACTCGCGGCGCCCGGCGGCCGCCTGCATCTCGGCGCGAAGCGACTCGAGCCACTCGCGCGACTTGCCCTCGAGGAACGCGCACGCGCGCTCGACCCGCCCCCGGTAGTCCGCCGACGTGACGCTTGCCGGAAACCCGTAGATCTCCCCCCTGACGTCGTCGTATAGCTGCCAGGAGCCGTCGGGCAGATGCCGGGGCGCCGCGTCGCCCAGCAGGATGCCGAACTGGCGCCGCATCTGCGCAAGCGCCTTCCGGAGGGGGCCGCTGTGGGCGAACGGCCCGAAGTACCGGGAGTGGTCGTCCTTCCTCAGGCGGACGAGCCGGAAGCGGGGCAGCTCCTCCCGCGGGTCCACGCGGACCAGGAGGAAGCGCTTGTCGTCGGTGAAGTCCGTGTTGTACCGCGGCTTCCATTGCTTGATGAGCTTCCCCTCCAGGAGGATCGCCTCCGGCTCCGACTTCACCTCGATCGCGTCGAAGTCGGCGATCATCTCGACCAGCGCCCGGATCTTCGGATGGAGCGTGAAGGCCCGCGACGGCTGAAAATACGATGAAACCCGCTTCTTGAGGGCCTTTGCCTTCCCGACATAGATGATCCGGCCGATCCGGTCCTTCATGAGGTAGACCCCCGGCCGGTCGGGCAGGCGCCGCACCTTCTCCTTGAGCGTAAGTGGAACTACGGTATCTGAGCCGGCGGCTGGCATTTTTGCGAGATTAGCCTAATTTCAGCGTCCGCAAGCATGCTTTCTCGCGAAACTCCAGCACACCGTCCGGACAAACCTGGGCGCAGGCTCCACTTCGAGCTTCTCACCCTCGGCGACGAGCTCCTCCTTGGGCTGACAGCCAACGGTCACCTGGCGTTCATCGGCTCGCAGCTCGGGGCCCGCGGCGTCGAATTGTCCAGGAACGTAACGGTAACCGACGATGCCGCGGACATTGCCGAGCAGTTCAGGGAAAGCTGGGCCCGCTCGGATGTCGTCATCATGACGGGCGGCCTCGGGCCGACCTGCGACGACCGGACACGCGAATCGGTGGCCGGAGTCCTGGGGCAGCGCCTCGTGCTGGACCCCGACATCGAGAGGCATATCCAGGACCGGTTTGCCCTCCTTGGGCGCAAGATGACGGCGAACAACCGCAAGCAGGCCTACCGGTTCGAGCGCTGCGAGGTGCTGGCCAACGCGAACGGAACCGCGCCCGGGCTGTGGGTGGAGCAGGACGGCAAGGTGCTCTGCATGATGCCGGGCCCGCCCAATGAGATGCAGCCGATGCTGACGGAGCAGGTGCTTCCCCGCCTTGCGCAGCTAGGGCTCATCGGCGACCGCAAGGCCTACGTCCAGCTGCGGACGGCGGGGATCGGCGAATCGCTGCTCGAGACCAGGCTCCAGCCGGTGATCGCCCGCCACGGGTCGCGCCTCGGCGTCGCGTTCTGCGCGCATTCGGGGCATGTCGACTGCAGGCTTAGCTCGCCCGGTGGCGAACTCGGCCTGGCGGAGATCGAGGGAATCGCGGCCGAGTGCGCCCAGCTTCTGGGGGAGGATTTCGTCACCTTTGGGGACGAGTCGCTTGCCAAGGTCTGCGCCGAGCTGCTGCGGTCCCAGGAAATGCTGCTTGCGGTGGCGGAGACGGCCACCGGCGGCCTGCTGGCGAACGCTTTCACGGACATCTGCGGCGCCTCGAAGTTCTTCGCCGGCGGATGCGTATGCTGCTCGAACGACTCGAAGATGCAGCTCCTGGAAGTGCCCGAATGCCTGCTGCTGCAGCATGGAGCCGTGAGCGCCGAGGCGGCCGTCGCGATGGCCACCGGCGCCGCCGAGAAGCTGGCGGCGGACTACGCCCTAGCGATCACCGGATGCGCCGGACCCTGCAGCGGACCGAACGAGAACCCCGTCGGCACGAACTTCATCGCCCTCCACGCGCCGCACGGCGTGTGGTCCCGCAAGCTGAGCTATCCCGGTCCGCGCAGCACCGTGAAGCAGCGCGCGGTTAACGCCGCGCTCGACTGGCTGCGGCGCGAGCTCACCCGCGCCCAAAGCGGCGCCGACATGCCGCCGAAGCGGCTCGGCGTCATGCAGTAGCGGGCCCGCCGCTCATCAGGCTCCGGAGCGCCGCGAGGTATTTCTCGCGGGTCTTCTCGACCACATCGCGCGGCAGCTGCGGGGCCGGCGGCTTCTGGTTCCAAGGCAGGCCCAGCAGGTGATCCCGCACAAACTGCTTGTCGTAGCTGGGCGGGGAGCGGCCGGGCTCGTAGCTGTCCCTCGGCCAGTAGCGCGACGAATCCGGAGTGAGCACCTCGTCGATGAGGACGAGCTTGCCGGCGGAATCGGTCCCGAACTCAAATTTCGTGTCCGCCAGGATCATCCCGGCCTCTCGGGCCCGGTCGTGCCCGAACCGGTAGAGCGCAAGGCTCACCGCCTTCACCCTGTCGTAAAGGGCCGCGCCCACCGTCGCGGAAGCCTTGGCGTCGTCAATCGGTTCGTCGTGGCTGCCCTTCGGGGCCTTCGTCGTCGGCGTGAAGATCGGCTCAGGCAGCCGGTCGGCCTGCCGAAGGCCCGCCGGCAGCGGGATCGAGCAGATTGACCCCGAGCTTGCGTATGAAGTCCATCCGCTGCCCGCCAGATAGCCCCTGACGACGCATTCGATCGGGAGCGGCTGCAGTCGGCGGACCACCATGCTTCGAAGCCGGAGATCCCGGCCTCCGATGCCGCGCCGGTCAAACTCGGCCTCCTGGTCCGGCAGCAGGTGGTTGCCGATGATCCCCGAGGTCTTTGCGAACCACCACAGGCTCATCTGCGTCAGCAGGATTCCCTTGCCCGGGATACCGTCCGGCAGGATGACGTCGAATGCCGACAGCCGGTCGGTTGCGACCAGCAGCAGGGCATCTCCCAGATCGAAGATCTCGCGGACCTTGCCAGATCCGATTCTTGGGAATGGAACCTCGATCGACGTGACGGCCCGGCCAGGCAGTGCGGACTCGATTTCGGCAAAGGTCATCCGACCGAGAATTCCCGGTCGGCGGCGCGGGTCCAGACGGAAAAATGCACTTGCTTGAGCGGGACCCGGGCCTAGCTTGCCGAGTTCCGCGCTACGTCCCCATCGTCTAGCCCGGTCAGGACACCACCCTTTCACGGTGAGAACCGGGGTTCGAATCCCCGTGGGGACGCCAGCCGCATAAGCCTCTCGCCCTGAATTTCTTAGCCGTTCTGATTTCAGGGATCGTTGGAAACTGACAACACCACTGGCAATAGGTGGCTTTTGCTCCCTCCAAATTAACCCGACAGTCTTATGCTAGTCCGCCCCCGAGCGCGTAAACAATCTGCTCTTCACTGCGTCTTTTCCTAGGCATTTTAGGTGGGATTTTCGAACGTTACCCACCAGCCCAAACTAACACAACCCCGGCTCAGAAATGCGAGACCACGTCATGATCTACGACCTGCTTGCGTGAGCAACGAAGGGCGTAGGCGCCCGGTGCCGGCAAGTCGGATCCGGCGCCGATGCGGGAGGCGAGGAGCGCGAGCGCCGCGTGCCGGACGGCAACTGCCGGAGCGAACTTCACGGCCGGGGACGATAACCGTCGGGCCCCCGCGGGCGACGAGCAAGTTCGGATTCGCCCTAAGGGGCGGCGTTGAGCTTGAAATCGCCGGACTCGTTGCGCGTATCCGGGAACGAGGAGCGGACGAGCGCGGCACCGCCCGCCGCGTCCTTCGAGACCCAGAGGTCGTGGTGGGCCGAGCCCTCGAGGCCGGAGCCGCTGACGACCACATTCTCGAACTTCGCGTCGGAGAGCGTCCCCTGGCCCTTCGACCGGCCCGGGGCGACGATCATCACCCCGCTTGAGAAGCTGTCTCTGACGGAGACATTGCTGAAGACGAGGCCCGAGATGCTCCGGCGATCCATGCAGACCTGCACTGAGCCCCGCCAGGCCCAGTCGTGGTCGTAGCCCCCGCAGCGCACGAGCTCGCAATTCCTTATGACCGTCGTGCCGCTGAAGTTGTTGTCGATCCCGAGACTCTCGTCGGAGGTCGGGAAGGTCGTGCTGATGAGCACGCCACAGCCGGTCCCGATGTCGGTGAAGCGGCAGTCCTCGACCCGGTTGCCGGCGCCACCGTAAATCGAGGCGCCGTTCGCAAGGAACGTCAGCTGCCCGGTGCACCGGCGGATCACGTTGTTTCCGGTCTTCGGGCCCTGGTCCACGAAGCCCTGGTCGGACGGCGCGGGCCAGATGGCGAAGCAGTCGTCGCCCGTGCCCCGGGCCGCGCAGTCCTGGATGACGGTCCCGCTCGTCCCGACGCAGAGGTTGATGCCGTCAGCGATCGTGTTTCGGAAGCGGCAGCCCTCGATCACCAGGTTCACGCCGTTGTAGATCCAGATGCCGACCTTCGTGTGCTCGAGCCAGATCCCGGAGATCGTGGACTCCGAGCAGCCGGCTCCGATGATGCCGTCGTTCGGCTCACTGTCGTTCCGGTAGTTGAGTCGGCCGACGACCGCGAATTCGGCGATCCGGATGTGGCTGCCGGAGAGCTTGATCCGCACCCGCCGGTCGGGGTGGCCGTAGAGCGCCGGGTCTCCCACGAGGCTCGTGTGCCACATCCCCGCACCCTGGACGGTCACCGACGAGGGGACGAGGATCTCGCCCGTCACGAGGTAGTTCCCGGGGGGGATCCAGACAGGCCTGCCCTGGTCCGCCGCCGCGGCGATGCAGGCCCGGATCGCGGCCGTCGAGTCCGAGCGGAAGTGGGCATCCGCGCCGAAGTCGGCGACGTTCAGGGAATGGGCCGGGGCGGAGAGGGGCGCCGGGACCTTCTCGAGGTCGACGAAGTCGATGATGCAGTAGGCCGCGTCGACGGCCGTCCGCTGCAGGCGGACCACGGACCCCTTGGCGATCGGGAGCCCCTTCACCTGGAGCTCGTCGTAGAAGTTGCGCTCCTTGCCCTTCGTGGGGTCGTTCGAAAAGGGGTATGTTCCGTAGAGGTGGGAATACGCCGAGGTGAGCTTGAGCTTCCGAACCTCCTTCCCGTCGATGATGAGACTCAGGCTCCCGAGCACCCCGCCGCCCTTCGGGGAGTCCGGTAGGCTGTAGCGGATCACCAGGGCGTCGGCGGGGTTGGCCGCTGTGAACTCGACGAAGTCGCCCGCGGCGACGAGCTTCACGCAGCGCTGCCCGGAGGACTCGGTCTCGACCGTGTTCGGCTGGTATCCCGGACCGAGGACGACGCCGTTCGTCCGCATGTCCTCGGCCTCCGTGGTCGTCCACGGCGTGTCGGCCCCGACGGACGCGCGCGCCGTGCCGGCCGAGAGGATGCACGCGAGGGCCGTCGCGGCCCGGATGAGCGAGGGGGTCATGGGGTTGTCCTCCGAAAAAGCGGATCCCTGTGCCAAGGGCAACCTAACGCGCCGGCCGGTAGCGGACCGTCACCTTCTCTCCGGGCCGGCACCTGACGGGCTTCCCCGCCACCCGGAAGGTCCGCACCCGCCGGTTTGCCTTGGCCGACGCGACGGCGACCGAGGACTTCGTGATCGTCACGCGGAAGGCGTCGCCCTTGTACGCCAGGGGGAAGTCGAGGCGGCTCCACTTCCGGCAGAGCCGCGGGTTGATCGCTAGGCCTCGCTCGTCCGCCAGCACGCCGCCGAAGCCGAGGACGGCCGTCATCCAGGCCCCGCCGTTCGCGGCGGGGTGCGAGCCGCCCATGAACACGTTGCCCACGTAGACCTTGTACTTGGCCTCTAGGTCGATCTTCGCCGTCTTCAGGAAATACTCGTAGGCCTTGTCGAGTTTGCCGATCTCCGTCGCGACTAGGGCGTAGGCGCAGGCGCTGAGACTTGAGCCGTGCTCCGTCCGGGGCTCGTAGAACTCCCAGTTTTGCCGCTTCACCCGGGTGCTGTACCGGCTCCTGAACTGGTGGAGCATCATGACGACGTCGGCCTGCTTGATGATCCGCGTCGGGACCGCAAGCCCCTGGCCCCCGCCGAGATACTCGTTCGGATGGATCATCTGGGCCTTGAGCTCGGCGATCGTCGTCTCCCTGAGGTTGGAGTACCCGTCGAACTGCTCGATGACCCCCGTCTTTGGATCGGGGGCCGGCTCGTAGAGCCTCGCGGCCGCGTCGCGGAACCCGGCGAGCTCCTTCTCGATCCGGAGCTTCCTTAGGAGCGCGCGGAGCGCCTTCGGGTGCCTCGCCCGCAGGTGCTCCACCGCGGCGATCGCGATCACGAACGTCTCCCGCGCGACCCGGTTCGTGAACGCGTTGTTGTTCACGCGCTCGTGGTACTCGTCGGGGCCGATCACATCCAGAATCTCGTAGCGCTGCTTCTCGCGCTTGTAGTAGGCGGCCGAGTAGTAGAAGCGGGCGCACTCGAGGATGACCTCGGCCCCGCCCTCGAGGAGAACCGCGTCGTCCCCCGTCAGGCGGTAAGTGTCCCAGAGGGCGATCGCGACGTCGCCGCTGATGTGGAACTGCTTGTCCCGGAAGTGCGTCCGGAGCGCCCGGCCGGTGATGGGGTCGCCGATGTTGAAATAGGTGCAGGCGTCGTCTCCCGTCTCCTGACTCTCCCAGGCGTAGAAGGCGCCGCGGTAGCCGTGGCCCTCCGACTTCGCCTTCCGCCTTGCCCCGTCGAGCGTCCGGATCCGGTAGCGCATGAGCTCAAGCGCGGTCCCCGGGTGCGTGTGGAGGAAGAACGGGAACATGAACATCTCCGTGTCCCAGAAGATGGCCCCCTTGTAGCACTGCGCCGAGAGCGCCCGGGCCGGGATGGAGTTCGCGCTCCCCGGGACCGGGGCGACCATGAGGAGCTGGAGGATGCTGTAGCGGAGCGCGAGCTGGGCCTCGTCGTCCCCGCCAATCCGGACGTCGCTCCGCGCCCACCGCCTCCTCCACTCGGCATTGTGCGCGGCGAGGCACGCCTCGTAGCCGCGGGCGCGAGCCCGCTCGGCTGCCGCGACCGCGGCCTCTGCCACCGGCACCCCGGCGTTGTCGTTGTCCGTGTACGTCGCGAAGAACTTGTGAATCGTATATACCCGGCCTGGCTCGGCCTCGAGGCTCACGACCCGCACGTTACGGTTGTTGGAGGCCTCATAGGAGACCTCGCCGAAGCCGATGTCGGCCGCCTCGGCAACGGCGACGTGCTTTCCCGTCTCGTGCGCCCGGCCCTCGACGACCAGCGTCTCTCCGCGCCTTTCCGGGTCGAGCAGCTTAAGGTGCGGGCCATTGAGGTCCCAGATATTCCCGTCGATCCCGGTCCGGATCGTGAGCTTGTCCGCCCGGTCGCAGCTGAGGCTGAACTTCACGACGCCCAAGTTCGGCGTCTCGGCGCTCAGGAAGCGCGAGGACCTGAGCGTGACCCTCGTCCCCTTGAGGTCGAAGGTGGTCTCCCGCTCGAACAGGGCGTTTGCGAAGCGCAGCGTCTGCCGGTGCCCCGACACCCGGCGGCCGAGCGCCGACAGCTCCTTCCTGCCGACCGCCACCCGCGTGAACCCCCCGTTCGGCGCGTTGATGGGCTCCCTCCACGCCGACCCCACCCGGTCAAAGATCCCGGCAAGCGTGATGCCCACCATCTGCTGTGGCCCGAACTCATCCAGCGTGCCGCGATAGCCCATGTAGCCATTGGCAATCTGGTAGACGTTGCCACGCCGCATGATGTCTTCGTTGCCATTGGCAGTCTCGGCAGTGCTGATGGACCACAAATCCTTCATAAAGAGCTGGGTTGTCGCCCGACGTCCTCGACTCGGAGCATGAGCGCCGCCGCCGCGACCATGGAGATCCCGCCCATCACGATCGCATCGATCGCGTGCCCGTGAAACAGGGTGCGGACAAGCAGGCCCAGCACGGCGGCGGCGAGGATTTGCGGTATGACGATGAAGAAGTTGAACATGCCCATGTAGACTCCCATCTTCCTGTAGGGCACCACGCTGCTCAGGATGGCGTAAGGCATCGTCAGCAGGCTGGCCCAGGCGATGCCCAAGGCGCCCATGGAGACGATCAGCATGCCGGGCGCCCTGAAGAGATGCATGGAGCACAGGCCTAGCCCCCCGATCACCAGGCACACGATGTGCGTCGTGACGCGGCTGGTGCGCCTTGCCATCATGGGCAGCAGGAAGGCCACGAGCGCCGCCACTCCGTTGTAGACGGACATCAGCACGCCCACCCAGTTGGCGCCCGCGTTGTAGGCTTCGCTTCTCGGGTCGCTGCTGCCGAAATGATAGCTCGTAACGGCCGCGGTGGCGTAAATGAAAAAAGCGAAGAGCGCGAACCAGGTGAACACCTGCGCCAAGGCCAGCTGCCTCATCGCCCCGGGCATGTTGTTGAGGTCATGGACCAGCTCCGCGAGCCCGCGCCTCCTGCCCGCCGCGTATCGCCCCGCGGCCACCAGCTGCAGGGCACCGTAGAAGCAGGCGCCGAAGGACAGGATGTAGAGCGGCCTGTCCCAGGAGAGCTGCCTTATGGCGAAACTGACGATCAGGCCCCCCAGCAGAAGAAGCGCGCCCGCCCTGTTGTACCTCTTGACGTCAAGGGTGAACTCGGGCTCGTCGCCCTTTGCCACCTCATTCGTTGTCGCGTGGAAGTCCCTCTGTTCCTCCGGCGAGTACTCCCGGACCGAGACGATGGTCCACAAGACGGCGAGGAGATACACGACGCCTCCGACGTAGAAGGACCACTTCACAGAGTCCGGGAGTCGCCCCTCGGGGGCGGTGTTCGCAAGATGGAGCCAATTCGTCAGCAGGTACGGCATCAGCGAGCCGACGACGGAGCTTGCGCCGATGAAGAAGGTCTGGACGGCAAATCCCGTGGTCCTCTGCTCGTCCGGCAGCATGTCGCCCACGAAGGCCCGCATCGGCTCCATGGTCACGTTGATGGAGGCGTCCATGATCCACAGCATGCCGGCGGCAAACCACAGCGCGGGCGAGTTGGGCATCACCAGAAGCGCCAGGGACGCGAGCACGGCGCCGACCAGGAAGTAGGGCTTCCGCCTCCCCAGCCGGTTCCAGGTGTGGTCGCTCATGTAGCCGATGATCGGCTGCACAACGAGTCCCGAGACCGGGCCCGCGATCCAGAGGATAGGGATCTCTTCCACCTTCGCGCCCAGGGTCTCGAAGATCCGGCTGACGTTGGCGTTCTGCAGGGCGAAGCCGAACTGGATGCCCACGTAGCCGAAGCTCATGTTCCACAACTGCCAGAAGCTCAGGAGGGGTTTTTTGCGCATGGGATAGTACAATGCCGAAATGGGAAATCACCCGGCTCTTGCGCGCTTCTCCTGAACTAGCTGCTCGATCTGCTCAAGGCTGGTCTCTGAGAGGTCTCGGACCGCGATGTCGGCACCAATGCGGAGGAGCTCATGCAGCTTGCCGTCTCGCGCAATTCCGATGACCAAGGCGAATCCCCCTTTGGCGCCGGCCTGCACTCCCGGCACTGCGTCTTCAATCACTATTGCCCTTGAGGCTGGAACTCCCAGGTCGGCGGCCGCGGCCACGAACACGTCCGGCTCCGGTTTTCCCTTGAGCTTTCGGGACGCGGCCACGGCTCCATCGACCACCGACTCAAACAGCTTGTCCGCTCCCGACCGCTGCAATATTCCCGCGGCATTGAAGCTCGATGTCGCCAGCCCGATCTTCACGCCCTCCTGGAGTAGCTGGCGAATGAGGGACACCGTTGACTCGAATGTGGCGACACCTTCGCTCTTGATGAGAGAATTGAAGATTTCATTCTTGAGATTTCCGAGGCCGCAGACCGTCTCGATTTGAGAAGAATCACTGGGAACTCCTCGGCTAAGGGAAATACCGCGTGAATTCAGGAATGTAGCGACGCCTTCGTACCGAGGACGCCCGTCTACAAATGCACGGTAGTCGCGTTCGGCGTCGAATTCCACGAAAGGGACAGCTAACGCAGTCGCCCTGCGTCTCAAATAGCTGTCAAACATCTGCTTCCAGGCTCTCGAGTGGACCGCCGTCGTATCGGTGACAACGCCGTCCATGTCGAAGATCGCCGCGTCGAAGTGCAGCCCGGAACGGCCGTCTAACCGGGCAGATCCGCGCACGGAGATTGCCGGAGAGCGGCTGTCCGCGTTCTGTATGTGCTGGTCATTCGCTGTGTCCACTCAATTGGTAGGAGAAAACTTTGTTGAAACGAGAAGGTGCGCGGCAGGCCGTACTTCGTGAGAGCCCTGCTGCGCACCTTATTTGCCTGCTGACTGGTACCATTCCCCGGATGGTACCTACCTCGAAATGGGCACTTGCCTGTAACCTATCCAGGAAATCTGAAGCTCAGGGTATTAGTGAACGTAAGGGGTGTGAGGCAGGAACTGCAGTTGAAGGGGATGCCGCGCCTAGCCTGCCGTAGGCCGGGCGCGGCATTCGAGGCTAAGAGATCAGAAACTAAATACGTTCCTGACCGTGAACTTCTCCGTCGGACCGATACGATAGAACGCAGGTTGTGCCACACCGTTTATCGGCGCCTGATAGCTGACCGGAATCAGATAATTCCCTCTGCCGACATTTTCGACGTTGAGTTGAATGTTCCATCCGATCTTGTCGGTGATCTTATGTTTATAACCAACCCAAAGGTCGAAGTAGGTCTCACCCCCGCCCATTTCCGGCTTGGATAGGTTGGGGAGGTACGGAGGCGGAAGCGTGGGATCGCCACTCGGGGGATAGCCGAGGACCTCAGGGCCTGTATAACGCACGCCACCACCAATGTTGACACCTTTGAGGACGCCGTGATCGAAGTCATAGTTCGACGTCAGGTTGAAGCGCCACTTGGCGAGTTGCGAAACCGCAACGTTCTGCTGCTGCTGGAGTTCGGCCCAAGCGCCACCTAACGCAGGAAGGCCGTTGTATGCGATGTAGTAGGCTTGGGCGACGTTAGGCACTGAGTTGTTTGGTCCTGCTGAATTGCCCCAGAACCACTGCTGAGAGCCGCCGGGGCCTGCAACATAGGCCGCCGTGTCCGCCATGAATTTGACCAAGGCCGGGTCACCGATTTGCGTGACGACCGCATTCGTTTCTGTAGCGTTGAGCGTAATGCGCCACTCCTTGGTGGGGTTGGCGTCGAGCTCAAATTCCCAGCCCTGGGACTGGGAGTTTTCGGTAATCGCGAAGTTTTGTTCGCCTGGGAGGCCCTGCAGCTGGGCTCTCAGATCATCGCCGGACAGCACGGCAGCCAGGCTACCCATGCCCCAATTCGCAAAGAAGTTAGGGAAATCAGTGTTAAGCTGGGTCTCCCATGCCCGCGTGGCGTTGGTTGAGGACTCCTGTAGAGCCTCCATCGCCGGAGTGTGCCAGCCAGCAGCATCGAAGTAGTAGCCCGCGCCGTAGGATGTATTCCCAACACCGCTTTGACCAACCGGGCCCCCATCGGGGCCGATGCCCGGATTGCTGTCGGCTTGACTCGCGGCTGATTGAGGGAACCCGCCGGACTGGTTATTGCGATAATAAAAGACGTTGCCGTAGTATGCCGAGAAGCCAACGAAATTGGCCAGTTCGGCGGCGAAGGCACTACCGTCGGGGTTCGAACCGTTCGTGATGTTGGTCACGTAGCGATTGACCTTGAGGGCGAACCTGCCGTTACGCGTCTCGATCAGAATGCCACGCTCGATGGTCTTGCCTGCCGGAGGCGCGACGGCATCCCCGTTAATGTTGACGCGGCTTGAGTCCGGCTCGAAGTTGCTCGATACGCTGTAGGACAGACTGACATCGACGGGAAGCTTGCTGGCAAAATCTTTCAGGCCAGGGAGTTCCCCAAGGTGAGCCACAATACTATAGGAGCGGGATTGAACTTCTACACGACCCTGTGGAGCGCTTGAAAACCCGACGTTATTGAATTTGATGTTTTGCGGGTCGTTCGCATCGCCGAGAGTGGCTTGATCAGCCCAGCTCGTGTTGATATCTTTGCGCCAGCCATAGATACCCACAAGCGCGTCATCCAGCCACTTGCCTTCGTAGACCAACGCCTGAGAGGTAGTCACCGAGCGCGTAATACGATCGGAAGTCGCCAAAAGGTCGCGGTTGACGGAAGGATCGGCTTCAGAATTGGTAACTGTCAAGGTCTGCTCGCCCGTCCAGCCGTTGTAGTACGCAGGGTTGGTAGGGCTCAATGATGCGTTCGCCGGGTTCGGGGTGAAATCGAAGTAATTGATCGGTTGGTTACCGATTGTCGGG
>Ga0181538_10001881_pt1 | contig 22782 bp, 22 predicted proteins | sample PEATcosm2014_Bin_40_FD_119773 | JGI IMG/M metagenome (GOLD analysis project Ga0181538, IMG submission 119773) | Peatland microbial communities from MTU Mesocosm Facility, Houghton, MI, USA - PEATcosm2014_Bin23_30_metaG | ecosystem: Environmental > Terrestrial > Soil > Wetlands > Peat | place... | reverse complement strand
TTGCGCCCCGGGCAACTATTTTTCCGGAACACTTTCGCCCTCCACCATTAGCCACTCAGAAACCGTGCTTGGCTGGACGGGTGGGGTGGGTGTCGACATACTGCTGTCGGCCCATTGGGTAGCTCGTGCGGAGTACCGTTTCTCCGATTTTGGCGCCATTGTCGGCCGCCCCTTCAGCGCAACTGACATCCGAACTTGCACCGGTTGTTCTTCCGCCAGCACCAGTCCGCTGACTGTCTCCTATGACTTGCCGATGATGCAACATATTTTCCAGTTTGGTGTGGCCTATAAATTCTGATTGTGAGCTTTCGGCTGGGCAACAGCCCAAAAACCGCCGTTGTCCCTTAACCAGCTTGCCGCCGGTCACAACGCCCGCCGGCTATTCAAACTCACGCTGCCTAGATTGAGATAATGCCGGCAACCTTGGGGCTGCCGGCTAGGCGAATAGGTATCGGCAATCTATTATGGGTTCATGGCTACGAGGAAGAGAAAACCCAGTACCAGGACGTGGGTCATCGAGGGCTTCGATGGAACGACGTGTTTTTTCCAACAAGCCTTGCCGGAAACTTTTTTGCCAGACGCACGAATTGTTTTGCTCTTGCAGCGGCTCTTGTCGCGGCACTTATCGGCAAAGGATATTATTGCCGGGTCAACTACTCTACGGGACCCGTTTCATAATCCGATCTTTGCAACCCGTCGGGAAATTGTAGATGGAGGGGTTTCAATTACCGTCGGCGAAAACCCATATTATGCTGCAACCCACCGCAGGCGTAGGCCGTACAAAAAGCAAAAGAAAAGTTGAATCGCTAAAATCCTGTCCCTCCCCAATACTCCATTGATCTAGGCGCTTGGCGATACCTGCCTGTCGCCCCGCTCAGCATCGGGCGGCATTATTGATTTTCATGCGACATAGCTTGACCCCCTTGCGTGTGATTTCGCACACAGGCGGGAGGTCGCCGACTCATGGCATCTTGGATGTGGTCATTGGCGGCCGTCCTGTTGGCTGTCGGTGGCAAGTCCCGATGCGCCGTTGAAGCGACGCGTCGGGGCGATTACACGCTGACTTTCCGGATGCGTGTTCGTCAGCATAAAGCGCGTGGGATAAGCCAACCTCTAGCGCCTCTGGCTCAAGCGTCAGTGCTAGCCTTAATTTCGTGCCGTCTGTACCGTCGCGCTTTTTCGGGGGCGGATTATTGCCGACCATGTCGCGATGGTCCGCCATAAACGCGCGGTGGGGCAAGGAAGATGGCGCTCTACGTTTTTCGGACGTCGCTCGTGGCCTCATCGCGCGTCGGACTGTCATTGCCTGCTGATTTGAGTACCTTCTCACGCCGAGCAATATGGCAATCGTGGGCCACCATCATCTTGACCAATTGCACGAAACCGACGCGCGGCGCCCAGCCGAGCTTGTGCCGCGCTTTGGTCGCATCCCCTTGCTGGGCATCGACTTCGGTCGGTCGGAAATAACGGGCATCGATTTCGACGTAGCGTTGCCAATCGAGGCCGGCTTCGGCAAAGGCGAGCTCGACAAACTCGCGCACCGAATGCGATTCTCCGGTAGCCACTACGTAATCGTCTGGCACATCCTGCTGCAGCATGAGCCACATGGCCTCGACATAGTCGCCGGCGAACCCCCAGTCCCGCTTGGCGTCGAGGTTACCGAGAAATAGCTTTTCTTGCATGCCTTCCTTAATGCGACCAATTGCACGCGTCACTTTGCGAGTAACGAATGTCTCGCCTCGCTGCGGACTTTCATGATTGAACATTATTCCGTTGCAGATAAATAGGCCATAAGCCTCCCGATAATTGACGGCATACCAATGTGCGGCGACTTTGCTCACAGCGTATGGGTTTCGTGGATAAAACGGCGTTGACTCATTTTGTGGCGGTGGTGACGCACCGAACATTTCCGAAGAGCCCGCCTGATAATAGCGGATCGACCGGCCGTGCTGTTGGGCGTAGTCACGCAGGGCCACAAGCAATCGAAGCGTCCCGAGCGCGTCTACGTCAGCCGTATATTCGGGGATGTCGAACGAGACTCCGACGTGGCTTTGCGCTCCGAGATTGTAGACCTCATCAGGATCGACCATTTCTAATACGTGTCTAAGAGAGGACGTATCGGTCAGATCTCCGTAATGCAGTGCAAGATTTGCGCTACCAACATGAGGATCACGATAAAGGTGGTCAATCCGGTCCGTGTTGAAGAGGCTCGCTCGACGAATGATGCCATGAACGTCGTATCCCTTGTCGAGCAGAAATCGAGCGAGATACGATCCGTCCTGGCCGGTCACGCCGGTCAGCAGTGCTCTTTTCGCGTGTGAAGCCGATCGGGAATTCTGACTATCCGAGGTCATTGTCACCGAGGTTTGTGGGCGTGAGTAAGGGCATAGCTGTGATTAATTTAATCGGCAATCATCGAAAAAGACGGAATTTAAGAATCGACCACAGCGCTATAATTCCATCTTTCCAATTGATCTTCTTGCCTTGGGCATAGGTTCGACCATAATAGCTGATACCCAGCTCATATATGCGAAATTTGCGCTGACGGGCAATTTTTGCGCTCATTTCAACCTCGATGCTGAAATCATTCGCAGTCAATCGCAGCGATTGTGCGACTTGGCGGGTCATCATCTTGTAGCACGCCTCGATATCGGTCAGGGTCTGGTTGAAGGCAATATTGAAAAGAAATGAGATCAAGCGATTACCCAGATAGTGGTGGAAATAGAGCGAACGATGCGGGCGCCCGTAGAAACGTGAGCCAAAAACGACATCGGCCACCTCGCGAACCGCGATGAGATCGTACATCTGCGCCAAGTCATTCGGGTCATATTCGAGATCGGAGTCCTGAATGACCAGGATATCGCCGGTGAAGGTCGCAAACCCGGTTCGCACCGCAGCTCCCTTTCCCGTGTTGCGGTCGTGGTAGAGGCAGCGAACGGTGATAAGCGAAGCACCCGGCACATCACCAAAGGTCAGGTTGGCCGCGCAATCAAGATCGACTGTCGCGCCGCGGCGCTCCTGTTCCGGGAAATTCGCCAGCAACCACTCACGTGTCCCATCCCGCGAACCATCATCGACGACGATGATTTCCTTATACACATTTGGCAGGCTGCGCCCGATAGCGACAATAATTTTGCCAAGCGTGTGGCGTTCGTTGTAGACCGGTACAATTACTGACAGTAGCATCAACGAGCTCGGCGAATATCGGCAGCAGACAGCAATCCGGGCAGACATCTCTGCAGATCGAACTGCGCCCCTATCTCGTGGGTCATACGCGGCTCATAAGATAATAGCGGAGCCGATTCTACAGATTCTTCCGACAGACCGTATGGAGGCATAGCGTGCCGTCGTCCATCGATCAACCACTGCTCATTGCCCCTGGAATAGCAGCTCTTCAGGGTTAAGAATTCCTGCTTGTATGCGGTCATTCATGAAACCTTTGGGAGGCTGATGATGAGCGAGGAGCTTGATAAACAACCGGGGCCGCAAGTCGCCGTTCTCCGAGGGTGATGGATGTGCCGAGGATGAACTGGTCTTTCGGACGCAAAGGAACTAACCTCTTGTTGAAAAATTGGGGCTTGCTGGCATTTCAGATGGCTGATCCTACCCCTTTTCGGAAGCACTCATATGCCAGGGGGAAACGGCTTAGCCCCCGGGATTTCGCGCGGCTTAGGGAGATTATTCCGGGAGTTGAGCCACGTTTGGGCCGCTGTGATAGCGGCCCCCGCCGGGGAAAAACCTATCCCGTTGCTGAGACCAACTTGGTCGGCAACGAGCGCGAGTACCTGAAGCAATGTATCGACTCGAATTGGATTTCATCGAAAGGTCCCTTCGTCGACAAATTCGAGCGGGCCTTTGCCCGTGAGGCCGGCTGCAAGCACGCGGTCGCGTGCGCCAATGGCACCGTCGCGCTGCATCTCGTTCTGGCTGCGCTCGGCATTGGACCCGGTGATGAAGTCATCTTGCCCACATTCACAATGATCGCTACGGCGAGCGCGGTTCACTATACGGGTGCGACGGTAAAACTTGTCGACAGCGAGTCAGTTTCCTTCAACATCGATCCAGCCCTAATCGAACACGCGATAACAAAAAAAACCCGGGCGATTATCGTTGTGCACACCTACGGTCATCCCGCTGACATGCTTCGCTTGCTGGAAATAGCAAATGCACACGGCCTTTATCTGATTGAGGATGCTGCCGAGGCGCACGGCGCCGAAATTTCGGGCAAGCGAGTCGGTAGCTTTGGGGTGGCAGGGACGTTCTCTTTCTACGCCAACAAGATCATCACGACAGGCGAAGGCGGCATGGTGACAACGAACGATGCCGAATTTGCTCAAATCGTGCGAAGATTGCGGGATCATGCTTTTCACCCCGAACGGCACTTCTGGCATGAGTACGTGGGATTCAACTATCGAATGACGAACATGCAGGCCGCGGTTGGGCTAGCGCAGACAGAGCGCATTGGGGAAATAATCGCGGCTCGTCAGCGTCTGAGAGGCTGGTACGACGATAGACTTGGTGCTTGTTCCGGGTTGCGCCTGCCGCACCAATCCCCGGGTGTGCAATCGGTCTTCTGGATGTACGGGGTTCGTGTCGCCCCACCATTCGGATGTACCAGCCATGTTTTGCGCGAACAGCTCGCTTCGTGCGGTATTGAAACGCGCTCGTTTTTCGTTCCCATGCACATTCAGCCAGTACACGTCGACCAGTTCCGCGGCCAAAGCTTTCCAGTCGCCGAAGATCTATGCCGATCTGGCCTGTACCTTCCGACCAGTGAGGCACTCTCAGAGCAAGATGTTGAGTGGATCTGCGAGAATGTATGCAACATCCAGCGCATTAACTCGCGCAGTCACAATGTCAATTCTTCATCATAACTCATGTCTGAATTGACATCAGATTCTGGGCGCGACCCTTCAGACAGCGTAGCGCCGGCTAAAGTGCCAGCTACTCGCTCCACGCTCAGGCGACAATCGCGGCTGCCCCCAACAAATGTCGATGCCCTCCTGATTTGGCCGCGTGGCGGCAATTCTGGGGACATGCTTATCATCGATGCTTGTGAACGGTTTCTTCGCGACCGCAATATTCGCACCTGGCGGTCCGACGGCAGCATCGAAGAAGCCGCCTTGGCGGGAGATGCCGAATACCTCGCAGATCTGTTTTCGGCTTTTCGCGGAATGGTAATGTTTCCAGGCGGCGGCAACGTAGGGATATACCCGGACAACGAAATGGTGCGCGCCGCAGTGATACGACAGATAGGCGCGCGCCACCGCTGCCTGATATTTCCACAATCCGCAGTTCAACCTGAGCCAGCATTGATAAATGAGCGGGTCACCGTATGGTGCCGCGACGAAATCTCGCGTGCCATTTTAAGCAAAAGCGGCATCTTGACCGAGCTCGTCCCCGATATCGCGCTTTATATGGATGACCTTATCCCAAAAGCGCCCGGCGGAGTTGGTGTATTCTGCATAAAACGAACTCCAGGAGGTGACGCGGAAACTATCAACCACGGCATTGCACCTGATTGCGCTTCGGCCGACTTGACTTTGAGCCAGCCGCTAGACCGGATCATCGATACGCTAAGCGCATTTGAACTGGTGATTAGCGATCGGCTCCACGGCGGATTGATTGCGCTGATGATGCGAAAGAAAGTAATCTTATTGCCGGTAGGGTATCATAAGATCAAGTCATTCTACTCGACGTGGTTGGAGAGCGAACGTGGAGCCGCATTCGCCGAAACCCAAAAGCAAATGCTAGAGCAATCCTACAAATTACAGTTCCCAACAACCGACTTTGCCATGTTATTTTGTCGCTATGCGGCTCCAGCTTTTGAACGTTTTCTCTTGCGCGCCTAGAAACACGAGAACGAGAGTCGAATGAAATCGGTCGGTGTTGCGCGCGTCAAGAACGAGCTTGATATTATCGAGCCGTTTGTTCGGCATCACTCTGAGCATTTTGACAAACTTATCATTCTCGACGATGGAAGCACCGATGGCACCTACCAGGCCCTTCAGCAGTTGCAACCAGCTTGTGGTAATTTGATCGTTCTGCGCGAGCCGGTGATTGGATATGAGCAGCGCCGATATATGACGTTGTTGTCGCGCATGGCGGTGGACAAGTTCGGCGCTGACTGGGTTGTCCCGCTCGACGCCGATGAATTTGTTGAACCCGTCGATGGACTGTCGCTTGCCGACGTTCTGGCCTGCCTGCAGCCCGCCATTTACGAACTGCAATGGAGCAATTTCATTTGGAGGCCCGAACTGGAGCATGGTGACGAGAGAAATCCCGTATTGCGACAGCGCTTCCGTCTTCCACCGCATTCGCAGAATTCCAAGCTGTTGATTCACTCCCAATTCGTAAACGAAACCTTGGAGATAAGCACTGGCAATCACTTGCTCATGGATAGTGGATCTCCGCTTCCAAAACAGCCTCTCGAGCGTGCGACACTGTGCCATTACCCGATCCGCAGCGTGGCTCAATATGCCGGCAAGATTGCTGTCGGATACCTGCAGTATCTGGCGACCCCAGACTGGGATCGCCAGCAAGGCTTTCATTACATCGAACCATTTCAGGAACTGGCGAAATTCGGACTGGAGGGCGTGGCGAAAAGAATAGTGCGTGATTCTCTATTCTATTCGATCGCAGAATCTGACCGGGCAAAGGATGATCCGGTAGCCATCGAGGCGCCGCTCAATTACCTCGGGGGGGCGCTTACTCTTACGCCTTGCGGCGACTTTGTATTGCAAAACGTGCTTCGGTACGTGGAGATGATGGCGGCGGAATTTGTTGACAAGGTCGAGAGAAGCCGGGATTTCGATCGTGTATCGACAGAAAATGTATTGCTGCGAAAGCGACTTGCAGAATTGGAGTTTGAGTTTCTAAATTCGCGCGAAAAAGAGATCCTATAAGCCCGGCAACTGCGGTTTCGAAGCTTTAGGATCCTCAGAGCGCCGAAGAGCGGTAGCGAAGTGCGAGTCGGCCCATTTCCAATTCACGAATCCGGCCGTTCTTCGCCATGTATTGCGCGATGTCCGGATGGGCCGACAGTTGCCGCGCATATAGGCGCCCGAGCGCCGTCTTGAATCGCCCATTTTTTTTCATCACTTGATCGGCCAGTTTAATCATTCGGCTGTTCGGCCACGCCTGCGGACGAATTTCAACGACCCGAGTAAAAACCGCATCTTCGTCGTCGTCAGGATTGAATTGTGCAAGCAATATCGCCATCGCTGCAGTTGACCGGGAGATGCCCAAATGGCAGTGCACCAGTAGGTGCCATTCGCGCTGGTGTTCGTGTTCCGCGCTTATTGATTTTCCGAATTCCATGATTGACGCTATTTGGTCCAAGCGTGGGATGACAATGCCGGGCCCGGGTTCAATGTCATCATGGAAGCGAATTTCAAGCCGGCGACGAGGACCGAAGCCCTTCAACATATGCGGTTCCGGCCAATCCGGATCCAGCAGGGAGAGGACGTGTGTCGCCGACGTAAGTGCGCCTGTAGCGAGCTCGTCGAGGCCGCAAATCGTAAGAGAAGAAATTCCGGTCACGCGTCAATCCTGCACACTCGGTCTTGATCTCTCTTTAAGGCCCATGTCCGAATTTCAACCGGGCAGGCGAAACGACATGTGTGCTCGAACAATATTCTACGCACCACGCACCGTACTGCATAACCTACGATTCATATCGATCTTCTAGACGCGTATTGAGCTTGCAATGATCTTTGTCAAATTGTAGCACATCTAGCTATACGTTGGCGGTGCTTATTCGGAAAGAGCGAGACGTGCACAAGATTTATCTTTCCACGCCAGCCATTCTAGGCAGGACAGTCACGTTCCGCTGGCGCGTCGAACCCGCCACGGACTTGTATCGGCAGACGCATTTTACAATGACGTTTCCGCACAGTGTGAATATCGCCAAAGTTCCTAATCGGCTTTGGTGGGATATTTTTCTAATTTGCCTACACCCTCACTGGATGCTCTTAAGGCCATGCCAAGTCCACTTGCCCCTCAAGCTATCCGCCAATGAGCGGCAGTTCTGGCTCGAATTATTGCAAAATGGAGTTGACACGCTCGAAGCGAACGGACGGGGGCAAAATCGCTCACAAGGCCGGGCGATCGAAATTTTAGACGGGGATATCGAGATTGGGCGCCAAGTAATCGCCGGGTCTGGATATGGCACAGCCTTCAGCGGCGGCAAGGACAGCCTGCTGCAGGCGGCCATGCTATTTGAGTTCACCGAAAGGCCACTTCTGGTGACGACAACATCGCCGCTTCCCCCGTTGTCAGACCACGGTACAGCTCGAAGACAATATATTATGGATGAAATTCAACGACGCCGCGATCCAGTCTATGTCGAAGTGCAGAGTGATTTTCGCAGCATCTGGAACAATGGATTTGCCGCAAGCCGCGGCTATCGGCCCGCGGTAAACGAGTTGACCGATACCTTCCTCTATATGTCCAGTCTTCTTGCGGTCGGCGCCGCACTTGGCAGAACTCGGCTCTATCTCGCCTCAGAGGCGGAAGTTCAGGAAAGTGCGATGCTCGACGGGAAAATCGTTCAACACTTCCATTTCATGTATTCGGCTGCCACGCAACGTGCGCTCTCTGCTTTACTTGCACCTTTTGGTATCCATTTTGGCTCGTTGATCTGGCCGCTTTATAGCATGCAAGTTCAGCATTTGCTGTGGACGCGTTATCCCGATCTGTGCGATTTGCAGTATTCTTGCTGGCGCGTCGGATTGGATCAGGCCACTTGCAGCGAATGCGAACAATGCCTGCGCATTGCCATGACGGCGCTTGCAGGCGGCGATAATCCAGAACGGATGGGAATTGATATGCGGAAGGTATTGGCATATGCGCCAAACTGGAAACCCTGGGGCGAAAATGTCTCCTCGACTCCTGTCCTACCGGAGGACATTGCTGCCCAGAGATCAGACCACCGCGTTCTCGACGCGATCCGGCGTACCACGTTACTGCAGCTTGCCAAAGTTCTTGCCTCGGAGCATTGGCAGCGGGCGCTAAGTCGCGAGAACTTACAGGTCGTTGCTGGTTTTCGAAGACTGCGTAAGTGGGCTTCCCAATATCCCACGCCTCCGGACTTGGGCGTACGGGAGCAATTCTTCGAGTGGCTTGATCCCGAGCTGCGCGATAAGCTTGTTGCGCTATATACGAACTACTACCCGCGTGAGCCGTCGCACCAGCACATAGACGTGTTCCTGCGCAGTCGAGCACTTACCGAACGTGCAACCTCCGCGCTGGCCGCGCGACCACTGCAATGAGCGGACCAACCGTCATCCTCATTTCCGGACGGGATCCGCAGCGATATTTCGACTGCGCCCATTGCGGCTACGTGAGGATCCATGCCTATGCGGCAACTCTAGCTGGGTATGACGTTCATGTCCTTTGTTTGGATCGAAATGAACGGGTCGAGGCAACGTCGTATGGCACCGTCCATGCGGTAAAAACCAAGTTCCGCATGGTCCGCCAGAACATGGTGCCGTTGCATTCACCAGTTCTGGCGCAAGCGGTGGAGCAGCTCGCGACAACATTCGGACCAACTCCGATAATCATCCACGGTTTCGGCGTCTGGGGCCATACCGCGGTTCATGCTTGCAGACGGTTAAAAAACAGGGGAATGCGTTGCGTGAGTCTTGTTAGCTCTTACACTACGTACCTTGACGAAAGCATGTCACAGTGGCGCGGCCTGATACCGGAAAACGGTCCGCTTATCGCAGCTAAAACGGCACTCGAGCAAGCGTGGATTAGCGCTGTGATCAGCCGCTATGAGTTGGATGGCTATCGCAATGCCGATCGGATTTTGGTCAATTATCGCACCGTCGAAAAATTGATCAAATTCCGTTTTGGCGCAGACCTGCGATGCGATGTAATTCCATGCACGATCGAAAGGGAATTCGAACGCCAGCAGTCCGACGCGTGCCGCACGTCTTTAGCGCGGAATAGTCCACCCGTTATCCTTTCCATCGCACGACACAATCCAAGAAAAGGGATCGACGTTTTGTTGCATGCACTTCAAATTACTAAGCAGTCTGGTTGCCTGTTTTCGGCGCACCTTGTCGGCGGCGGCCCGTTGTTGGATACTCACCGCCGACTATTGGAGCGGCTGCAGCTTTCCGATTGCATTACCATTCATGGTCGAGTTTCCAGGGTCGACGACTACCTCGATAACGCCGATATATTCGTGCTGCCTTCGCGCGAGGAACAGAGCGGCTCCCTGGCGCTGCTCGAGGCGATGCGGGCCGGCGTCGCGTGCGTAGCCTCCGGTTGCGATGGAATCCCCGAGGACGTCACACATAAGCGAGAGGCGTGGCTGACGGTGCCAGGCGATGCTGCGTCGCTCGCAGAGGGGATCGTCTCGCTCGTCAAGGATAAATCTCTGCGTGAGCGCCTCGCGCTCGCGGGACAAAAGACCTTTGAGCATCGCTTCTCCGGGGTAGCCTTCGTCAAAGTCCTTGGCGGCTTGTATCGAGAATTGGTTGAAAATGACCGCAATCATTGCCGTTGGGACGACGGCGAAAGCGCCTTGAACGCGTCCGATCGTGCTCCATTTCAAGTACCGATGGCAGCGAGATTGAACTGAGCGGTGCCTGCGCTTGGTTGTTACCCAAGTCTACAGTTGACGCTGACAATAAACACAAGCAAAAATCCGTGGTCACCTATTTGGACTACAACGCGCTGCCCTACTCAAAGCATTCCCCCGTGAACCCGTTATGTCGAAGCTAGTTCGTGCGCTGGTCGTCATCGAAAGGATCAATGGCGTCGGCATATTCGTTGGCTTAGTTGGCGTTGCAATATTATTCCACGGTCTGGCCGGAAGGCCGGTTGCGGCGACGCTGTGGGGCAATGATCTTGACCCTAATCTAATCGTGTGGACGGTCGAATGGGTCTATCACTCCATCTTCGTATGGGCGACGCCATTCGATCTCTGGAATGCCAATAGCTATTATCCACACCTGAAGTCGCTCGCGTATTCCGATTCAATGCTGTCGGCGCAATTGCTGTATGCGCCGCTCCGATTGCTGGGCATTTCGACTCTGCCTGCTCTTTATTTGACGCTGGCTGCCGTTTGCGTTGCCGGCGCGACTCTTACTGACCACCTTCTGCGAAACTACCAATTCACGGCTGGCGAGCGCGCGCTTGCTATCGGTGCCGCGCATTTCTCTCTTCCGATAACGGTATTCTTGATTGTCAATTTTCAGTTGTTCGGCATGCAGCTGGCGCCGCCATTTTTTCTCGTCTTGCATCGGCTGCTCAACAGATGGCACGGCACAGACTTAGTTCTTGTTACGATCCTGTTTTGCCTTGCTGGGGGCTTCGCAACCTATTTTGTCCCAATGGCAGGTTTGGTTGCGGTCCTTGTTTGTCTGATATTTTTGGCGCGCCTGGTGAGGTACCAGAGCGGAGTCTCCGTCGTGCGTGCGCTCGGTTGGAAAAGTATTGCGGCTTCGCTAGCAATCCTATTGGTATTCTTTGTCGTCCAGATGCTGCCATACCTTTCCTTGTTCCGTTCGTTGCCGCCACAATCGCTGTCGGAGACCTTTCAGTATTCCGCGCGACCGTGGTCGATACTGCTGGACGCAAGTTCACGCTCACTGTGGTACAAACCCAGGCCAATGACCTGGGGATATTGGGAGCGCACGGCGTTTCCAGGATTCTCTCTATTGTTGCTCGCTGGTGTCGGCGGGTTTGCATTCTTGCGGCGAGCGCCGGGAGTGTCTTTGGATGCTACAGACAAGCCGGCGATCCCGTTGGCCGCCTACGCTCTAGCCGTATTCGCCGTCTGCTGGGTGCTCTCGTGGGGGCCGTGGTTGCGGCCTTGCTGCAGTGGGTTCCAGCTGGATCTGCCGTACCTCTTTTTTGTTCACTTCGTTCCGGGCGTCTCCAATGTTCGCGCACCCGGACGATTTGCCCAGTTCTTCGGATTGCCCTTAGGTCTGATCGCCGTGCTCAGCGCGCGGTGGTGGGGAACGCGATGGAGGCTCGCCACAACGATCGGTGCAGCGCTCCTTGCTGCCGTTGTCCTGATCGATCAATTGCCGAATATCGCAATCTATCCATTCAACATTGATCACGCTGATTTCTTTCGCGCCGCAAAGCCTTTGATCAAACAAGGGGAGCCGATTATCGAATTGCCGATCGCCGGTCCAGATCCGGTTGCTACCTGGAGAGCCCGCCTCCGACAATTGGTAAGCAGCATGATTTTATGGAATAGGCTAGTCGACGGAGCTGGATCGCGCGAAACCCCTGAGCTCAATGAGCTGATCGATCTGGATAAGCGATTGCACCATGGTGAGGCCTCTTTGGCCGACGTGGCGACCTTTGCGCGTAAGCTTGGTATATCCACGCTTGTGCTTTTCTTTGATGATTATTCTCCTGACATGCGAGAAAAAATTGAGCACGAAATCCCAGATGTTGGTGCTCGCTTGCTGGTAAGTAACCCAGAGGGGCTAATTTTACGGCTGACGCCATGAGCGAATTTTTATGTGGGAGAAACGTCACATTAGTTCGACTGACTGTCGCAATTTGTATTCTCGTAGTTTTGATTGCTCAAATAGGGCTATGGAATTCTCAGCTGCGATTCAACGGTGATGAATCATCCATCTTGATGACGGTGATCTCTATAATCAAACATCACAGTCTAAACGTCTATCCGAGCTACGTCGAACGTGACTTCCTCGCTCTTGGGCTTAACGACCTTCATTGGCAGGTGCCGCCTGTTAATGGTTTCATTCCGCCAGAGCACGGCTTCGGGTTCCCTGCCTTTGTCGCTCCGCTTTATGCCGTGTTGGGCGTTGCCGGAACGCGAGTGGCATTGATTGCGGTCAATATCTTGGTTTTCCCTCTTCTTTTTCTAAATTGCGTTTGGTGTGGACTCTCTCGTCTCAGCGCAGCAATGGCATGCTTGGCGCTGGCAACGGTGATGCCCTGGCAGGTGCATGTCGGACTGGTGATTCCTGAAATACTCGCCGGCACCATGACAATGGGAATTGTCTCAGCGTATCTGCGCTTCAAACAGACGAGACATTGGGCATATGCCTTAGCGACCGGGCTAGTTACACTCCTGTTGCCGATGGTCTATCTTAAGTATGCAGCACTCGCGGTGGCGAGCGGAGTGCTTCTCCTTGCAAACCGCAGCCTTCGGATCAACCCCGCTACCTACGCGGCAGCGCCTTTGGCTGCCGGCTACGTACTTTTGTGGATCGCAGTCTACGGTTGGAGCATCTCAATCGGAACAGGCGCGGGGCCTCAGCAGTTCGAGCCCGCTGGACTTTCACATCAGTTCTGGGCTGCCTTTATCGACCGCGAGAACGGTGAATGGGTTTGGGCACCCGTGACAGCCTTGGCAGTTGTTGGACTCTTATGGTGGCGACGAAGCCTCGATGTGCAAGCCTATCTTCTAACAGCGGTCATGCTCTACGCCACGCTCTATGGGATCACGACGCTCAAGCCGGGATATTCGGCGCCTGGTCGTTATCTCGTCGCAGCAGCCCCAGCTATGGTGATGCTGGCGGCCATCAGCATGTTACGGGATGGTCGGATGTATCATGCACGGTTCGCAGTTTTCGGTGGATTGGCGTTATTCTCAGGCACGATTTTGTTTGGTTCGATTGCTGGCTATTTACCGAGCGCTTACTTCCGTGCGTTCCCGCAGTTTTATTAGAGGTCGATCCAGAAAAATCATTTTTGCTTTGGTCGCCCCACGTTCAACAGCGCCCCGGTCTGGGGGGCGTTTATGCTGGCTACAACTGGCAAGTGACGAACCGGGTCTGGGGCATCGAGGACAATTTCGCGTGGGGTAACGATTCCGCGACGAATGCTGGCATCCTAGGCGTCGAGAGTCCGACCGTTGCGGGCGTTCCCGGCCTTGACACCGGCGGCGCTGGCGGCAGCAAGGGCGGCTGATGTGTGATTTGCGGCGGTCTAATTTACTAGCGTGCTCACCCAAGACAATAACTCTCTGAACTGGTCTTGGAAGGCCAGGAAATACAACACGGCCGCCAGCGGCGCCGCTATGAGCATCCAGTCATGCCAATCATGCATGGGCGTAACTCAGCTCGCCCTTGGCAAAATCTTGCGCCCAATCTCCTAGGACATCATTTCAATTGTCGCTAACCATTTTCTAGATTGCCCCGCAAAACTGCAAATCAGTTGACGCGAAGTGCGTGACTTTGCTTCCGTTCGCGCCCGATCATCCACCAAACCACTCACCAAACAGCCAGAGACCCGCAGCAATGGCTATCGCTGCCGCGGCAGCCACGGCGTAGGGAAGCCAATCGCGCTGCATGTGCCGCCCTTTATTCTGCATCGGAAACTAGCCGGAGATGAGGGGCTGGATTGCCAGTGTGGACTGCAGTGCTGAGCTTTACTATCTGCTGCAAAAGTTCGGTCGCCTCTAAATTCAGGACTGCAATCTCTTCCAGCGATTTTGCCACGGTCGACCTGAGCTGCAATTCGTCCGCCCTTTTTCGCAATTCCTCCAAGGCAAATTCGGCACGGCCGAGAGCCGCGTTGATTTCATCAAATTCTGATTGTCGCATTGTAATCGTCTCATTCGACCAATCGGCGCGACATTTGGCGTGGTACATAGGCGCCTAAATTGCCACAGTGTGGGCAGCGCACGCCGGCAACCGCCCGATATCGGAGAGGGTCGGGCTTCTCCTCTGGTGAAGGCGCTTCTGCCAGCGGGATGGGATTCCCGCAAGCCAAACAATCGACCACGAAGTACCACTTCCCTGGCTCTGTTAGCTTCGGCATAGCCGGCCCCCGTTCACGTTGATAACTCAATTGACGGCGAATCCCGGCGCAGCGCTTATCCACGAAACCACCGAACAAACAAAGCGCTCACGGCATCGACTATAACCAAGGCGACGCCGAGTGGATCCCAGTCTCTGGGCGTGTCCTCGTCCATACCAACCATTGTAGCGGATTCGCCGCGTCGCTCCCGGCCGCGCAACAATAAGTGGGTCTGTGGATAACGGCATCCGCATACGCGGAACGTCCCGCGAACTAGCCGACTTAGCTAATTGCAATTGTCGTTGTGCGCGTTCTGCGGCCCGCTGCAAAACTGCGGAGAATCACGTGAACACAAGAGAAACCACGCTGTTTGCAACTGGCGAACGGGGTAAAAATGCGCCCCGACCTGACGTGCTGTGGACAATGGTGCTGCTGGGCATCTGGGGGAGGGACTGTACCGGCGGGCACCGAGCCTCCCCGTCCGCTGTAACCGGCCGGTACACTGCATGCCTAATTCGATTAACCGGACATTGAGCCGGGGGCGGAACAGTGCCCTATCCTCGTTGCCCGACTAACTATCCTTTGGGTGCGAACCGGCGCCAGTTCTTAAGAACATGATCGCAGGCACGGCTCACATCAGCATCGACCTCGCCGGTGACCGTTTCAAAGAGCTTTTTTGTAATGACGTAGAATGCCCCACGATCCGAACTGTTTAAATGATCTCTCGGTCTGCTGGAAAAGTATCCGATGAGGTAGCACGCCTCCTCAGCGCAGTGGTATTTGATCGCACTTGCTAACTCAGGCGGTTCGCAGTCAAGCGCTTCGAGCTCGCGAGCGGCTGTAGCTTGTGCTGTTGTGAACGCAACCTCCGCCAATGCTCTGCCAAGATTACGGAGTTCCTCGGCTGTCGGCCTTGGACTATCAAGTGGGCGCCTAATCCTTCTAAGCATCCGAATTCTGTGGATGCTGCGTAGCACCTCGGATCTCGCGTGGTCGTCGAGAGAGCTCACTCGGTACTCGGGCGCACGGCGATCATTTAGAGCACCATGTCCACCCAGTTCTCTGACGAACGAATCGTAACAATCTTCCTCCTCGCACCCGCTTTCATGTCGGTTCGCAGGCCACTGCGCGTGGTTGGCGACGACAGCATCGAGAATAGTCGTAAGCCCGGTCATTGGATGATACTGTAGGTTGGCTGATAAGCGTCTCAACTACCAAATCCACGCGGCCAAGGTCTGCAAGGTCGCGCTTTGTAGATAGTGTCTGTTCAAATTATGAGGCTTCCGTATTGGTTCATGACAAGTTTTTTCTAAATTGCTTTGTCAATTGGAGAATGTCTCTTTATCTACACCCTTCACGCGATTTCGGGATTACTTCAAAGATTTGCTGCACCTACTCACGGTCGCTTTTGGCCCTTAGCGTCGGATTTTGCACGTCCGGGGAGGAATAGCGGACCGCGGCGAGGTGGTCGAAAAACGTCGGTCCTGAGCCCGAGCAGACATCGGCGGCTTATGCGCGCCTAGAGATTCGAGCGTGGTGCCGTCGTTTGCTCGGCGACCGCCATGCGTCGCTCGAGCCAACGTACCATCGCGGCGGCGACGAGGATCAGAGCGAGATATTCCAGGATCAAAAAGCTGTAGATTTCCAGCGGCCGGTATTCGGTGACGACCAGCTCGTTTGCGCGGCGCGTGAGCTCGGTGAGCCCGATCACAGAAAGGAGCGAAGAAGTCTTGAGCATGTACACGAACTGGTTTCCGAGCGGCGGCAACACCCTGCGGATGGCTTGCGGTAATACGATGAAGCGCATCTTGTCGAGATAGCCGAGGCCAAGCCCGTCGGCGGCTTCGTGCTGGCCGCGGTCGATCGATTGGATGCCGGCCCGAAAAATTTCCGCCTCGAAGGCGCTGTCGCACAGGGCCAGGGCGATCACCCCGGAGGTAAAGACATCCAGGCTGATGTTGAGGATCAGTGGCAGGCCGTAGTAGACCCAAAGCACCATCACCAGCATCGGCACTGAGCGCAGGAACTCAACGTAGCTGCGGCTTAGGGTGCGCGCCACCCGGTTGGACGACAGGCCGGGCAGCGCGACCACGAGACCGAGCATGACCGAAATGATGATGGCGCAGAGTGCCACCGCCACCGTATAGCCGATCCCGCTGAGCAGAAACGCGATGTTGCCGCGCCCGCGCGCAAGCGATGGCGAGATGACGTGCCAGCCCCAGCTATAGGTATCGCCGCAGCCGGAAAGCAGACCGGCGGCGGCAAGGACGAGCACAATGCGCGTTGCGTCGTTCGCAGTGACACGTTTCCGTCCGATGTGGCGCGGCACGTCGCAACACGTCAGTCGATCTGGTCGAAACATGTGTGGAAGCCTTCAATGCGATAGAATCCGGCTGAGAAATAATCTGGCGCGCGCGCTGCGCGGGGCGGCGAAGAACTCGTCCGGTTGCGCTGCCTCGACGATCTCACCGCGGTCCATGAACACCATCTGGTCAGCAACTTGGCGCGCGAAACCCATTTCATGGGTGACACAGATCATGGTCATACCCTCGCGAGCGAGGCCGATCATGACTTCGAGCACCTCGCCGATCATTTCCGGATCGAGTGCCGATGTCGGCTCGTCGAACAGCAGGATTTTCGGCTTCATGCACAGCGCGCGGGCGATCGCCACACGCTGCTGCTGGCCGCCGGAAAGTTGCGCCGGGTATTTGCGCGCCTGATCAGCGATGTCCACGCGCTTAAGAAGCTGCATCGCCAGCTCCTCCGCGTCTGCGCGCGACAAGCGGCGCAGTCGCATCGGCGCCAGCGTGAGATTGTCGAGCACGGTCATGTGCGGGAACAGGTTGAACTGCTGGAACACCATGCCGACGTCGCGTCGGACGGCAGCAAGATCGCGAAGGTTGTCCGCAAGTTCGATGCCGTCGACGATGATTCTGCCGCTGTCGTGCCGTTCGAGGCGATTCAGGCAACGGATCATCGTCGATTTGCCGGAGCCTGAAGGGCCGCAGACAATCATCTTTTCGCCGAGCTTCACTCGAAAGCTGATGTCTTTCAGCACCTGAAACGCGCCGAACCACTTGCTTACGCCCTGCACGTCGACCATGACTGGGGCTTCGGAACCGATCGCCATCGCGCTTCCCGTGATGGCGCAGTACACTGCGCGGAATTTGCCTGCAAGCGGAGGTGAGAAGCTTGCACCTGCTTTGTCGCTTTGTCTATAGAATGATACCATCATGAAGATGCTGGGTGGGAGGGCAGTCGCGATGAGCTATATTCGCACAAGTATGCTGGCGGCGGCTGCCGCGCTAATGTTGCTGGTGCTGGCGCGCGCGGAGGACCGCCCCGATGCGGCGCACGCCTCGCACCTCGACCGCATTCTTGAGAACGGCACCGTGCGGATAGGCACTACCGGCGACTTCCCGCCGATGACATCACGCGATCCCGATTCGAAAAGCTACGTCGGTTACGACATCGATGCCGGGACCGAGCTCGCCAAGGACCTCGGCGTCCAGGCCCAGTTCGTACCGGCCGATTGGAAGACACTGATCAACGGCGTGGTTGCCGACAAGTACGACATCGTGATGTCGGGCGTCTCGATGAGCGTGGATCGGGCAAAGGTCGCGGGCTTCACACAGCCTTATATGGAATTCGGCACGGTGCCGGTGCTGGGCAAGAAGAACGCCGAACGGTTTAAGAGCTGGGCCGACATCGACCAGAAGGGGGTCACGGTCGTCACCACGCTGGGTACGGTGTTTGACGCGCAGGCGCGTGAATACTTCAAGCTGGCGACGCTCAAGCAGGTGGAGGCGCCGGCGCTGGGTTTCCAGGAGGTGCTGGCCGGCCGCGCTGATGTCACCATCACCAGCAACGTCGACGCCGCCGCGCTGGTGCGCCGCTACTCGGAACTGGTGATTGCTCCGGTCGATCGTGCGCGCAGCCGGCGGCCGGCGAGTTTCCTGATGCCGCAGAACGACCAAGTTTGGCTCAACTACGTGAACAACTGGATCACCATCAAGCGCATGTTGGGATTCTTCGACCGCCTTGATCAGAAATGGCTGCAGAGCAATTGAGCCGATGGACCTGCTTCAATCGACGTGGGAGGATGTGGAGGCTTATCTTGAGCACTCGAAAGGGGTGATCATACCGCTCGGCTCGATCGAGCAGCACGGCCCGACAGGCCTGATAGGCACCGACGTCATCTGTCCGCAGGCGATCGCCAGCGGGATTGCCGAGGCGGCCGGCACGCTGGTCGGACCGGCCATCGCATTCGGCGTCTGTCCCTTCAATCTCGCCTTTCCCGGTACGATCTCGACTCGCTCGACGACCTTGATGGCGCTCGTGGAGGATTACGTGCGCTCGCTCGCGCGTCAGGGCTTCGAGCGCTTTTATTTCCTCAACGGGCATGGCGGCAACATCGCCCCATTGCGCGCCGCGTTCCAGGATTTGCATGTGGGAGAGAACTTCGATGCCCGAGGCAGCGTTGGTCGCCTGCGCTTACGCCTGCGCAGCTGGTGGGAATACCCGAGCGTTGACCGAACTCGGCGCGCACTCTACGGCGAATGGGAGGGAATGCACGCCACGCCCAGCGAAATCGCGATAACGCAGGCGCTGCACGGCGAGCGGGCAGTGGCGCACGCCATAGCGCCACCGTTAAGACTTTCGGACACTTTCCTGCGCGATCACGCTGGCGACCAGCACGGAAATGCCGAGGAGCACCGGCGGCGCTTTCCTGACGGACGCGTCGGTTCCGACCCGACGCTCGCCAAACCCGAGCACGGCCGTCAGCTTCTTGCCGCTGCAATCGCCGACGGGACAGAAGACTATCGCACTTTTCTGGGCGAGCCGTGACCATAGACATGCATTCGCATTACTATGGCGGTCTCGTCGAGGCGCTGCGCCAGCGGACGTTGCGTCCTTACATTGCTCCGGATGTCGACGGTCGTGACGTACTCAACGCTATGACCGCGAGCACGACCGTCTCAACCGGATACACGGACGTACCGTCCCGACTGGCATATCTCGATGCCGCTGCGATCGGTACGCAGCTCATGACCTTTCCCGGCGCGCTCGGCCTCGACGTGATGCCGGTCGCCGAAGTGGCCGGGACGATCCGCGCCTTCAACGACCGCCTTGCCGCCATCTGCCGCGCCTCCGCCGGCCGGCTCGTCGGACTGGCCGGACTGCCGCTGGCTGACGTCGGCATGGCGGTTGCGGAGCTGCGGCGGGCGCGCCGCGAGCTTGGCCTTCTCGGCGCTATCCTGCCCGGAAATTTTTTTCTTTCGATCGAGCGGGCCGGCGCGCTGCGTCCGCTCTTCGCGGCCGCCGATGAGGTGGGCACACTCTTCATGATTCACCCGGGCCTTGCTCCGGGTGAAAATCCGCCGGCACCATTTCCAGATTGCTCGCTTTATCGCTCCTCGGTTCTGGCGCTGCAGGCGTCGATTTCGCAGATGTGCCTCACCCTTATTTTCGGCGATTTGCTCGACAGCCACGGTAACGTCGCGATCCAGTTGGTCAACCTCGGTGGCACGCTCCCGTTTATCCTCGAGCGCCTGGAGGCGGTCGCCCGCTCGCGCGATCCGCAATCGCCGTTTCCGAGTGAACGGCTGCGTCGCCTCTATTACGATACCGCTTCGCTGGGACCTCGCGCCTTGCAAGTCGCTGTTCAAGTATTCGGCCCGGACCGGATCATGCTCGGAACTGACTACCCGATCTTGGCACCCGAAGCGCCGACCGACACGGTCGCGCGCGCTAAGATCGACGGGGCCGAGCGAGCGCTCGTCCTCGATGGTAATGCCCGTTCGCTGATCTCCCGCTTCTCCTGACCGTGATGTTATAGTCAAGTCTCAGCGCAGCACTGCGCGCCGCAATTCGGACCGCTGTTTTGATTTGGACCAGACCCGCATCTAATGTTGCTGGCTGGCCGCAAGGAGAGGAGCCGCCGGTGTTCCTGCGCAACGCTTGGTACGTCGCCGCGAGATCATCTGACGTCGGCCAGAGCCTCACGCCGCTGCGCATGCTCGGTGAGAACATCGTCGTCTTTCGCACGGAGAACCGGGAGCCAGCTGCACTCGAAGACGCCTGCTGCCACCGTAAGCTGCCGCTGTCCATGGGCCGCCGGCAAGGTGATCACGTCGTCTGCGGCTATCACGGCCTCACTTTCGACCGCACCGGCGCGTGCATCGCTTCACCGACCCAGAACCGCCTCCCTGCGGGTGCGCGAGTGCGCTGCTACCCCGCAATCGATCGCTGGGGAATGTTGTGGATCTGGATGGGGAACCCGGCGCTGGCCGACGGCGACAAGATCGTCTCGATCGATAACCATGATGCCCACGGCTGGTGCCTGAGCGGCGGCGACGCTATGATCTGCAGCTGCAACTACCTTTATCTCACCGATAATCTGTTGGACCCCTCGCACGTCGCGTGGGTGCACGCCACGACCTTTGCCGCCGGGGGGGCGGAGAACACGCCGCTCAATATCGACGCAAGTGACCGGGGCGTCGTAGTCTGGCGCTGGATCCTCGACCAGGAGCCGCCGCCCTACTATGCGCCCCTGGTCAAGTTCGCCGGCCGCTGCGACCGGCTGCAGCACTACGAGGTTCGTTATCCTTCGATCGGGATCAACAAGTCGATCTTCACACCGGCGGGCAGCGGGGGGGCCGGCAAGCCGCTGCATCCCGAGGCCTACGTCATGGTCTCCTATCATTTTCTGACGCCGACCGACACGGACAGAACGCGCTATTATTGGCTGCAACATCGCAACACTGATCCGCACGACGCAGCGGTGACGGCTCAGATTGCAGCGAGTGCGCGCAACGCCTTCGAGGAGGACCGGCGCGTGCTTGAAGCGGTGCAGCACGGCATGGCCACCACCGCTACCCCTCACATCAATCTCGCGCTCGACGCCGGATCGCTACGTTTCCGCCGCGACCTGGCCACGCTGGTCGAACGCGAGCAGTCGCCCTCTACGTAGCGAAATCCAACTTGCCACGCCGCAAGCGCCGTGCCGATACGGCCCTGCGGCTTCTGGAACCTCGCGGCCCGTCGGCGTGCGAACGTCATGTCGGGTGTTGGGGTGTGAGCCGACTTGGCGCGACTATCGTCGAATGGTGAAATTGACCCAAAGCCGACATCACTTGTCAATAAATGCTGCTTCGCAAAAGGCTCTGAACCCCATCTCGCCTGCTGCAAATCCGCGGCCTCCGCGCCGCGCAGCAGTAGGGCGCACCCTTAGTGACGGTCGATTCGCGCAGAGTTCAATCCTCCGGTAGTCTGCACCTCGAATGTAAACCACGAGCCAAGCCGGCAGCTCAATCTTCCATGCGCGCCCCAGTGATTGTTATAGATTCCGCTCTCGCGATCTATATTTGGATTCTGTTTGCTGCGGCGATACTCTCCTGGCTGGTCGGATTCAATGTGGTCAGCGCCGATAACAAAGCCGTCGTAGTCATCGACGGATTCATCTCCAGGCTGACCGGACCCGCGCGGCGACCGGTCCGCTATCTTCTCCCCGATCTCGGGGGCATAGACCTGTCGCCAATCGTCCTGATTGCTATCATCATTCTCGCGCGATACGCGATCGCCATCTACGTCCTGCCCGAGCTTTATTGATTGGCGTCAATCGACCGGCTTGGAATCGTCGTTGCACGCCGGCGCGAAGCCGCGCGGGCGGCCGAACACGCGATATCCCCGAATCGAAATTGATCGTGGCGTGTACGGGGGCGCGTTCGGAGGCTAACGCGCGGTTTGCGCTTGTGATCGCGATGGTCCGAAAACGACGTCATGTAAGATGCGGTGAGGCATCATCAATGAAACACCGCCGGCCACCATAACAAGGAAAAGTAGAACCATGACACGTCGGTGATTTGTGACGCTGACACGCGCAAGAAGCGGCGCGTACGGCAGGCTCAGAAAAACGAAGAGTGCCAGCGTGTGTATCGATCCGCACGTAACGCGGTCTCCGCCGCACACGTCAGATGCTCCGCAGCATATTTTGGTACTGAACGGATTCCATGTGACGAGGTCGTGGCTCGCGAA
>Ga0181538_10001880_pt1 | contig 22783 bp, 23 predicted proteins | sample PEATcosm2014_Bin_40_FD_119773 | JGI IMG/M metagenome (GOLD analysis project Ga0181538, IMG submission 119773) | Peatland microbial communities from MTU Mesocosm Facility, Houghton, MI, USA - PEATcosm2014_Bin23_30_metaG | ecosystem: Environmental > Terrestrial > Soil > Wetlands > Peat | place... | reverse complement strand
GTTTTGTTCCTTGGCGAACTGTTCCAAAACAGCTACTTTCCCCGCATCGAATCGAGAAACCTTCGTGATTGGATTGCCGCCCTGAAACAGGTCGAGGCGTGGGACGTCGACGTGTATGTGCCCGGACATGGCGAGCCCGGAGGAAAGAAGGAATTGGCAGAGTTCCGCCAGTTTCTGGAATGGCTGGAGAAGGAAGTCGAGACAAGGTCCAAGGAAGGAAAATCCTTGAGTGAAGTGAAGCGTGAGGTGGATTCCCTGGTGGAGAATTATAAATGGCACGCGCCGGAGCTGATTCCGGAAGACGTGGAAGCCGTTTACAAACAACTGGGGAAAACGCCGCCCAAAGGTGCAGCGCTGCAACCAAGCGGACAAGCTCCCTTGGCGGAACAACGCGCCATGCGGCCGTAACAAGGGCTGCGGGCTTAGTTGTCTTTCATTCAGAGGTCTGTCATTTCGAGTGTACACGGAGCTGCGGCCCACCCATGGAGATGAAAGCCGCTGTCATCCTGAGCGAAGCGAAGGATCTGCAGTTCCGGCCCGAGGCGAACTAATGCAGATTCTTCGCTTCGCTCAGAATGACTGACTTTCGAGAGAGTGAAGCTCGGAACGACAGTGAAGGAGGAGCAAGGCAATGAGATACTCACGCCGGGAGCTCTGCTTTTGGATCCCCGCCCTGATGGCCTCGCGCGGCCTGGCGGCGGAAGGCCCAATCCCTTCCAAGCTGCTCCGATTCGAAGATCTGCCTGTAGAGACCGGCAACGGAAACACGCTTCGCCGCATCGTCGAGGGCAAGACTCACACCGGCTATGCCATCGAGATGCACGAAACCGACCTTGCGCCGGGCTCCATGCCGCATCCCGCCCATCACCACGCGCACGAGGAAGTTTTCCTGGTGCGCGAAGGGACGCTGGAAGTCACCATCGCCGGCCGCGCCGCCCGCCTGGGCCCCGGCTCTGTGGCCTACGTGGCTTCCAACGAAGAGCACGGCATCCGGAACGCCGGGGCCGCGCACGCGCAGTATTTCGTCATCGCCCTGGGCGGCGAATAAGCCGCGCCAGGGCGTCTGCCCTGCCTTCCGGCGGCCGACTCATTTGAGCTTTTCGTACTCTTCCTTGGCTTGTTTCAAGACGGGGATGTCGGGGTCGGCGTCTTTCCAAAAAGCCAGAAAATCCTGATAGGCGGCGCGGGCTTTGGCCGTTTGGCCCTCGAGCGCCAAGGCGCGCGCCAGCCCCAGGCGTGCGAGTGGGTAGGCCACGTCAAGTGGGCTTACACCGCGGTGGTCCAGGATCTTCTGAAACTCGGCGGCGGCCTGGGCTCCGTTATGCGCCTGCAAATAGGCTGCGCCGCGAATGTAAATCGACCCGAAGTCGGAGACTCCGTAGGGCTTGGCTGATTCCAGCAGCGCAATGGCCCGGGTCGGGTTCTTGCGTTGCAACTCCACGATGGCCCGCGTCGTGGGAAGCACGAGATTGTTGAGCAGCGAATCCTGAGGAGAATCTTTCGCCAGATCATCCACCAGCTTCTCAGCCCGGCTCGTATCCCCGGCCATCGCCAGCGCGACTGCTGCCGATGTCTTTGCATCCCGGTCGGGGGAGGACGCGAGGGCCTGCTCGGCCCCGCTGCGCGCTTCTTGCAGATTACCGATGGCGGCCTCCTCAACGCTCATCGCGGCGCGAATCTCATTCGCCAGACTTTTGAGGCCGTGCTGCCCGGCCAGACCGAATGCCTGCGTTAGGGTTTCGCGAGCTCTGTGCACTCTCCCCATCGCGTAATCAGCCATGCCCTGAGGAAAGAGCATTAATGAATCCATCTGCTTTCCGGCCGCCCAGGCGATTTGGCGTTGCATGCCGGCGTTGTCCCCGCGCATGAAGGCGATCTCATAGAGCGATACATGGATCCCCATGGAGTCCGCATTTTGTGCGATGGCCTGCTCCGCAATCGCCTTCGCCTCATCGTAGCGATCAAGCTTTTCGTAGGCGCCGACGGCATTCTGGTAGGCGAAGATGTCTTTCGGGTTGAGCCGCAAAGATTCGTTGGCGTTAGTCAAGGATTTCTCAAACTGCCCGAATTCGTTGTAGCGGTTCGACAGGTTATCGCGAGGCGTGGAGTCGCGAGGGTAAGTCTCTTTCCACGACTCGTAGACTTCGACGGCGCGCTGTTGCTCCCCCGTTACCATCTCGTAGTAATGCGCGGAGATGTATAACTTCTCCCGTTCGCTCGCCCTGTCTTTCAACTCGAAAGCCTTCTGCAAGCACTCGGAAGCCCGGGCTCTGTCACTTTGGTTGCTATAGGCCACCCCCAGCGTGGCGTAGGCCATGGCGAAATTGGGGTCGAGTTCGACGGCGCGTTTCAAATGGGGAAGAGCTCTTTCATCCTCGAGTTTCTGATGCTCTGCCTGTCCCTGACTGAACGCTTGCAAGGCCTCGAGAGAGGAAGTGGTGGCCTGCTCGAGAGGCATGGCGAATTTCTGGACAGAGCCCAGGGACTCGCCGAGTTTGCGCCGCAGGCTGGAGGCGGCGCGGTCCAGCGACTTGAGCACTTGCTCTTTGCTTTCGGCCTCACTCTGCTCGCGGGCCAGCGAGTCGCCGGTTTGCGCGTTGACGGCCTTGAGGTCAATCACGTAATGGCTGCCCAGGCTCGAAATGGAACCGGCCAGCATCGCCTTGGCTCCCTCGCGCAGGCAGATCTCGCGGGCCACCTCTGTGGAGATTCGCTCGTCGGGAGAGCGACCCATGAAGCGCAACGCCTCCCGCACCCGTGATTCCGACAGAACGTTTAAATAAGGGGATTGCTCCAGTTGCACCGTGAGCGCCTCTTTCAGCGTCCCGTCGAAAACCGGCTCGCCGGTGGTGTTGACGAAATCCGCCACCACGATGGAATCCCGCGCCGTCAGCGCCGGCGTGCGCCGGAAATGGAATACGGCTTCAATTATCCCGATCAGCACTACCGCCGCGGCCGCGACCATTAAGCCTTGGCGCAACTTGGCGCGCTTTGCGGGGCTCGGCGTCACGGGTTCAACCATCGGCGGCGGGGCTGGGGCAACGACTGTTTTGGCGCTGCTCTCGTCTCGCACGGGAGAGATGACCGCTGCGGCAACCGAAGCTGAGCGGCCCGAATCCGTATCGCGCTTGAGCCGCTTAAGATCGGTCCGCATCTCGGAAGCGCTCTGGTAGCGCATTTCCCGGTCTTTCTCGAGCGCCTTAGCGATTATTCGTTCCAGGTCATCCGGGAGGTCGGGTTTCAACCGCAGCAGAGAGGGGGGCGCCTTGTGGAGAATGCTGTCGAAGATGGCTGCCGAGGTGTTTCCAGGAAACGCCGGACGGCCGCTCGCCATCTCGTAAAGAACCAGCCCAAACGAGAACAGGTCGGTGCGCGCGTCAAGTTCCTCGCCCAGCGCCTGCTCGGGCGACATGTAGGCCACGGTGCCAAGGGCCGTCCCCGGGCTGGTCAGAAATGCTTCTTGTGTCGCCTGCGTCGGCATTTCGCTCGCCCCCAGAGCTTGGGCGGCGGTCTTCGGCTGCGAGGTCAGCTTCGCCAGGCCAAAGTCCAGAATCTTCGCCTGCCCACGCTCGGTGATGAAGATATTGGCAGGCTTGATGTCCCGGTGGACAAAACCTTTCGCGTGTGCGGCCTCGAGGGCGTCAGCAAGCTGGACGCCGAGGTCCAGAATCTCGTCCAACTTGAATGGCTTGGCGGCAATTCGGTGCTTCAGCGTTTGACCTTCCAGGTACTGCATGACAATGAAAGGCTGGCCCTCGTGTTCGCCGATATCATAAACAGCGCAGATGTGCGGGTGGTCAAGGGCCGAGGCGGCTCGAGCTTCCCGCTGAAAGCGCTCCAGCGCTTGATGATCCCTGGCCAAGTCCGGGGGCAGGAACTTGAGGGCTACGAAACGGCCGAGACGGGTGTCCTCGGCCTTGTACACCACTCCCATCCCGCCCCCGCCCAGCTTCTCGATGATGCGATAGTGCCCAAAAGTCTTACCGACCATGGGAATAAACCTAGCCTCCAATAAGTTGGAGAAACATCCTTGGCGAAGTCCTAAGTACCATATTATTGCGCCGCTTCGGGCAAGTCAAATTGACGACGCCAAGCCGCTGAGCCGCCGAGCCTTCGCCGAGAAACTTGTCCTCTGCGAAGGCGGCCGAGCGGGTGTTCATGGCCATTTCGGCGTGGCGGATGAGCACCTTGTGTAGCCGGTTGGTTGTGCGCTCCCCCGACCTCGCCTTGCGACTTCGGAGCTTGACTTCGTTTTCGCAAAATGCGCTGTTTTTGCTCCATATCAGGGTCAATCTTGCGCTAACTCGCGCGCAAAACGTGCATAATTGGGGCCATCGACGGAAGCTATGTCCTCTGTTTTCAGCAACTTCTTAGCTTCGTTCCGCTTGTTCTCGAATAACCGCTTTGTTTTCAAGTACTTCTTAGCTTCGTTCCAACAAGTGCTGATTGCCACCTTGTGTTTTCAATAACATACTGGCTTCGTTCGTACTATTTTTTGTTTTTTCGATAGCTTGTTCTCCCGAGAGCTGGGACCGTTCCCGCCATCCCTCGCGCTCCGTCGCTCGCAGGCCTTTGCCTACGACAAGATGTCCACACCTCGACCACTATGATAGGCTATCATAGATGTCCTGGCTTGTCAAGCGGAAAACGGCTAGTGGTACAGTTTGAGGATATAGCGGCGAGTTTACCTCGCCGAGTGGCGGCGTAAAGACCCTCTACGTCAAACAGTACCACTGCCGACAGGTCATTGGACTTGCCGTTTGCGCAGAGCAAGTCCATAATGCCTCCCGGGATCACTGTGGCGAGAGGCCAGGTGAGTTCAGAGAGGTCACGATGTCACCTCGAGCGGTCCGTGAACAACTCTTGACCGGTGGGCTAATCTGCATAGGCATCCTCGCCGCACTTCTGCCGGTTTATGGCCGCAAGAACGAGAACAATCCGGACAAGGTTGGACATCGAAACGTGGCCCGCAAGACCACGATCTCACCGGAGACTGAAAGTGCGCTTGGAAAGCAAGAATCAGAACAATTCGAGAGATCGGCTGACCTTGTTCGAGACCCCACCGTGGAGCAATATGTGGCCAGGGTGGCGCAAAACGTAGTGAGCCATTCCGATTGGAAGCGCTCATTCGCGGTCAGGGTGCTTAGATCGCCCCACGTGAATGGCACTTCGTTCCCTGGAGGGCACATCTATATAAGCTCCGCGCTGGTGCATGCGGCACAGAATGACGACGAGATCGCTGCCGTGATCGCCCATCAAATCGCGCACGCTGCAGCACGGCACTGGGCCGAGGAAATGGCGAAGGCGTTTAATCAGCAACTTATCACGCATCTCATCACGCATCTCATGTCCGCGAACTCGGGGGATTCCGCAGTGATGTCGCAGCTTATGAACACCTACGGCGAAGCTCGCGGCGCCGACGGCGTCGTGGTTTGCGTAGGCTATGTTGAGCACGGCAGCATGGGCATGTCTTTAGCCTTTCTCCGGAACCAGCGGCAGAATGAATTGGAAGCCGATTACCTGGGACTCCAGTATGTGTATAAAGCCGGTTACGCTCCAAGCGCGTATGTTGGGATGCTAGGAAGACTCGATCCCGCTGATACGGCTTCCCAAGGCCAGCCTGATTTGTCGCGGGGAACACCGCCGATTTCGGAACGCATTGCCCAAGCGGAGAAGGAAATCGCTGAAATACTACCCAATGCGCCACAACCCAAGTCCAGTCCCGAATTCCTTCTGATGAAATCTCGACTTTAATTCTCAGCGATTTGCCGACAACCGTTCTTCCAACCGGCTTTGCCGTTGACGCGCTGGCGACTCATTTGGGACAATATGTAGAGATTCCCGAACCAGGAGAGGGCCTGTGGCAGAGTATTACATTCCGGTGGGCGAAGTGGTCAAGTTGGAGCCGAAGTCGGAAGGCATTGACACTCCACGCAAGAAGAGACCCAAGGAGTTGGCAGTTATTACCGAGTGCTGCACCGGTTGCGCCGGCTCTCCGGCCTGTGTCCCTTACTGTCCCGTGGCCGACTGCATGTATTGGGTGGTCGACGAGGACCACCCTCCATTCGGACGTATCGAAGTTGATCCTCAACTCTGCATTGGCTGCAAGAAGTGCACCAGCAAGGGCCCCGACGGCTGTTTTCTGGACGGCTGCCCGTGGGACGCCATCGAGATGATACCCACCGAAGATGTCGAAGTCCGGCTGGGGACGAAATTCACGTTCTAGTTTCCCACCAAGGAAACCCTAAGCAATACAAACCCGTAGGGGGACGGCTTGCCGTCCCCGGATGGACATTGCACGAGGGAACGACGAGGGTAGGGCAAGCCCTACCCCTACTCAGAATGGCTGGTCTATTTGACGCCTTCGCTATGCAAAGTCCGCTGCCGAATGGCCTGCGCAGTCAGGACAGCTTGCTGCCGGACCCGCTCGGACAATCCAGGAACTCCGGCGGCGAAGCGGTCGACCTCGGGTAGGCTTCGATCGTGCCCAACCAGAAGTAGGGCACGCAAGGCTTCAAACACCTGCGTTTCACCGGGGCTAATGACGGCAATCGCGTCGCCTGCGCCGACCTGTGCGCCGTCTTTGGCTGCCAGCCGTGCAATGCTGCCTGTTATCGATGAAACCACATCCACCGGGTTCCCGTCGTTTGCGACGCTGAGGCGCGCCACGATGCCGCCGCTTTGCATTGAGTCCCCTTCTCTAGCCCGGAACTCGAGCCTGCCGGCCCGTGGGGCATTGAGCGTGAAGGGCTGCAGCATGGCCTGCAACTGTTGCTCTCCTGAAGAATCGCCGAAACGCGCCAGGGCCAGTGCAGCATTCGAGCGCACCAGCGGCGCAGGATCATCGAGCAGCGCGCGCAGCGTTCGGTGGAATGCCTCACAACGGTTGTCCTGGCCCATCACCCAAGCCGCCATCGACCGAAACTGAGGTTGTTTACTCCCGGCCAGACTGATGACTTGCGGATACCAACGCCCCGTCGTCGCATCGCCGCGCGCCATCCGGTCCGAAAGCTGCGTCAAGGCGTGCTGGGTTTTGTGCGGTACAGAGGTGTCCGATAGATACTGGCCCATCTCCTGATCGCTCAAGGGCCTTCCAAACCAGGTCTGATACCAGAAAAGAAAGGTGACCAGAACCACCAGAATCGGGACGACGATAATGAACGTGTTGCGCGGGGTCCCGGGCTGGAAATCTGTTCTTCGCGCCCTTGAGGAATCAGACGTCATAACTCAGAATAGAATAGCGCGGGGGCATGACGCGCGTCCAGGCTTTGGAGGGGAATGTGATGACCGACGTACCTGACCCGGACTCCGACTCACCGGGGTTGTGCGCCCTTTGCAAGCACGTTCGCATTATCCGGTCTGATCGAGGATCAGTCTTCTATCTCTGCCGCCGGAGCGCCACGGACCCCGCCTACCCGCAATATCCACGCCTCCCTGTGCTGTTCTGCCGGGGGCACGAGGCGCAAGAGTCAAACTCGGCGGGTAAGGCCGGTAGCACGGAGTGATATTCCGAAAGCCCCGTCACCCGACCCGCGTCGGCTGATGAAAACGCCGCCGCGGGCCACCCTCTCCCCCAAGGGGGGGAGGGTTAATCCATCAAAACTAATCAGGCTTATGTCGTGCGATCGCATCCAGGCTGAGTGGGCCGGGCCCGGCCACGGACAGGTACAGGAAGATAAAGCAGTAAAGCGCCGCCAACTCCCCGTGGTTAGCAATCGGGAAGAACCCTTGGGGAAAATGCGCCTTGAAGTAGGCCACGGCCATCTCACCGCTCAGAATAAACGCTACGGGCGAAGTGAAAAGCCCCAGAACCAACAGCAGCCCGCCAACCAGTTCCAGGCAGCCCGCAATCCAGGGAAGCGAGCCAAAGTGGGCCGTTGCGCCTTTCCCGCCCATCCCCCCGAAGAGGCCGAGGATCAATTGCATCCCATGCAGTGAGAAGGTAAATCCCGCCACGATGCGGAGCAAGGAACGAACAAAAGGTTCGAAGGTCCGAATCGCCGCCATAGGTTTCTCCGCTTGTGCGCTGGTTTCAGTCTAATTCTGCCGCTACTTGATGTGGCACTGGGCGAGGCCGCGCTTTTCGAGGTATTGCTGGTGGTACTCCTCAGCACGCCAGAAGGTGGAAGCCGGAACAGTTTCCGTTACGATGGGCCGTTTGAATGCTCCCGAGCACTCCAGAGCTTCCTTGGACGCTCGGGCGAGCGCCTCCTGCTCAGGAGTGTGGTAGAAAATCACCGTTCGGTATTGGGTTCCAACGTCGGGCCCTTGGCGGTTCAAGGTGGTCGGGTCGTGGTTCTGCCAGAAGACGTTCAGGAGATCGTTGTAGGATGTCTTTGAGGGATCATAGACGACTTGAACCGTCTCGGCGTGCCCGGTCTTGTCCGTGCAAACGTCTTTGTAGGTTGGGTCTTCGAGGGTTCCTCCCATGTAGCCCACGGCGGTCGAAACGACGCCCGGCGTCTGCCGAAACGCCGCCTCGACACCCCAGAAACACCCTGCACCGAAACTCGCTGTCTCCATGACCCACGCTCCCATCGGGCCTTAAATTTGAAATCTCAAATTTGAGATTTCAGAACCAGCCCGCCGTGTACCGCAAAAAATATTCTCGCCTGCCTGTTTGAAAATTGCAAGGCGCGCCGGCTATTCGACCGGAGCGCGGTATCGCCTGTCTTTCCATGAAACCCCGCGCCCAATCCTGCTGGTCAAGATCGAATAGACGGACACACAGGAATAGAACAATGTCGCCAGGGGCAGTGTAAGAACGTAGAGCGGCGGAATACGCGAGTGGAGGATGAAAGGCAGGTAGACCAAAGAAGCAATGAGGCAGGCCACGGCGGCCGCGAGGAGAAAAGGGTCGTGCAACACAGCCCGATCAAGCTTCCAATCGGCGAGAACCCGGGCGATCAGCGCCACCCAGGGGAATACCGCCAGCAGGTTGGCCAGGAACATCGCTCCCAGCGTCTTTGGGACGGAGTAGCCGGAGCCTTCAAACGCGGTGCGGCTCAGTCCCTCGAAGATCTCCGCGCCGCTGGTGTACATGCGAGTATGCAGGAGACCGCGACTGGCCGCCAAGTAGATGCGGCGTCCGTGGCGTTTGAAAAGCTCCGCCATCCGGAGGTCCTCGATGAGTACGTTCCTCAAACGCGCATAGCCACCCAAGGCAACCAGGTCGTAGCGTTTCATCAGGATAAAAGCGCCTGCGGCGAGGGCTCGGGGAGAAGTTGGATCATTCACTAAATGAACGGGAAAGAGGGAAGTGATAAGTAAGGAGAACCCTGGAAGCACGACTTTTTCCCAGAAACAACCGAACTCCAACTCCGGGATAATCGAAAGAAACTGGACGCGCCGTTCAAGGGCAAAGGACACCGCCACCCTCAGAACCGAAGGGTGAAGAACCATGTCGGCATCCGTTGCCAGAATCCACTCGCCGGAAGCGGCGCTCGACGCCAGATGCAAGGCATGCACTTTGCCGTGCCACTCGGGCGGCAGTGTTTTGTTGTGAAGAACCTTGAGCCGACCACGAGCAGCGGGCTTCGATGCCCACTCGTCCGCTATGGCTGCTGTGCGGTCCTGAGAGTCATCCTCCACCAGAACAACTTCAAAATCGGGGTAGTCAAGCGCTAAGAGAGATTCGAGCGCGGCGGGAAGCGCCTCTTCCTCGTTGCGGGCGGCCACGATGATGGATACTCTCGGAAAGGACTCGAGGGGGGATGACGGTTGGTTCGCACGCAATACTATGGTGCTTCGAAGACTGCGCACGATGCGAACCCCCAAAGCACACCAGAGAAGAACCACGAGAGCGGGTAACCAAAGCATACGTAGTCAGTTGTCGGGTGTCAGGTTAGGAGCGAATCTGAATGGTGAATGGTGAATAGTGAATTATGAATTCCCGCCGCTCGAGGGTAGGAACCGAGGCCTCACATCGGGCGCCAGTCGATAATTTACAATTCACTATTCACCATTCACTATTCTTCACTTCGCGGATCGCGAATCCCTTACACCTGAAACTTGCCTACGCCCGGGGAGACTTGCTGCGATGCCGGGTGATGTAGCGCGCTGGAGCTGCGACCCTTTTTTTCTTCGCTGGTTCCGCCTCAACCGGAGCAGGTTCCTCGGCCGGCGTTGTGGGATCAGCCTCAGGCGTGGCCGCGGTCTTTGTTAACACCTGCTCAAAGAGCACGGCGCGGGAGCCCGGTTTCTTTTTGGGGGGCATCTCCGCATTGCGGTACGGGTGCTCACTGTGGCAAGTCTGGCAAATAACTTTCACCACCTTGTTATCCACCAGGCTGGCCACGGCATGGTTCAAAAGCAGACGGCAGCGAGGGCAGTAGTCGTCAATGATATCGCCAAGTCGGGGAATGGGTTCAATCATGAAAGATCCTTCTGCGGATCCTCGTCGTGAGGAAACAAGGTTGCGAGCGCCCATTATAACGCGCTCTCGGCAAGAATCAAATGCATCATGGCTTGGCGGGGTAGAGGTAATAGAGCATAAAGTAGACGACCACACCCGTCACAGAAACATAAAGCCAAAGCGGCAGAGTCCAGCGGGCAATTCGCTTGTGCTGCGGGAAGCGCTTCCGCCAGGCGCGATAAAGCGTGGTGAGGGCGAGTGGCACGATCACCGCGGCGAGTACCGTATGCGAACCCAGCAGGACGAAATAAAAACCCCGAACCGCGCCCTGCCCGAGGAAGTGCGTGGTTCCATGAAAGTAGTGATAAGTGAGGTAACAAACCAGGAAAATCGTTGAGGTCGCAAAGGCGGAGAGCATGCAAGCCTTGTGCGCGCGGATGTTCCTCCGCCGGATGAAAAAGAACCCGAGTGTCAAAAAAACGGCACTGGCAGCATTCAGAGTGGCATCAACGCTGGAAAGGTAGGGGATCATGTAGGATTCGGCGAACTCTTCTCAGGTCCGGCCTTCGAGGCGGGGCCCTTCCTGAAGTGATGTAACAATTGCTGACCTTCTCCAGTGTAAAACGACCAGGCGAGGACGCCGCCGAACACCCCCGCCAAAGTCAGGCTGATCAGGGTAAACCACAGGCCATCAATATCGAAAACCCTTCCGCTGATCACCTCCCAAGCCGCAAAGGCCAGTCCAACCAGGGTTGTCAGAAGGCAAAAACCTGCTAATAGCAGTTCGTCGAACATGGATTGTGGGTCCTCGCTTGAGCCGAAAGACGGCAGAAGTGGGCATTTTGACCCACTCCGTCTCTTGGATTACATCCCCTCGCGTTTAAGTTGCTTGTTTGCAAAATCTTGCCATTGGCCTTGAAATTGCTCGTTTCCCTTTGTGCCAGACTCGGCCGGGCTGCGGCTCATCCCTGGTAACCAGAGGAGGTAAAAAGGCCATGCGAGCCGACCTGAAAGAGATTATAGACCAATTGAAATTGGAACGAGACGTCTTGAAAAACGGCGGGTACGGCCGGTCTGTCCGCACTCCGCAAAAGCCTACAAAGCTTTTTCGTGATTCGGTTACTTGCCTAAACTTCGGCGAAACGGCCAAGCAGCATCCTTGTTACGAGTGCCTTCTCTGGGAATGGGTGCCGGCAGACTGCCAGGGTGAGGACCTCCCTTGCCACTTTATCCCCCTGAATGGACAAGGCGATAGCATCGCCTCGCTGGAAGACTCTGGGGATCGCGAAGAAGCTGAAAAGGCCCTCCTCGGCTGGTTGGATTCGGTCATTGGGCATTTGGAGGCGGAACTCGCTCACGAATCGGGAGATCGGGCGATCGGGTGAGTCGGTGATCGGGCGATCGGGTGAACAAAGAACCGATCCGCGCGTGCTTTTTGTTTGCCCGATCTCCGGTTCTCCCGATCTCCCGAGATTTTACCGAGTCTTGTCCACCATCAGCAAGCCGAACACCAAGGGCAAGTAAACGATGGAGGCCAGGACCAGGCGCCGCGCCAATGAATTCGATCGCTGAAGGGCCAGGCGCATGCCAAAGTGGAAGAATCCAAGTCCAAGCACCAACGCACCCACCAGATAAACCTTCCCCGCCTGTCCAAGGAAAACGGGCATCAAGCTTGCAGGAATCAGCGCGAGCGAATACCCCAGAATCTGCCAAGCAGTTGTCCGGCCCTCACGGTCGTTCCTGGGAAGTAATTGCAGGCTGGCCCGAGCGTAGTCTTCCCGGTACATCCAGGCGATGGCCAAAAGGTGGGGGAACTGCCATAGGAAGAGAATGGCATAGAGCCCCCAGGCCTCAAGGCCCAGGCTGTTGCGCACTGCCGCCCAGCCGATAAGCGGCGGCATGGCGCCGGGAAAGGCGCCCACCAGAGTACAAAGCGGCGTCCGCTTTTTCAACGGCGTGTAGGCCAGCAAGTAGGTGCCCAGGGTCAACAGGGCGAGCGAACTGGCCAGCGGGTTTGCGAATACCCACAATTCCCAGCCGCCCAATCCCGCTAACACGATTCCGAACCAGAGCGCCTCGGCAGAACCCAGCCTTCCCGCAGGCAGGGGGCGATTGGCCGTTCGGCGCATCTGCTTATCCGACTGGCGTTCGATATACTGGTTCAACGTCCCCGTGCCGCTGGCCACAAGTAGCGTGCCCATCAGGGTGTGGAATAAGCGGGAGAAATCCAGCCCGCCGCGCGAGGCAAGATAGAATCCGACCAGGGTGCTGACCAAGACCAGGAAGTTCACTTCCGGCTTGGTCAGCGTCCAATAATCCGCCAGGCGCGCAAGCCATTGACGCAGCGGGTTGTTTCTCGCGTTGTCGGATCGCATGTTCATGCGGCCGCCCCGTGCGGGGCCGAAACGACTTTCGCTTCCTCAACTCGAGGCGCCAGAAAGCGATGCGCCTGATAGGTCAAGTAAAGGCTGGCCAGTAACACCAGGGCGCCCACCGCCACGTGCGCGGTGGTCATGTTCACCACCGGCGGCAAGGGCTGAGGCGCATTCCGGTCAGCCATCTTCACGACATAAGAACCGATGCCGAGGGAAACCTGAAGCGCCAAGAGGGCGCCCAGCAACAGCGCAGGCCTCAGCAAAGCGGGGGTTTGCGAGAACTTGATCAGGATTCGAGTGACCAGGTAGGCCACGAACATGGTGACCACACCGGCGCCCACAATGTGCAGATCGAGGCCCTTCCCGGAGTGGCGATACACGGCCCCTAACACCAACTGCACGAGGATGAGGCCCGTGGTCACCACGGTCAGGAGTCGGAGCGTGGGAACAGACGGGTCCGCGAGCTTGGGCTCGTCCCATCGCCAGCCGGCTCGCGTGAAAAAGGCCAGGCTCGCCGCGAGGCAGAAGAAGATCTGGCCGAGCGTGGCGTGGCTGGTCGAAATCGCCACCGGCAAGTAGAAAAGCACCGTGATGCCGCCCAACACGGCCTGGGCCAGCACGGCCAGCACGGCGCCGCCCGCCACCCACTTTACCCAACGCCTGGAATCCCTGAGCCAAATTGCCAGAGCGAGAATGATCGTTAGGATTCCAACCGTGCCGGCGATCATCCGGTGACCATGCTCAAACATCACCCCGCCTACCATGCGCGGCATGCGGAAGCTACCGAAAGAAGTCGGCCAATCCGGTACGGAAAGCCCTGCGTCGTTGCTGGTCACCAGGGCGCCAGCGATGATCAGAATAAAAGTACAGAATGCTACAAACATGGCGTAGCGATGTAACCACGGACTGTGCGGTTGAGTTCTCATAATTGCACCTGGGGTCGTCCGTCGTCCTTGCACGGGTTGTTGCCGCCAAGGGCCAGCGGCGACCTTTCCTGAGGATCGAGGTCTTCGATATCTTTCAAATGAGTAACGATAGCGCGATATTCACAATCGTGCTCGGGGCTCCATTCAGCCGCTCCGAGAAACCGGTCCCGGGAACGATAGATAATCACGGAGATGCCTGAACACATAACGAGAACTGGAAGAAGCAAGATGAGAATTCCACTTCTCAAGGCATGTAGCGCGCCGGCCTTCGCCGCTGCCGCGCTGGTGTAACACATCGCGCAGCCCTGGGCGTAGATCAGCGACGAAGAACACAACAGTACGGCTATGGCAATTAGCCAGACTATCCAACTGACGGCTTGCCGCGAAAGCTTTGCTGACATTTCCATTCCGAACCCTTCGCCGAAGTGGCACAGTCGCCGCGGCCCTCGAAACATGGGATGCTTCAATCTTCGGCACAGCCAAGAGTGACTGTGCCGCTTGCTCATTCAGCATCCACAAATCTCAAAACACTTACCAAAGCCCTAGATTTGAATTTACACCTAATGTGGCCTCATCGCCAACAGCCTGAAGCTGTCCGGAAAGATCATGAACATTAGAATAATGACCATCACCAAAGCAGGCATCAGCGTGGCGGCCATGCTCGGCTTTTCGTAGCGCAAGTGCATGAAGTAGGCGATGATCAAGGAGGCCTTGACCACCGAAAGGCCCATGAGCAGGACGATCATGACGTTCACTTCGAATGCCTTGTAACCCAAGAAGATTTCCACAGCCGTCAGAGCCAAGAGCCAGAACCACACCACCATTACGATTTTGACGCCAGTGTCAGCGTGCTTGTGCTCCGATGCCGAATCCATTAAACCCTCCGAGTTATCCGTCCCTCGTCCATTGTCCGTTGTCCGTTGCAACGGACGACGGACGTCTTTATCCCATCTTCACAGACATGATGTAAACCAACGGAAAAATGAACATCCAGACCAGGTCAACGAAATGCCAGTAGAGTCCACTAACCTCCACATCCTCCGAGGTCAGCCTTCCTTTGGCGGTGAGCACGGCGACGACCGCCAGGTAGCACACGCCGCAGAAGACATGCGTCATGTGCAAGCCAGTCAAGGTAAAGAAGGCCGCGCCAAACAGGGGTGCGCCCCAGGGGTTTTTGAAAAGGCGGACACCCTCTCCAATCAATCCGGCCCACTCCGTGGCGTGAATGACGACGAAGGCGAGCCCGGCCACCATGGTCGCTACAAGCCACTTCACCGCACTGGCCCGCCGATCCAATTTTGACGCGCGCACGGCCATCACCATGGTGACGGAACTGGTCAGTAGAATGAGCGTCATGACCGTAGCCTTGACGATTCCGGGATAGAACTCAAACGGTGTAGGCCATTGGGGGTTGGCGACCCGCACGTAGCTGTAAGCCATGATAAGCGCCGAGAAGGTAATAGCATCGGAGAGGATGAAGAGCCACATGCCCAGTTTTTTTGAGCCCGTGGCAAAAGGCGCGACCCCGCCCCCCCACGCCGACTGCCCAACTTGGCTTAATTCCCCGCCGATCGCTTCATGGCTAGCCATCCTCACCCCCGGATTAACCACAGAGGCACTGAGACACTGAGAAAGATCCTCTACTCCTTCGTTTTCTTTCTCTGTGCCTCTGTGTCTCTGTGGTGAACGCTACTACATCCATCGCATCAACACGAAAAACACGTAAATCCAAAGCGCATCCATGAAGTGCCAGTAGATTGCGGTCACGTCCACGGGTGTGCGTCGTGCTTCACCGAGTGCAATGGGCCGGGCACGAACTACCACGTAAGCGAGAGCCACGACGCCTCCCAGCAAGTGGAAGCCGTGCGCGGCCGTCAACACGTAGAAGAACGAGCTGCCCGGATTGCTGGCCAGATAAATTCCCCGCGCCGCCAATTCGCGCCACGCGATGAGCTGACCCGCGAGGAACCCCAGACCCAGTACCAATGCCGCCGCGAGCCAGCGGGTAAAAGCCTTCGCTGTGCCGGCGCGCAGGGAGTGGCGGGAGAGTTCCAGGGCGCCGCTGCTCGCCAGCAGCACAAACGTATTTAGCCACAGAATGCGAGGCATACGGACCGGAACCCAGTCGAACGACATTCCCTTGCGAACCACCAGGGCGCTGGTGAAGGCCGCAAACAACATCACAATTCCGGTCAAGGCAAACCACATGCCGAGCCGATAGGTCCGCTCCGGTACTCGAAATTCTCCCCAACCTCTGCCCCCGCCGAAGCCGCTGGGTTGGAAGCCACCTCCGCCCCGGCTGCCATCGCCGATCCTGACGGCCTCTTCTGGCTTGGTTAGCGTTGTTGAACCCATAGATATCTCTGTCCGTTGTCAGTTGTCCGTGGTCCGTGGTTCATAATCCGTAATCCGCTGCCACTTGCTAACGGCACAACGGACGACGGACCACGGACAACTGACGTCAGTGTCCCGCCACGACGCCCTCCGGCGAATTCTGCATGATGTAGTCTTTCGCGGCGCCCGGCACACTGAACTCATAAGCGCCGTTAAAGACTACGGGGTGCTTTCCCGCGAAGTTGTCAAAAGGCGGGGGCGAAGGAATCGTCCACTCGAGGGTTGTGGCTCCCCAGGGGTTCTCCGTCGCCTTCTCGCCCTTGAACATGCTCCAGAAAAGGTTGAACAGGAAGAAAAGCTGCGCGGCTCCGGTGATGAACGCCGCGATGGAAATGAACTTGTGCACGGGAATCAGCGGCAGCAGGAAATTGTCAATAAACTCCGAGTAGCGCCGCGGGTTTCCTTCCAGACCCAGGTAGTGCATGGGCATGAAAATCGCGTAGACACCCACAAAGGTAAACCAAAAGTGAATTTTCCCCAGCGTCGCGTTCATCATGCGGCCGAACATCTTAGGAAACCAGAAGTACGTTCCCGCGAAGATTCCGAAGATTGCGGCCACGCCCATAATCATGTGGAAATGAGCGAGAACGAAATAGGTGTCGTGGAAATAGAGGTCGATGGGCGGCTGACCCAGGAAGATGCCGCTGAGGCCTCCGGTAATGAAGAGTGACACGAATCCGATAGCGAACAGCATGGGAGGCGTGAAGCGAATTCTGCCGCCGATCATGGTGCCGATCCAGTTAAAGGTCTTGATGGCGGAGGGGACGCCAATGGCCATGGTGAGGATCGAGAAGGCAAACGCCGAATATGGACTCATGCCGCTCACAAACATGTGGTGTCCCCACACGCAGAACCCCAAAATACCGATGGCCGACATGGCGTAAACCATGGCGCGGTAGCCAAAAACCGGCTTGCGGGAGAAGGTCGAGATGATGTGGGAAGTGACCCCCATGCCCGGAAGGATGGCGATGTAGACCTCCGGGTGTCCGAAGAACCAGAACAAGTGCTGCCACAGCAGAGGCGAACCCCCAGTATGAGGAACAATCTTGTCGCTGACGATCAGGCCGCCTGGGATGAAGAAACTGGTGCCGCCCACGCGGTCGAGCAGTAGAAGAACGCCGGCCGCCAGCAACACCGCAAAAGAAAGCAATCCCAGAATTGCGGTCAGAAACCATGCCCAGCAGGTGAGGGGAAGTTTCATCAAAGAAAGCCCGCGGGCGCGGAGGTCGAGGGTGGTCGCAATAAAGTTAATGGCGCCCAGCATGGACGCGACGCAGAAAAGCGCGATGGAAATGATCCACAGATTCTCACCCATGGCCATTCCCGGGCCCGCCCCTCCTCCGACCGCGCTCAAGGGCGGATAAGAAGTCCAGCCTCCGATCGGCGGGCCATCGTGGATAAAGAACGTGGCCACCAGGGTGATGAAAGCTGCGAAAGTCACCCAGAAGGACAACATGTTGAGCCGCGGAAACGCCATGTCCTCGGCGCCGATCTGGATGGGCAGAAAGTAGTTTCCAAAGCCGCTTTGCGGAGCCGTGGTCAGAACGAAGAACACCATCATCGTGCCGTGCAGCGTCAGCAGCGAGAGATAATACTCCGGCGTAATAACACCGTTCGGCGCGCCGAGCGGAGAGAGCTTATCGAGCAGCGGGACGCTGGCTTGCGGCCAGACAAGGTGCAGGCGCATCAAGATCGAAAGTGTCAGGCCGATGAAGACTGAGACAAGAGCCAGCAGGTAATACTGGATCCCAATCACTTTGTGATCGAGGCTGAAGAGATACCTGCGAATAAACCCAGAGGGCGCATGCGCCGGGTGGTGTGTAATCGCCTCAGCGTGTGCTTGTGACATCAATTGCCTCCCAACTGCCCGCATACGAAAATCGAAACTGGAAAATGGAAACTGGAAAATGGAGAGTGGAGCCTCGCCTTTTCTGGAATGACGATGCAAGGGGCTTGGGGTTCCGAGTTTCCAGTTTCCATTTTCCAGTTTCTATTTTCCATTTTCGTCACTTTGCCACTTCGCTCACGAACGCCATCAAGTTGTCTTCCGAATCCCGGAAAAACGTCATCCACAGATCGTGGTCCGGCATTCGGGCGATCAGATGCGGTTCGTCTTCGAAATGCACGCCGCTCTGTTTCAACTGCGCATGGGCAGCCTGGATGTCCGGCACGGCGAAATACAAGATGGAAGACGGATGATCGAACTCCGGCTTCTCCGGGCGGTCGATCATCAGCCGAACCCCTCCACAGTCGAAGAACGCCAGCCCTGGCGGCGCCTCGAAAAGCAGCTTCAGTCCAAGCACATCCTGGTAGAACATCGTCGCCCGTTTGACATCATGAGCTCGGATTTGGACCTGTCCCAGCCGAGAAATGCCAACATTCACGCTTGCGATGCTCATACATCTCCTTCGAGGAGCCGAAACTCGAAATTCTCACGCAGGGAAACCGGTCATTCCCGCGGAAGCGGGAATCCATCGCCCGAGCCAACTGCGAACCAATCAACCGGCTGTCATCCTGAGCGAAGCGAAGGATCTCCGCAGTTTCCTATGTCTCAACGACTCTCCAACAGCTGCAGAGATCCTTCGCTTCGCTCAGGACGACACAATGCGGCGAATTTCGATTTCCCAATTTCCATTTTCCAGTTTCCGTTTTCCGCTCTACTGCGCTTGCGCCATGCTCTGGAGCCACTTTTGGAAATCCTCGGGCTGCATCACGTTCAGAAAGGCCCGCATCTTGTAGTGGCCCAGGCCACACAACTCGGCACACGCAATCTCGTAGGTGCCGACCTTGGTGGCGGTGAAGTGAATGGGAATCTCCATCCCCGGAACCAAATCCTGTTTCAATCGAAGTTCGCGAACGAAAAACGAGTGGGTAACGTCCTTGGAGCGCAAGATGACCTCGACCGGCTGATTGACCGGGATCGCGAGGGTGGCCGTAACGATGTCGTCTTTAGAATCCGCATCGTGATCGCGGTCGAGCCCCAGAAAATTGCCGGTGGCATCGTCAACCTTCTCGACGTGCACGGGACCAAACTTGCCGTCGGGCCCGGGGTAGCGGAAGTACCACGCGAATTGCTGCCCCCAAACCTCGATTCGCATCGATCCCGGCTGGGGTCCCATGAAATGGACGAACGCCCAAATGTGATAACCCATCAGATTCAGCCCGATGAAAATGATGGCCGCAGCGAGCGTCCAGGTGAACTCCAGTTTGTTGTTGCCGTGAGAGTAGCCGGCCTTCCGCCCGTCTCCGCGGTCCCGAAACCGCCAGACGGCGTAGGCCAGCGCCACTTGGGCGACAACGAAGATGATGCCCGTAATGACCAGCGTCAGCATGAACTGGTGGTCGATGGCGTGGCCGTAGTTGGCGGTAATGTCAGGTGGGAACCACCACGTCTTGGCCATGAAGAAGTAGCCGGAGACGAGCGTGATGAGGACAACCACCAGTGCAAGCGCCAGCCCCATAGGTTATTGCTCCTATCAAAGTTGCCCCGCTCCGCCCAAGCTGCAAAGCGAAAAACTGAGACGGGTCAAGTTTTAGCTGAAAAGCCCTGTACAGAGTGAGGAACTTTCCCCTAACTTAGATGAAACGCTTGCACTTAAGGTTCGGAAAAAACGCAACGGCTCGTTTTGCTCGCCACGTTACGGTACGTAAAGAATGCCAAAGATAAATAACCCCCTACCCGGCCCGCGACGGCTGATGAAAGCGCCGTCGCGGCCCACCTTCTCCCCAACGGAGAGGGCACCTCGTTCGAGGGGGCAGAGAGTCAATCTCCCGGGAGAGCCCGACTGTCGAGTGTGAACTGTCGACCGTCAACCCTTAAAGCTGAAATCCACCGTCTTCGTCTCTTTGGCACCCACGGTCACCTTCTGCTCTTGGGTTTGGCCGTCCACGCCGCCCGTGGCCGTCCACGCCCCGATCGTATAATCACCGGGCGGAAGGCCCTTTATGCTGTACGTCCCGTCACTGCCCGTCACTGCGTAGAAGGGGGTTTTCAACACGCCAATATAGGCGCGCATCCAAGGGTGCTGGTTGCATTTCACCGGGATCATCACTTCTTCGCGCGCGAATTTCTGCTGGATGGGAGCGGCCCCTGGCGGCTGAGACATATTCCATTCCCGATTATCCTTGGGCATGGGATGGATGTTGTGGGTGGTGGCGTCGCTGGAGACGATGTTGAGAGTCTGCCCCAGCATGATCCCAAGCACATGCGGCTTGTACATGCAGCCGTCCTGGTCCAGAGTCACCGGATCGGACGGCGGCGTGAAAACGTACTTCTCAGCGCCAGCCTTCACGTAGACGAAAACGTTAGGCAGCGTGTTGTTGGAGTTAACCTCGTCGTCTTCGGCGAAGACGGCCCCGTTGTGCTTCTTAACACAAACCGGGTCCTGATCCATCATGATTCGGTGGGGTTTTGGCTTGGCGCCGTCAAAAGAAACCTTACCGGTAACTTCGCCCACGGTCGATTGGTCAATGGGCGTTGGCTGAACCGCGGTCGTGCTTTCTGCGGGCTGCTCTGCGGTTTCCTCTGTCTTCTTGCTGCAAGCAGCCATGGCCAGGGTCAACGCGATAACTAATGCGAGCGAAAAAACGAATCGTTTTTCCATGATCTTAACCTTTCTGCGCCTATATGTGCGGCGCTGCAATGGAGCGAGCTATTGAGCTGGTAGCCCAGGTGCTCCTGTCGGTGCGGCTGACGCGTGCCGTGCGTACGGCACAGGCAAGAGTGCCTGTGCTACTTGCTTACGGGTCCTGTCCCGGTTCTCCGTCGTCTTGGGTTTGGCAGAAGCCGGATTCAAATTGCTCCCGCTCATCTGGATGAGCCGTTGCTGCTCCTGAGGCGTCAACTCGAACAGGTAACGAACCAGTAGTTCCGCCTGGTCGCCGTCGTAACCTTTGAAGGAGGACGGCGTAGGCCCCGCAAAAACGTAATGGTCAGCCTGAAGCTTGAATAAACCCGAAGGCATGGCCGTTCCGGGATCGAACAGTGCCGGGTCGAGAATCCAGTGCCGGGCCCAGTCCGGTTTCAGCCGGTCCGCAGCCAGTAGGAAATTCGGAGCCGTCGCGTACTGGTCGTGGGAGGACGATCCGATGGCGTGGCATTTCAAGCAAGGCGCGCCCGGACTGGTAAACAACGCCCGGGCCATGGCGATTTCCTGGTCGGTGAGCGGCTCCTCCTTGGCAGGGATATAGGGCATAGGCTGTTGCGAAAGCGCCTGGAAGAATTTCACCAGCTTGCGAATCTCGATCGGGGAGAAATAGAACGTGGGCATGCGCAGTTTCAAGTAACTGCGTACGCCGTCGCGGTCGGTGTCTTTTTCGTTCAAGGCTGGGTTGGCGAGGAACCGGGCCAACCATTCCGGGTTGACGCGCGCGCCTTCGGTCAGCAAGCGAGGGGGCAACTGGCCTTTGCCGTCGGGCGTCTGGTATTGCGGCAAGTTCATCAGCACGCTGCTTTGGTCAAGCGTGAACTGGTGGCAGCCCATGCAATTGTACTTCTGGACGAGCCACCAGCCATCCTGGATATCGCGGCGGTAATCTGCGGGACGGTAGAAATACCGCTCCGGATACTCGGAGGTGACGCTGCCCATCAGGAACGTGGTAAGAGCTCGAACTTCACCCGGCTTGTTCTCAAAATCGAAATCCGGCATTTTCAGCTCTTCACCCTCGGCTTTGATCATTCCTGCGTCGAACATCTCCGGTTTGGCCAGCTTGTGCTCGAAGAAGCCCTTATGGCTGTACCAATCCTTTTCCTTGGCCTGTTTGATGAAAAGTGCGAAGTCCATCTGCTCGAGCGGCTTACTTCCCTCGGCGGTTAGTTCAGTTCCGATCCTTCCTTCGTTCTCGAGGCCTGCGATTTCGTGGCAACCCGCGCAGCCGTATCGCCGGACGATCTCTTCTCCTTGGGCCTTCATCTTCGGGTCGTTGAGGTAAGGAGCGGGTGCATAACTCGACGGATCTTTCTCTTTCAAAGTCATAAGGTAGCTGGCAATGTTCCGCGCTTCGTCCCAGGACAGCCGGAGATTCGGCATGGGAGTCATCTGCTCCACCAGCAGCTCATGACCGTCGTTGGGGCACTTGGAATGCTGGGTGTCAAACACGAACGGCAAGCCATGCTTCTTGTAGTCGTCTTCGGTCAGATCGCGTTTTTCATAAGGGCAATACGGGTTGGTGCGCTCGCGGGGATTGTGCACCCAACGCACGAGGTAATCGTAGTTGTCCTTCTCACCCACCCGGCTGAGGTTGGCGGCAAACCATCCTCCTACGGCATTTGCCCCCTCACCCACCGAGTGGCACCCCATGCAGCCGCGTGTTTGGAAGCTCTCTTTACCTTTGGCCGGATCCCCGGCGGGCTGCTTGGGGAGTTGTCCGCCGAGGCCGCTTTGCCAGATGAAGGCGGAGACAGCCGGCAGTTCGTCCTCATCCAGACGGAAGCGCGGCATTTTCGTGGTGGGCCGGAAAGCATGAGGGTTTTGGAGCCAGACAGGGACCCACTCCGGCCGGAGCTTCATGCGCACTTCTTTGAGATCAGGCCCGATCTTCTTCATATCCTGCAACAAGTTCTTGACGCGCCGGTCGTTCTGGTCGATCTCCAGATTGATCTTGCTGATGGAGACTTGAAGCTCGTTGGCCTTCAAATAAAGCCGCTGCGCCGTTTCGTTGTCCGCAGCCTGGTCCCCGGCCTGGATACTCTTCTGCACGTCCAAGCGATCTTCCGCCCGCTGCGTCTCAGCCTG
>Ga0181538_10001879_pt1 | contig 22795 bp, 19 predicted proteins | sample PEATcosm2014_Bin_40_FD_119773 | JGI IMG/M metagenome (GOLD analysis project Ga0181538, IMG submission 119773) | Peatland microbial communities from MTU Mesocosm Facility, Houghton, MI, USA - PEATcosm2014_Bin23_30_metaG | ecosystem: Environmental > Terrestrial > Soil > Wetlands > Peat | place... | reverse complement strand
GTTTCTGTTACATCCGTTTCGATACGGTAGGCATTGTAGGGAAATGGGAATACTCCACCGCCTTTGTCCAGAAATGGACGAACCAGTTCCTCAAGTTGCGGCAGTGCATTGGGCATTTTCCTTCGGTGGATTTTCCCTGAATTTAGCGTCAAATGAACCATGAACAAAAAATATACCCCGCGTCTGGATTCGTCTAGTGTTTGCAATCGCGCAACAGGGCGTGAACCTATTTCGTCGTTAAACTTGTAACAACACTTGCAGGCAGCTATTTTACCACCGCAAATGTTGCTCTCGTAGCTCAAATGGATCAGAGCGGCCGTTTCCTAAATGGCAAATCCCGGTTCGATTCCGGGCGGGAGCACCACTTTTTCCAGCCAAATTTCCACCGAATTCCGAGCCTCAAATCTGATACCGCATTTGATACCATATTGATTTTTTAGAACAAATTAGACCCAAATAGACCAAAAGGTCAGACTTTGAAAACTGCCGACGGAAGTGAAAATCAGTCAATAGAATCAATGAGAAAATACGAAAACCCATCAAACCAAATATTCAAAAAAAATGCTTGCACAGATTTAGGAAACCGCTGCTCTATCCATTTGAGCTACGGGAGCGCGCCATCGCCGGTGAAAATACTCCCGCCGCCGCGAATGGCAAGCCCATGACGCTCCGCGGAATGACTAATTTCAAAATCCGAATGACTAAAGAATTTCCCAATGACCCAACAACCAACGGACCGGCCAGGTGCTTATTCGGGCTTCGGGCTTCTTTCGTCATTATGGTTTCGGAATTGGTCATTTCCCACATCCATTTCGCTTTTCCGCCGCCGCCATTTCGCCTAGCCTGCCGCCATGTTCAAGCCAGCCGACCTGTTTGACCTGAGCCAGACCGAACACGCCGCCATTTTCGACGGCTGCAAATTCGCCTGGGACGCGCTCAAAAAAATCGAGGGCTACCTCGCCGCCAATTTGAAACCGGCCATGCACAACCAGTGCGCGGGCCGGGCCTTTATCGGCGAAAAGGTTTTTATCGGCCAGGACACAGTCGTTGAGGACGGCGTCATGATCAAAGGTCCGGCCATCATCGGCCAGGGCTGCCAGATCCGCCACAACGCCTACCTCCGCGAAAACGTCATCATCGGTGACGGCTGCGTCGTTGGCAATTCCAGCGAGGTGAAAAATTCGCTGCTGTTCAACAACGCGCAGGCGCCGCACTTCAATTACATTGGCGACTCGATTCTCGGCCACAAGGCGCACCTCGGCGCGGGCGTGAAAATATCCAACATCAAGATGTTCCCCGGCAGCATCGAGGTGGAAGTGGACGGCGTGCCGTTCGACACCGGGTTGCGCAAGTTCGGCGCGCTGCTGGGCGATGGCGCGGAAGCCGGCTGCAACGCCGTGCTGAACCCCGGCAGCATCCTCGGGCGCGGCGCGGTGGTTTACCCGAACGTCTTCTGGCGCGGCATCCTGCCCGCGAACATGATTGCCAAGAACAAGGCGGGAATTGATGTCGTCATCCGCCGACCGAGAGAAAGTTAAACCTGCGGATGCCGAAGCAGGCTTGTCACGACTGCCGCCAATGACTCATCTGGCTTCAATTCAATCCGCTCCGGATTTTTTTGCGCGGCTCGGGGAGGTAGATTTTCATTCCGGCCAGCGGCCTTTTCCGTTTGAACCTTCCTCCCACAGAGGCTACGATGCAGGGTGATGACCAATGCCCATTCCCACCTTCTGAATCGATTCACACGCCGGGTTTTGTTTTTGCTGTTTTTTTTGTCCGGATTTTGCAGTCTTGCTTATCAGGTAGTTTGGACGCGAATGGCTTTTGCTTCCTTCGGGATCATCACTCCGGTGTTGTCCGTCGTGTTGTCGGTATTCATGCTGGGGCTGGCCGTTGGAGCTTGGGCGGGCGGGCGATACATTGCTTTACTGGTTGAGAAAACCGGGCTTTCGGCGATCATCTTTTACGCGGGCGCGGAATTTATGATTGGCTTGGGGGCGTTTGCGGTTCCCAAGCTCTTCGCGACAGGTGAGTATTTTTTGCTGGCAGCAGGTCAAACCAATTCCATCGGCTACCTTTTTTTGTCGGCCCTGATTCTGGCGTTTTCCATTCTGCCTTGGTGCCTGTTCATGGGTGCGACTTTTCCCTTGATGATGGCTTACGTCCGGGAGCGGGATTCTGAAAGCACGGAAAGTTTCAGTTTTCTGTACTTGGCCAACGTGCTGGGCGCGATGAGCGGCACGTTTTTGACTGCCGTGGTTCTGGTGGAACTGTTGGGATTTCGCCACACCCTTTGGGTGGCTGCCGCGGGCAATTTCACGATCACCGTCATCGGCGGTTATCTGGGCTGGAAACAACGAGGTTTCAAGGCCGTTGCTTTGCCGGAAGCGGAACCGTCCGCTGATCAAAGCAGCTTGTCCTCGCCTGGCAATTCCCGCAGCCGGCTCATTAAATGGATTTTGTTTTCGACTGGTTTTGAGGCAATGGGCATGGAAGTGGTTTGGACTCGTGCATTCACGCCGATTTTGAAAACCCAGGTCTATTCCTTCGCCTGGATTGTTTTCTCCTATCTGGGCGCAACGTTTATCGGCTCGCTGACTTATCGCCGCAATCTCCGGGCTGGATCGATGCTTTCCATGGCAAAACTGATGTTTTTACTCTCCATTGCCGCTTTCTTTCCCATTTTCGCCAACGATTACCGACTGATGAAGTGGGTTTCGTTGACAGGGTTGCAGATAAGTGAACATGTCCATGCGGCTCTTTTGCTTGTCAGTATCAGTCCGGTTTGCATCATTTTAGGATACCTGACTCCTCGCTTGATTGATGAATATGCTGCCGGTCAGCCACGAGATGCAGGCAACGCTTACGCGATAAATGTAATGGGCTGTATTCTGGGTCCGCTTGTAGCTTCGTATGTGTTGTTGCCCAACATGGGAGAGCGATATGCCCTTATTCTTCTGAGTTCGCCGTTTCTGATCCTCTGTTTGCCGTTTACTGCGGCTCTGACGATGTGGCAGCGCGTTGGAGCAACAGCAACTGCTGGTATGGCTTTGGTTTGGTCGCTCTTCTTTGCCGTCGACTTCGAGGGTCTATGTGTAAGGACACAAGAGAACACAGTTGTTCGCCGGGACTATGCCGCCTCCGTCATCTCTTTTGGCGACAGCAATTTGAAAAAGCGGCTTTTGGTCAATGGCATTGGAATGACCGTATTGACACCGGTCACCAAATGCATGGTCCATCTGACACTGGCGTTTCACAAGGGACGGCCTGAGTCGGCGCTCCTCATATGTTTTGGCATGGGCACCACCTACCGCTCGGCCCTGAGTTGGAACATTGAGACAACGGCTGTTGAATTGGTGCCCGGGGTGAAGGATGCTTTCGGATTTTATCATGCGGATGCGCCGCAAGTGCTGAAAAATCCAAGAGGCCAAATCATCATTGACGACGGACGCCGGTATCTCAAACGGACGAAGCAGAAATTTGACGTCATTGTGATTGATCCGCCACCGCCGATCGAGGCGGCGGGTTCAAGTCTTCTCTATTCAAAGGAGTTTTATGAACTGGCCAAACAGCATTTGAAACCTGGCGGCATCCTTCAGGCCTGGCTTCCCGGCAGCGTGCCTTTGCTTACCGGGCAGGCCATTCTGCGCTCGGTCGACGAATCATTTCCGCATACGCGGTGTTTTGACTCTCTCCAATCCTGGGGCACGCATATACTGGCTTCGATGGATCCCATTGAAAATCTGTCCCCGGCTGAACTCGCAGAACGACTGCCGGTTGAGGCGGGAAAAGATTTATTAGAGTGGGCGCCCAAGCAAAACGCCGCTGATTATCTGGCCCAGATATTGACGCAAGAAACTCCCATCAAAAACGTTCTGAATCCCAATCGATCAATTCAAGTCACCGACGACAACCCGTACAACGAATATTTTTTGTTGCGCGAGTGCGGGTTTTGAACGGATTTTTTGGCACGAAACCACGTGAGTTGTCGCTCGGCACATTGCAGCGTTCAGCGCCGGAGGCGCGGCAGAGAGCAGCCCACGGCGGTCAGCCGCGGGTTTGGTCGGACAAGAATCACAAGCCCCGGCGGGGCGACAGATAAAACCATTCGATTATTTTCTGCGCACACTTCTTCTGCAATTCATCCGGTTGCAATTCAATCCGCTTCGGATTTTTCCAAGCGCAACTCGCAGTGGTTGATTTTCATTCCGGCCGGCGGCCTTTTCTGTTTGAACCTTCCGCCCACCCGTGACTACGATGCGCGGCAATGATCGACGCCCCTTCCCGCATCATGAGTCCGTTCATACGCCGGCTATTGTTTCTGCTATTCTTTTTGTCCGGGTTTTGCAGCCTCGTTTACCAGGTGATTTGGACGCGCCTGGCGTTCGCGTCGTTCGGGATCATTACGCCGGTGCTTTCCGTGGTGTTGTCGGTATTCATGCTGGGACTGTTCATCGGAGCCTGGGCGGGCGGGCGGTTTATTGCTCCACTGGTCCGGCGGACGGGGTTCTCGGCGGTCCTCTTTTACGGTTTGGCGGAAGCGTTGATCGGATTGGGGGCGTTTGCAGTGCCGGGGCTGTTTTCGGCCGGTGAGCATTTTCTGCTGACGGCGGGAGAAACCAATTCCGCCGGTTATCTGGTCTGGTCGGCATTGGTCCTGGCATTTTCCATTCTGCCCTGGTGCGTGTGCATGGGGGCGACCTTTCCCCTGATGATGGCTTACGTCCGGGAGCAGGACAGCCAAAACACGGGGAGCTTCAGTTATCTGTATCTGGCCAATGTGCTGGGGGCGATGAGTGGAACGATTTTGACCGCGATCGTCCTGGTGGAAATCTTTGGTTTTCATCACACGCTTCGGATTGCCGCAGCGGGTAATTTTGCCATCGCCGGCGCGGGCATTGGGCTGGGCTGGAAGCAGCGGCGGTTTGCGTCCCCGGAAATCCAGGACGAGCCGAACCCGGCGGTTTTGCCGGAGCGGCCTCCGTCAGGCCGACCGCGGACCCGGTTCACGCGCTGGATTTTATTTTCGACCGGGTTTTGCGCAATGGCCATGGAGGTGATTTGGACGCGTGAGTTCACGCCGGTTTTGAAAACCCAGGTCTATTCCTTCGCCTGGATTGTCTTCACTTATCTGGGCGCAACCTTTCTCGGCTCCTGGTGGTATCGCCACCATCGCAAAAAAAATTCATGCTGGTCAACAGGCACGTTGCTCGCCCTGCTAATGGTCACGGTGTTCCTGCCCATTCTCGCCAACGATCCCCGGCTGGTGAAGGCCAGTTGGACGTTTGACATCGATCCCCTCAGCGTGGTGATTGTGCTGGCAAGCATTTGCCCGTTTTGCGCCGTTCTGGGATATTTGACGCCCAGCCTGATTGACGAATACGCCGCCGGTGATCCGGCGATTGCCGGAAAGGCTTATGCGATCAATGTGCTCGGCTGCATTCTGGGGCCGCTGTTTGCGTGCTACGTAATGCTGCCGGAGATCGGCGAGCGATACGCATTAATCCTCCTCAGCCTGCCATTCCTTGGGTTTTATCTCTTGAGCTGGAGTTTCCTGTCCTTATGGCAACGCCTGGGATCGGGGCTGACGGCTGGTGTTGTTTTGGTTGGGGCACTGTTTTTTTCGAGGGATTTTCAGGAGCGACTATCCAGTTCTTTCAAGAATGCCGAGGTGCGGCGGGACTACGCTGCTTCCGTTGTTTCCACGGGTACCGGATGGAACCGGGTGCTCCTGGTCAACGGCATAGGCATGACCCGTCTGACGCCCGTCACCAAATTCATGGTGCATTTGCCCCTGGCTTTTCACCCGGAACCGCCGAAATCCGCACTGATCATTTGTTTTGGGATGGGCACCACCTACCGTTCGGCCTCGAGTTGGGACCTTGAGACCACCACGGTGGAATTGATCCCAGATGTTCCCAAGGCATTTGGGTATTATCATGCCGATGCGGCGCAGATTCTACATAACCCCAAAGGTCGTATCGTTATCGACGACGGGCGGCGCTATCTCAAACGCACCCGGGAAAAATTTGATGTCATCGTGGTTGACCCGCCCCCACCGGTGGAAACGGCGGGTTCCAGCCTCCTTTATTCCACGGAATTTTGCGAGTTGGTCAAACAGCATTTGAAGCCCCATGGCATACTGCAAACCTGGTTCCCGGGCGGGGAGGTGCTGGTCGCTCAGGGCGTTTTGCGCTCCGTTAACGGGGTGTTTCCTTGCATGCGTAGTTTTGGCTCGGTTGAAGGATGGGGAATTCATGTTCTGGCCTCCATGGAACCCATCGAAATGCAAACGCCCGAACAACTGGTGGCACGCATGCCGGCTGCTGCGCAAAAAGATTTATTGGAATGGGCCCCTCCCGGAAACCTGCCTTCTTATCTGGGGTTGGTCCTTTCGCGGGAGGTTCCAGTAAATCGGGCCCTCAATCCCAACCCTGAAGTTGAAATCACGGACGACCATCCATTGAATGAATACTTCCTGTTGCGCCGGCTGGGCCTGAATCATTGATTTTCTGGCCGTGAGCGCAAGCAGATGATTGCCAGCCAGCCCAACAGGACCATGACCGCCAGTCCGGCCAGCCACAGTCCGAGAACCACGCTGGCAGGTTGGTAAATGAATTCCAAGGTCCCGGATCCGGCCGGCACCACGACGCCGCGGAGCGTATAATTCACCCGGAGTACGGGCGCTGGCCGGCCATTCCAAAGGGCTAGCCAGCCTTTGTCCCAGTTGTCCGCCAGCACAATCAGTCCCGGTGTTTCCATTTGCGCTGCAATCAGTATGTGCGTTGGAATTTCGTTGGTGATTTGAACCACACCGCGGCACCGTGCCGGCAATTCGACGGGCAAGGGCACGAGCGCCACATCCGCCGCATTGAATTGCGGCGATGCCAGTTCCTCCAGTTCACCCCCGCCAGCCACGATTTTAACGGTCTGCGGCACGAAGACGCGCGGCAGGGCATTGGAGTTCACCAAAACCCAGTAATCGTCGCTTTGAAAAGGAGGATGCATGAATGGCGGGGGATCCCCGCGCAGAATGAGGTAACGCACGTTTAACATGTCCCAAAGCGGCGTGAGTTGAACACCGGACGGGGGAAGCAGTTTGCCTTTTGGCACCAACGAAACGGTTTCGGCATAGGTAAAATTCGTGGATGGCAGTCCGGCCGCCTTCTTCAAAACTTCCACCATGCGGGCCGGGTCAATCGAGTCATATCCCCGGATGTCATTCAGACCTTGCATCAGCGCCAGGGAGGCGGGCAGGCCGCCGATGACCCGGGCGGGCGTGGAGCGGGCGATTTCCTTCAGGGCGGGTATTTCTGGATAATAAAGTGCCGGGTCACATTGTGCGCTGCGACCGTAATCGAATCGCAGCAAATCTGTCACCAGGAAAAAAGCCAGCACCGGAAATAAACGGAAACGTCCGGGTTTTTGAAACCACAACCCCAGCCAGCCGATGACGCCAACGATGCAAAATTCAGCCATGAGGGTGTAATGGCGGATGAACCAAGCCTGGACTTGATGCACGTCACCGGCAGCCTGAATGTTCCCCCATTTCTTCAGGCAAAAAGCGTCGAAATCGGCCTGGGTGGAAATGACTGCGGGCAAAACGACACTTCGATAAAGGCACCAGCCGCACAGCGCGGCCAATGTAATCGCCGGCAACCAAAACCACCATCGTCGCCGGATCGGGCCGTCCAGCAGTGTCTCGAGCCCGTTGGCCGTCAGGGCGAGAATGGCGAAGGAGGTCAGAAACACCAACCGGTTGTGAGACATCATGTTCAGGCCCGGCAGACGCAGCAGGGCGACGAAACCCGGAAGCTTCAAGCACCAGCTCAGACCAAAGAGGGCCAGAAATATCCAGAACAGATTACCGGCCCGAAGGCGGCGCTGGCACCACGCCAGGGGAGCAACCAGCAAGGTGGCCAGCACCCCGGTGTACGCAGCGGAGGCGCTTTCCAAAAGATTCGGCTCCAGTGTCGGAGCAATGAACGCGCTGTTTTTTTCCGTTGAGCCGTAGAGGTCCGGCAACACCACCTGGGGCAGGGCCGGCCATCCGGTGGGCAGCCGTTCCGGAATACCCGTGCTGCGGCGCATCATCCGGGAACCGGTCTGGGCGTATTCCAGCAGAGGCAGGAGGTGGGGAGCCGCCAGCAAGAATCCCAATCCCCAGCCCACCAGCAGCAGACCCATGGCCGACCTTGACTTCGAGCCCGGCCATTCACCGGAATGCGCACGCCACCAGCACCAGAGGGCATAAATCCCGGAGCCTAAAAGCACCTGTCCGGCAACATCAATATGTCCGCTGACCAAGGTCAGGAAGGTCACGGCACTCAAACCGGGCGCGGACAAACGATGGGTGCCGCGGATGGTTCGGTCAACGGCCAGAAAAAGCCACGGCAGCCAATAGACCGCCAGACCGGTGGGAAAACCCTGCCATAGAACAAAAAAAGCCGTCAACGGATAACACCAGGCACAGACAGTGGCCGGCCAAAAACCGACCGGCAACGCCTTCCGGCAAAAAAAATACATTCCTGTGCCGGCCACCAGCGCGGCGAGGAGTTGAACCCAGGCAAGGATCACCGGCGACCTCGCCAGACATTCCAGGAGCAGAAAAGGCGAAAATTTCGGCCAGACGAAGGGGACGCCTCCGTATTGATAGGGAGCCCACCAGGGAAAACGGCCCTGATGGATTTCCGAAACGGCAAATTGCCGGGCGGGTTCGAACTGATAAACCAAGTCGGTCAAGGTCATGTTGTGCGGCGCCAAGCCGGCCGTTTCCGCGGTTTGCGGAATGTAAACGCCCGGTTGGGCGAGAATATCCAAAGGGAGGAGGATTTTGTTCCCGGTCAATGAGGGACCATACAAAACCGCCTGCCCCAGAATAATTCCGGCGAAAACCAGGAGAAAGCCGAACCATCTCCGGCCGGCAACCGCCCTGTTTTTCTGGTTCGAGTTTGGATTGTTCACGGCAGGATTTGTGTTTTCAATCGTCCTTCCAGTGTGCAGCACCAAAGCTGGCAACCGGCACGCCGGCCGGTTCCGCGTGGCCGGGATCATATTCGGTTTTACTTCCGGATCGCACGAGAAATTTCCGGCAGCCATTTTTCGGGGGAATCGTCCGGTTTCAGTTCAAGCCATTCCAGATTTTTCTGGGCGCGGAACCAGGTCAGTTGCCGCTTGGCAAACTGCCGGGTGCGGATTTTCACCCGCTCGATGGTTTCCGCCAATGACCGTTCGCCGCGCAGATGTTCCACCACCTGCCGGTAGCCGATGGCCTGCATGGCCGTTTTATTTTCCGCAAGGCCGTGCTTGAGCAATTCGCGCGTTTCGTCCACCAACCCGCGCGCAAACATCGCGTCCACGCGGGCATTGATGCGGATGCGCAAATCGCCAGATGAGCGGGTGAAGCAGAAAACGTGGTTCCGGCATCTTGCCGGAACTTCTAATTTTAACCCTTCCGGCGAGGACGCCGGAAGCACGTTCCAGTCCGTGCACTGTTTCGAGAACAGCTTGCCCGTCAATCGGATGACTTCCACGGCGCGGATGACGCGGCGCGGATTTTGGCGGTCAATTTTTTCGTAAGCCGTCGGGTCGCGTTCGCGCAATTCGGCCAGCAATTCTTCCAGCGGCACGGCTTCGAGTTCAGCGCGCAATTTCGCGTCGGCGGATGGCGCTTCACTGAGACCTTCGAGAAAGGCTTTGATGTAAAGTCCGGTGCCCCCACAAAGGACCGGCACGCGGCGGCGCGACTGGATTTCCGCGGCGGCGTGATGCGCGAGCCGGGCGAATTGCGCGGCATCGAATGATTCGGTCAAATCGCAGATGTCAATAAGGTGATGTGGCACGCGGACGCGGTCGGCGGGCGATGGCTTGGCCGTACCGATGTCGAGACCGCGGTAAACCTGCATGGAATCGGCGGAAATGATTTCGCCGCCAAGCTGCCCTGCGAGGAGCAGGGCGATTTCGGATTTTCCGGTGGCGGTCGGGCCGGTGATGAGGATTGGGAGATGGAAAGCTGGAGATGGGAGATCGGGTTTTGCCATCTTCATTCCTCCATTCTCTATCCTCGCTTGATTCCACGTTGCGAGAGCATGACCGCGATAAAGAGACCGGCAACAAAGATGGGAATGCTGACGAGTTGCGCCGAAGTCAGGCCGTTGTGGATGTGGTCCGGCGGGTAATCGCCGCGGAACAATTCCACCAGGGAACGGAACACGGCGTAGCACATGAGATAGGTGGCGAACACCTGGCCGTCGAATTTTTTGCGGCGGAACAGCCAGGCCAGACCGAGATAGAGGGCAAAATTCAACAGCACATCGTAAATTTCCGTGGGATGCACCGGCAATGAAGGGTCACCCTTTCCCACCAGTCCCGCCTGGAAGTGTTGCTGCCAGGCGGCGGATTGGTTGGGAAAGCGGATGGCCCAGGGCAGATGGCACACGCGGCCGTAACAACAACCGTTCAGCAGGCAGCCGATGCGGCCGAAGGCATTCCCCAACACGATGCTCGGCGCGAGGATGTCGGCGATTTTCCACCCCGACAATTTCTTCCAGCGGACGTAAATAATGAAGGCCAGCGCCGCCCCGATAAGGCTGCCGTAATAGACCAGTCCGCCATGCTGGATCATGAAAATTTCCGAAAGCGGCTGATGGGCGAATTCGTCCCAATAGGTCGTCACATAAACGGTGCGGGCGCCAACCATCCCGGCGAGCATGATCCAAAACACGAGGTCGGCGATTTTTTCGCCGGAAATGTTTTCGCGCCGGGCGCGGCGGGTGGCCGTCCAAAGCCCCGCCAGGAAGGCCAGCGCGATCATCACGCCGTACCAATGAATCATGAAGGAGCCGAGTTGAAACGCAATCGGATGCACGGCGGGAAATTAAGGTGTGGCGGCGGAAATGGGAATTGAAATTCGCCGGAATCAGTCGGGATTGGTGGCGGCCACCGGATGCAGGCGCTGCGTCAACTGTGGCGGCACCGGCGGCATCAATGCCGGGGGCAACGGCGGCCATTCGGGAACGTGCGTGACGAGATCGCGCCAGGTCTGGCGTTCCTTTGGCGATAATTGCGACCAGCGCTGGGCATTCTTCAAAAAATCCTGTTTTTCCTGCGCGCTCATCCCGGCAAATTCCGTGAATGCGCGGATACACTTCAGACGTTGCACCGGAGGCAATTCCCCAAACGTCTCCAGCGTCTTTTCCATTTGCTTCCGCTCGGCGTCCGACAGGGAGTTGAGCGTTTTCTTTTTTTCCATCGGCGTCAGTTCAAAAAACCGGTTGAATTGAGCGGCGATTTTCTGGCGCTGGTCTTCGGGAAGCGTGTTCCAGTGCGCCAAATCGGGGCCGCCCGGGTTGTGGCGCCATCTTTGGTCCGGTGGCAGCGGCGGCAGCGGCGGCAACGACGGGCTGTTGGACGGGTCCACATGCATGAAATAGCGCAGGGTGCGGTCACTCTCCAGAAATTCCGTCTTCAATGGCGGCGGCAGGATGTCCCATTGCCGGAGACGGTTTTTCACCAAAGGCTGCAATTCATCCGGGATGGCCGCCAGCCGCGCGGCACGGTTCGTCGGAGATTCGTGCAGGAGAGGCAGCAAATACCAGCGCAATTCGGTGGCGCGCAGGCGCAATTCGCGCTCGTTCGGGTCGAGCGTCTCGTATTCATGCACCTTGGCGAGAATGCGGTCGCGGATTTCCGGCGGGCGATTCGTCAGGGAATTTACCCGCTCGGCGGGTGTCATCGCCAGCAATTCACGGAACACATCCACGGGTGACTTTAAATGCGGCATGGGCGGCAACAAGAAATTGGTCGGCGCGGAAAATAATTTTTGCGGAGCTGGGACATTCGTGATTGTTTCAGCGCCGAGCTGGAAAACAGCGAATTGGCCAACCGCGAAAACCGTGGCCAGCCAGCAACGCGCCTGCCACCAATGGCTCATTGCATCAAGGCCAACAATTCGTCATCCGCATGCTGGGGCTGGCTCATGCGGCGGATGGCGTCAAAATTTTCCAGCGCTTCCGGGCTGGGCATCGGTTGTCCCCGGGTCGCGAGCGCAACATTCCTGGCAAGCGCGATGCGCTGGCGGTAAACTTCGTGATGCTGAAAGACCAGACCGGCGAACGCAATCACCGCTGCGGCAAAGGCGACGCGCGGCACCAGCGCATGCCAGTTCCAACGCCAGCTCCAGGCGCAGGGCCGGGCCTCTTCGCGTTCGACCGCCTGAAGCACCCGCGCAGTGAAGTTCGATGGCACACTCATATCCGGCAACCGGGTGAGGGCCAAGCTCAAGGCGGATTCCATTTCCCAATCGGCGCGCGCATCAGGATTGGCGGCGAGATAAGCGCGCAATTCGGCCTGTTCGGCCTCAGTGAGTTTCCGCCGCCAGCCGGATTCGAGGAGTTTGGAATGGGGTTCGTTGTTTTTCATGGTCTTGCTTCTGGTTAAAAACCGGGGTTCAGACAAAGTTGCTCGAAAAATGAAGCGCAACCGGCTGTTCAAAACCGGTTGGGCATGTTAATAACGATGCAGCCGTAATGCGCCAAAACCCATGTCTGCCATTGCAACCAAAATCAACGCTGATGCGCCCGTCTCGGGCAAACTGACGAACCGCCGCCGGTTTCTCGACGCCTGCCGCTGCCGCGCGGTGGATCGCCCGCCGGTCTGGCTGATGCGGCAGGCCGGTCGGGCCCTGCCGGAGTATCGCGAACTCAAGGAAAAGCATTCCTTTTTGGAATTGATTCAAACGCCCGCGCTGGCCGCCGAAGTCACGATCCAGCCGGTTCGGCGATTCGGATTCGACGCGGCAATTTTGTTCAGCGACATCCTCGTCATTCCCGAAGCGATGGGTCAGTCTTACCATTTTCGCGACACTGGCGGTCTGGTCATGGACTTTGCCGTGCGCACCAAGACCGATATCGAGCGCCTTTCCGTCGAACGTGTGACCGAACGCCTCAGCTATGTGGACCAGGCATTGCGGCTGCTCCGGAAGGAACTCGCCGACCAGACTGCGCTCATCGGTTTCTCGGGTTCGCCGTGGACGCTGGCCACGTTTATGATAGAAGGCGGCAGCGCCGAAAAATACACCCGCGCGTTGAAACTTTTTCACGAAGACCGGCAAACTTTTTACAAGCTGGCCGAAAAACTCACCGCCGCCGTCACCGCTTATCTGCAAATGCAAATCAATGCCGGCGTGGACGCGCTCCAAATTTTCGACAGTCACGGCGGCCAACTCGCGCCAACGGATTTTCAGGAAGCCTCCGGCCGTTGGATGCGCGACATCGTCGCTGGCATTGGAGCGCCGGCCTCCGGCTCGGCTCGGTCAGATAATCCATCCCATCGAGCCGTGCCGGAGGCCGGCGCTCCACCCGTGATTGTATTCTCCCCCGGCACGCACGGAAATTGGGATGACCTGCTGGCGACCGGGGCAAGCGTGCTGGGGATTGACTGGCAATTTCCACTGGCTCACGCGCGCCGGCTGTTGCCCGCGAACATCGCTCTGCAAGGCAACCTGGCGCCCGCGCTGCTCAGCGACGCCACGCCGGAAGCAGTCGCGCAGGAAACGCGGGCCGTGCTCGAAGCCATGCGCGGCCGCAAAGGCCATATTTTCAATCTGGGCCACGGCGTGCCGCCCAACGCGAAATTGGAAAACATCGCCGCGCTGGTCGAAACGGTGCGTGCTTTCAAATGAAAAATTCAATTCAACGCGAAGACGCAGAGAACGCAGAGTTTCGCAGAGATGAATTATTTTTTCCTCTGCGTTTCCTCTGCGCTCTCTGCGTCTCTGCGTTTATTTTTTGCCCATGAGCACGCTCAAAGTTGATCTCGGGTTGGTGGAAAAATACAACGTGGCCGGGCCGCGTTATACCAGCTATCCGCCCGCAACGAAGTTCACCGACACCATCTCGTGGCCGCAGTTGGCCGAAAAAATTGCCGCGAACAATCAGACGACCCGCGACCTTTCCATTTATTTTCACATTCCATTCTGCGAGACGCTTTGCTGGTTTTGCGGCTGCACCACCGTCATCACGCTCAATCACGACAAAGGCATGGCCTACGTGGATTCCCTTGGCCGCGAGGTGGCGGAGATGGCGCCGCGGTTGAATCCGCAGCGCAAAGCCGGGCAACTCCACTTCGGCGGCGGCTCGCCGACTTTTTTAAAGCCGGACGAAATCCGACGCCTCGGTGAAATCATCCACAAGCATTTCACGTTTTCGCCGGACATCGAAGCCAGTGTGGAAGTGGACCCGCGCCGGCTCACACGCGAGCACATGGTCGCGCTGCGCGAGATCGGTTTCAACCGCGCTTCGATGGGCGTGCAGGATTTCAACCCGAAGGTCCAGGAGGCCGTCCACCGCATCCAGCCGCGCGAAATGACGCAGCAGGCGATGGATTGGATGCGCGAACTGGGCTACGGCTCCATCAACCTCGACCTCATTTACGGCCTGCCGCACCAGACACCGGAATCGTTCAACAAGACGCTCGATACCGTGCTGGAAATGAAACCAGACCGGCTGGCGGTGTTCAGTTACGCGCATGTGCCATGGGTCAAGCCCGCGCAAAAAATTCTGGAACAGCAAAAGCATCTCCCCGCCGCCGGGACCAAGTTGCAGGTGCTCAAGCTGGTCATCGAGAAACTCACCGCCGATAACCAGTACGTCTATATCGGCATGGACCATTTCGCGCGGCCCAACGACGAACTGGCCGTGGCGCAGCGCAACAAGCAGCTCCAGCGCAACTTCCAGGGTTACAGCACGCGCGCCGGTTCGGACATCTACGCGTTCGGCATGTCGAGCATCTCGCAGATTCCTGACGCCTACTGGCAGAACGAGAAGGAATTGCCGAAATGGCAGGCGGTCGTGGACGCTGGCCGGGTGCCGTTGCACCGCGCGTATTTCCTGACCGACGAGGACAAAATCCGCCGCGAAACCATCATGCGCGTGATGTGCGACCTCTCGCTTGATTACGCCGCGATGTCGCAAAAGCTCGGCATCAACTTCGCGGAACACTTCGCGCCGGAGCTCGCATCGCTCGCGCCGCTGGAAGCCGACGGCTTGGTGCGCCGCACGCCGGCCGGCCTGGAGGTGACCGACACCGGCCGCCTGTTCATCCGCAACATTGCGATGTGTTTCGACAACACCCTCGCGCCCGTGGGCGAGCGGAAACATTCACGGACGATTTGAAACCACAAATTTAATTTATGTCAGATTTCAAATCCAAGAAGGCCTTTGAAATTCAGAATTTAATTGGCCGAGTTCTTTTTGAGGACTGGGATCCGATTGGAGTGAACAGCAATTCAAATTTGTCAGACGAATATAACAGTTACATTGCGCCTGTTTACAGAATTTTAGTGGAAAATCGCTCAGAAGATGCATTGATTGATTATCTTTTCAAAACGGAACATGAAACAATTGGTTGTGGTTCCAAAGATCGCGAGATGTTACGACCTGTCACTCGAAAGCTTCTAGCACTCGATGTCAAACTTTGAAGCCGAATGAAACCTGTCGCCATCATCGGGGCCGGCATCACGGGGTTGACCGCGGCGTTTTATCTGAAACGCAAGGGCATCCCGGTCACGGTTTATGAAGCCAGCGGGCGCGTGGGCGGCGTGATTCAATCGCTGCGCCAGGACGGCTGGCTCGCCGAGTTCGGGCCGAACACGCTGCTCGAAACGTCACCGAAGATTGGCCAGTTGGTCCGCGACGCCGGTTTGCAGTCGCGACGGCTGGATCCGGACCCGAAGGCCGAGGCGCGTTACGTCGTCCGTTACCAGCGGCCCATCGCCATGCCCGGTTCGCCGCTGGGATTTTTCACGACGAAACTTTTCACCGCCGGAGCCAAGCTCGCCGTGCTGCGCGAACCGTTCAGGCCGCGCTGCCGCGATGGCATCGAGGAAAGCATCGCGCAGTTCGTCGTGCGCCGGCTGAACCAGGAATTTCTTGACCAGGCGATTGACGCGCTCGTGGCCGGAATTTACGCGGGTGACCCGCACCAGCTTTCCCTGACGCACGCGTTTCCCAAGCTCAAGGCGCTGGAAGATAATTACGGCTCACTCATCAAGGGCCAGATTTTTGGAGCGGGTGCGCGGAAGCGAAGCGGCGAAATCGCGAAGGACCGCGCGCCGAAGTTTTCCTTCGATGAAGGCTTGCAGGTTTTGCCGGACACGCTGGCGGCGCAGCTTGGCGATGCGGTGAAGCTGAACATGGCGGTTACGAAGCTCGCGCAAACCAGCGACGGCTGGGCGCTGACGGTGCTCGAGAACGGGCGTGAGCCTCAAGGAAACATCGAACATCCAACATCGAACATCCAACATCCAAGTTATCAAATCGAGCACAGCGCGGTGATTTATTGCGGCACGGCGCACAAACTGGCAGAAATGCAGATTGATTTTGGAGCGCCGGCCTCCGGCCCGGCTCGAACCGATTCTATCAACGAGCCGGACCGGAGGCCGGCGTTCCAAGAGTTCTCCGAAATCCGTTATCCGCCGGTGGCCAGCGTCGTGCTGGGCTTCCGGCGCGAAGACGTGGCGCATTCCTGCGAGGGCTTCGGCATGTTGATTCCCAAGATCGAGGGCTTCAAAATCCTCGGCACGATTTTCTCATCGTCGTTGTTTCCCAATCGCGCGCCCGCCGGCCATTTGACGCTGACGAGTTATATCGGCGGCCAGCGTTATCCGGAACTGGCTTTGCTGCCGGCGGAAAAGTTGGTTGCGCTGACGTGTGAAGACCTGCGGGTGCTGCTGGGCGTGACCGGCCAGCCGGTCTTCCAGCATTGTGTGCTTTATCCGAAGGCAATTCCGCAATACAATGTCGGCTACGGCCGTTACCGTGATTTGATGAACGAAATCGAGAGCAAGGCGGCGGGCCTTTTCTTTGCCGGTCATTATCGCGACGGTGTTTCGCTGGGCGATTCGATCTTGTCGGGCGTGAATATTGTCGAACGGGTCACAAATTTTTTGTAACCACGGATAAACACGGATGAACACGGATCAACACAAGTGTATCAAATCATTTGAAGGTGGGGCGCGTCACTCCGTGCGCGCCGCGGTTGGCTTTTCCGCAGGCGGCGGGCAGAGGACTGCCCGCCCTACCGCTCCATATTTATTATCCGTGTCCATCCGTGTCCATCCGTGGTTTAATTCTCGTGTATGAACAAAGCCGTCTTGCTGGTGAATTTGGGTTCGCCGGACTCAACCTCGGTGGGCGACGTGCGGCGTTATCTGAACGAGTTTCTGATGGACGGACGGGTGATTGACACGCCCTGGCTGTTGCGCCGGTTCATCGTGGGGATGATTCTCATCAACCGGCCGAAACAGGCCGCCGCGGCGTACCGCAAAATCTGGCTGCCGGAAGGTTCGCCGCTCATCGTCACAAGCCGCAAGGTCCAGGCGAAGTTGCAGGAGCGGGTCACCGTGCCGGTCGAACTGGCCATGCGGTATCAGCATCCGTCCATCGAAAGCGCCATCCGCAGGCTCAAGGAGCAGAAGGTTGACAAGACTTTTTTGATTCCGCTGTTTCCGCATTACGCGATGTCGAGTTACGAAACCGCCGTGGTCCGCGTACGGGAAGTGGCGCGGGTGCTTGCGCCGAACATGAAGATCGTCGTGCAGCCGCCCTATGGCGACGCGCCGGATTACATTGAGGCGCTGGTGGACAGCGCAACCAATCATCTGGAGGCGGGCTTTGACCATTTGTTGTTCAGTTTTCACGGTATTCCGGAACGGCATTTGCGCAAGTCCGATCCGACCGGCAGCCATTGTTTGACCGCGCCGAATTGTTGTGAAACCGCCAGCCCGGCGCACACGACGTGTTACCGTGCGCAATGTTTCAAAACCATGGCGGCCTTTATCGCGCAGGCGGGCATCCCGGCCAACCAGTGTTCCATTTCATTCCAATCCCGGCTCGGCCGCGACCCGTGGCTGAAGCCTTACACGGATTTTGAACTGGTGGAGCTGCCCAAGCGCGGATTTAAAAAGCTTCTGGTCATCTGCCCGGCGTTCGTGTCGGATTGTCTGGAAACGCTGGAGGAAATCGGCCTGCGCGGGCGCGAAACATTTTTATCGGCGGGCGGGGAATGGTTCGCGCAAATTCCGTGTCTGAACGGGCATCCGCTCTGGATTTCCGCGTTGGAGAAAATGGTCCGGCGGTTCATGGAAAAACCGTCACCGTCCTGAAGTCTTGCCTTGATCGTTATAATTTCTCGCGTTTGATGGGATTCCGGAACCGGACTTTGACGGTATCCCGCAAAAAACCGATGAGCGTCTTTTTCTTCTCCTGTTTCACGGCTTCAATGCGTTCGCATTTGTGGCTGCAAACCGTGCAGAGGAACAGCGGCAGGCCGCCTTTGCGTTGCAACACATGCACGCACTTGTTGCACATCACCTCGTTGCAGTGGGTGCATTTGTAGGCGACCGGCACCTGCGGATGGCGCGGGCAGAGGATCACGCCGCCTTCAAGCACCACCGGCGGTTTGGGACGTTCGCGCTCGTACTTGGGGATCGCAACGTTGACCTCGGTGGACTCGATGAATAATTCCACGTCGCCCAAATTCACCGTCTGGCCGGGAAGCAGCCACGCTTCCTTGACCGGATCGCCGTTGACAAATGTGCCGTTGGTCGAGCCGCAATCGCGAATCAACACGCCTTCGCCCGACAACACCAGTTCACAGTGATTTGAGGACACGGTGGGATGATCAATGGGAAAATCACAGTCGGGATCGCGCCCGACGCGATTGGCGCCAAAACGCAGCTCATACGTCTGGTTTTCGAAACCTCCAGTCTTAATGAGCAGTCTGGCCATGTTTCCTCCGAAACTGATTAATTTTTACGCCCCCCGGGAACAAAAGTCGAGCGGAAAATGAAGAGTGTTGCAGCCTGCAGCCTGAATGATGGCGCATATCATGGCGATAAAGATTGGGAATTAACGGCAGCCAAGCCGGGTCGCCAGCAGGGTTGGCCGGTAAAGCGGCGACGCGGGAGGAGGGAATTATTATTGGGAGAGGTTTGGGGAATCGGGGTGCTCGGCTGGTGGAGGCGCTTGGGGTGGCCGAGCCTGGGAAAAAATTGCATCGGGAAGAGTTGTTTCCCCAGTTGAAGGACATGCTCGTAATGCCATGATGCCGCCGGCTAGGAAGTGACCGTCCGTTTGACACCCCCATGCAGCGGGCCTAGTTTTACTTGGCAAACGACCGGCAAGGCCTCCTTTCAAGGAGGTGCTTGGGAGGGGAGAAGATTTTAAGGGCCTGGGCGGAAACAGCCAAGCCGCGCAAGCCAAAAAAGCGCCGTTCCGTGCGATGCGGAACGGCTTTTTTGTGCCTGAGTGACTTACAACCCACGCAACTGGTTGTAGTCAACAGCATTAGTGTAATGAAGTCAAGTTCCTATTGCCGCACATGAAGATACCCGCAATAGAGATTGGTGGCAGGAATTGGCAGGAAAACCTGGAAACGCCTTGGCGTCCTGATCACGGTAGCTGAAGGCGGCTATCGCCATCCTGTTTCCGGGTCGGCCTCGTTCGGGTCGTGATACCATCAGTTCAGGCAGCCGTTTTACGTACTCCGCAGTCCACGAACCAAATGGGCCGGTGCCGCAGGGAGGAAGCACGCATCACGAATGGCTTAAATCCCCGGCAGCTCCGGTAGATATGGCATGGATATTTTTTACGACCCAGGCTACCAGCCCGCTCCGGCACTGCCGGTTCTCACACCCGTCAAACCAGTCCAGTCGGACCCTCCATTCCCGCTCGACCGGGAAATCGTAAATTTTCTGCGTGATCAGCCGGAAGCCGTTTCAACTTGGACCATGGTCAACGCCGTCGCTGCTGCTCAACACCCGGCGAATCGTGCTCAAAGCCGAGAGTTGAAAAAACAAATTCTCTCCAGGATAACTCGGCTGGTTCACCTTCGGCATATTCGGAGGGTTGGCCGGAAATATCTGACCCTGCGCTGATCCTTCGGGTTTGTTTTAATGTTCCGCACGTGGCGGCAGTGCGTTTTGCACTGCCACTATCGAAAAATCCCGCGCCCACTCCGTGTCCGTTCTTGCAGAACAAGTTGCTGACGAATTCCTCCGTGAAGTGATGCACATCGGGTGTTGACGCCGAGATTTGGTCACGACGCTGGCGTCGGGGCACGGTATTTACAGCATGAATTCATGCACAACAGAAATTACAAAAGGTCCTCATTCCATCCGCTGCTGCCCGTTTTGTTCAGGGGGAGGGCATTTGACTTTCTGTGGCCTTACTCCAACGCGCTATGGTATTCAATGCCGCAACTGCGGAGCCAGCGTCCCGGCGCGTCACGCCAGCCATCAGGATGCAATCCGGGCGTGGAACCGGCGCTCCGGCCTGGCCATGCTCGGCGGCAGGGCCACGAAAGGCTTGAGGTCAAGGCGCAAGTTGGCGGCGGCACGACGTAATCTCAAAACAGCCCGCCAGTGGAAGCTGATCCGGCAAAGGGTGGAAACTGCCTACACTGCGATAAAGCCGTACCGGGAGAAACAATTGGCCGAAACGGAAGCGGCAATCGCCGCAGATCGGGCTTGGCTGAAGGAGAGAGAACCCTTGATCCTGGCCAATCCGGTTCTGCGCACCATGTATGAGTCGCTGACGAAGCGAGACGCGCCCGCCCAAACAGAATATAGCCACGGCGTCCCCGGCGCGTCCTGGAGGCAGCCAGGCCGCGTAAACAGGCATAACCGGCGATCAGGCTTGTGCCAAGGCGTCCGATGAACTAGAAGTCGGCAAACACGAAAGAACCTTATGGCAAACTACACACTCATCGGAGGCGATCAAAAACAATATGGCCCGGCGACCGAGGAGCAGTTGCGCCAATGGATTCGTGATGGCCGGGTCAACCCGCAATCCCAAGTTAAGGCGGAGGGCGAGGCGGAATGGCGTCCGCTCTCGGCGTTTCCCGAATTCGCCGACCTGTTCGGTGGCGGGACAGCCGGTTCGACTCCATCAGCCGCACCGTCATCGCAAGCAACGCGCCTCAAGACCAGACTAAAGGTGCTGCTGTGTATGGAGGCGCTGTTTGTCATTTGCAATGCCGCCTTGGTAATATTTGGTGATAGCCTTTTACCGGAACAGCTTCGGGCCTATGAGGCATCGGTTGCGAATGCTCCGCAGACGCTAATGGGTTTGATTGTTGTTGTTGTGGGTATGGTATTGATTGCCACTGCCCTGACGGCGACAATTGGCTTGTTTTTGACTTGGAGGCCCTCCCGCGCCCTTTACCTTTGGACTAGAATCGCTTTGGTAGTGCTCAGCCCACTCAATGGGCCGAATGTTGAGTCGGGTTGGGCGGACCTGTTCGACGGAACTGCAACTCTGGTCGCGGGGGTCATCATTGGGATGTTATACTATTCTCAGCTTAGGGAGCTGTATGACAAGCCAACCGTGAAAACTACATGAGAACCCCAAAACAGCAAGTTGGCGACAGCGGCGAAAGGGAAATAGTAAAACATGCGCCGTGCCCAAACTGCGGCAAGCGATTGACCGAGTTGCCGAAGAATTACCCGCTTTACGATGTTCAATGCGAAGGGTGCTCGCCTGAGCCAGCGCCGGTTGGCCGCTTTTGGTTCCGCTGTCGCGGTTCACGTCGCCGGTCGGCGGTGGCTCTTTTTACGTTAGGCGGCAACACACACCACAAACATCCACGATAAATATGAAAAAAGTTATCGGAAGCATTCTTTGTATCGTAGCCATTTTGCTCATATTCGGCCATATTGTCGGGCAGAAGCCAGACACTGCGGCACAGAAGATTCAGGATTGGGCAGTAATTGGTGTTTTGCTGGCGATTGGGATTCCGCTCTCGACCGGAAAGAAGAAGCCAGAAGGCACGGATAAGAAATGAGTCGCCGTTATGGATAGTTTGCCGCCTAACAGGGTGCTGAAAAAGCCATGCATTTGAAAATTGACCCTCAAATTCATTGGGAAATTCGCATATTTTTTGGTCAAAAAAGAGTTTTTCAGCAGCCTGCTAACCGATCACCGGAGCCAACGCCGGTTGGCCGCTTCAGTTCCGCATTCGCGGTTGACATCACGAGTCCGGCGTGGCTGAGTTCTGAACGTTAGACCCCATCGTCACACGCCATGAAGTGGAAGTTCCAACGCGAGCATCACAACAAACAAGACAAAGTCTGGAAGGAGCCGACTGGTTGTGTGGGCGGTAAGGAGTCGCCGAGTCTTTTTAGCTATGTCCTATCTGACGGCCAGATTCGCCGGGTCATCAATCGGCAGATTTCAGACCGGGTGCGTCGCCAAGATTTGATGGAGTTTTTTGAGACTATGATTCGACAGTGGCAGTTTACTGTTTCTGGCTACAAGTTCAGGTTTTCTTGGGGTGCGAAAGGGTTTGCAAACGCGAACGGTTTGAGTCTTCCGAAGGCTAAGATTGTGTTCGATAAGGTTCATGCCGAGACGGAGGAAAGGCTTCGCATCGTCAAGCAGCGGATGCGTCGCACTGGCTTTCACACAGGTTACGAACAAGACGAGACCGGAAATGTGGTAAAGTGTTTGTATTTGAGTTATGCAGAGTTGCCAAAATTTTTGCAAAGAGATGAAGGGGTCTAACACCGCCATGGAGTCAACGGTCACTGCCCCTTCAGTTTAGGATTGAGTGATGAGATTTGAGAGTCCAGATTGCATTCGGAGCCTCGCCGCCCGTGGCCGTGGCTCAGCTTTGGATCGTTAGACATCATGCGAAAATCACCTATACTCGGTTTTGTTTTTCTTGCCGTGATGTTTTATCTCGGAGATTGCTTGATTGCACACAAGGCGCATCCAGAAGTAGCTTGGCTTGAGAG
>Ga0181538_10001878_pt1 | contig 22797 bp, 35 predicted proteins | sample PEATcosm2014_Bin_40_FD_119773 | JGI IMG/M metagenome (GOLD analysis project Ga0181538, IMG submission 119773) | Peatland microbial communities from MTU Mesocosm Facility, Houghton, MI, USA - PEATcosm2014_Bin23_30_metaG | ecosystem: Environmental > Terrestrial > Soil > Wetlands > Peat | place... | reverse complement strand
TTCTTCACGACGGTGCTCAGCTTGCGCTTCTCAGCCACGGGCGATGCCTTTCGCCTTGTAGAGACGCGATGCGCGGGACTTCGCTGGCTTCGGCGCCTTGGCCGGCAGCTTGCCGCCCTGGTCCGCGGCCATGAACTCCTTGCCGACGGACGGCGGGATTCCGAGCTTGGACTTCCCTTCCATCGCGCTGGCCATCGCGGCTCGCTGTGCGGTTGACACCGGAGGCATCAGTTCATCGCATCCACGGTCATGAGGTTGAACGTGCTCGAGGTCGTCGCCGCCGTGTTGTTGCACGTCACGGAGATGTACAGGGCCGACGTGGTCGTGCCCGTCGTGACGGACGGCGCCGTCATGCCGGAATGCGCCGATCCGGCGATGGCGCCGTTCGACGTGACGATCTGCCCCGGGCCGCCCGTGTTGAAGACGTTCCCGGACACGTACCAGCCGCCGCTGTTGCTCGTTGTCGTTCCGGTGTCGGCCATGACGGTGCCGCCGGAGATGGTGGCCCCGGCGGTCTGTGCATTCGGCGAGAAGAACATCTTCACGCGCTTCGCGGTCGCGTCGGCCGAAAAGCTGCCCCAAGCCTGGGCCGTGATCATCCGGTTCGTGATATCCAGCGAGTTGGCGGGGATGACGTAGACGGCCACCACGATATCGGCGCCGATGAAGGCGGGATTGATGCCCGTAGTGCCCTGGCGGAAGATGTTGCCCGCAGCGCTGGCGACAGCGGCGCCGGAGCCGAACTGCGCGCCCTCCGTGTTCGGGTTCGTGCCGCCGTTGGCGTAGTCGGCCCCGGTGAATACCCACTTTGCGGCCCCGACGGCATTGTCGTGGCATGTCCACCAGCGCAGCGCGCCGGCAGACGTATTGCACCACTGGGAGCCGACCTGGTAGTTCTGGGTGCTGTCGTTGGCGGTCGTCGGGTCCGTCGTCTGGTTAAAGGTGTCCAGGACGAGAACCTCAGCCGCGGTGGGCTGCGTGCCCGCCGACTGCGGATAGACGATCCTTGCCTGGCCGAGAAGCGCCATTCAATCCGTCCTCAGGCCACCCGGCGCTCGCCGGCGGATGGCGACAGCTCGCCTTCACGCGGTGCGCGCGGTGCGGCGGTCGGCCGGTTTGCTTCGGGCCCAGTCTGCGGTGCGGCAGGCACGGCCATGGCCTTGCGCTGCTTCGGCTGGCCGCGGCGCTCGGCGGCTTGCGCCTCCGGCAGGTGCGGCATCGCCGGCACGTTGTTCAGTGGCACCGGCATCTTGATTTCCTGCGGGGCCGCATTGGCCAGCGCCTTGGCGTCTTCCAGAGCGCGGTCGAGAAGCACGCCGCGGTCGGTCATCAGGCCGAGGAATTCGCGGCCGCGAAGGGCGGCGACGTTGCGGGCGCCGATGGAGAGGCGCTGGAGATGAACCCCCATGGCGCGCTTCGCCGGCTCGTTCTGCGGCACCATCGACGTGTCAGGCTCCTCGGTGTAGTCGAGGGTCATGCCGGCCGGGAAGTAGGTGTTGTCGAGGAAAACCGGCTCGTTGAGGAAGTAACGCGGGAGTTCGCCCTGAGGAACGGCGGCAGTGCGCTGCTCCAGCGCGGCGAGGCGCTGGCGGAGATCCTCGTTCTCGCGAGCGAGGAGTTGCGTCTCGGTGTCCTTCGAGTGCTGCGTCACAAAGCTCGGCGTGTTGCGGGCCGTCTCGTCGCGCTGGTCTGCGGTCATGTTCAAGGCCATGGGTCAGATACCTCAGGAGACCGAGAACCCGGCCGCGTATTGGCCGAGTGTGCCAGCGCTTTCCTCGGCGGCAAGGACGATGCCGGCCAGGACGGTGCCCGTTGACAGGCCGGCCGTGCCCGCGTTCGCCGAGAGAACCATGTTGAGCTGATAGTAGAGCGGAAGCGCCACGAGCTGCGCCGAGCTCGATGCCGAGCTTACGGGCCGCGACGGGACATCGAAGGTGTACTGCGTGCCCGCTCCCCAGCTCGCCGTGGTGGACGCCCCGGTCTCGTAGTAGGTCGTCCAGTGGCTGGAGTCCGTCGAGCCCTGGAACTGGACGTTGACGGCGAGGGTAGCCGACGAGGACGTGAACGCAGTCCCGACGACCATCCGAACCTGCGGGATTTCCTGGCCCGGGCCGATGCCGAGGTCGCGGGCATTGCCAAGGTTGATGACAGTGCTCGCCGAGCTCGTGGCGAGGCCCACCATCGTGGCGAACTCGCCCGACGTGAAGGCATAGGTGCCGCTATTGTGCCAGAAGAGCAGCGTGCTGTCGAAAAGTGCCATGGGGTGTTCTCTCTCGCTACTCGGCGTTCAGGACAGGGTGCTCTCGGTGGTGAGCAGGGCGTCAACCACGCGGATGGGAATGCCGCGGAATTCCACGACAGGCTGGCCGGCGTACTCGGTCGGCCGCAGCAGCACGTTCTTGTCACGAATCGCTTGGATATCGAGCGATTCGCGCACGGTGCGGTTGCAGTAGAAGGCCGGATTGATGCCCGGAGCCGGCTCGTCCGGTGCGTCCGTCTCGATGATGCCGGAGGCCCGCTTCGTCAGTGTCGGGAAGCGGATGACAGCCTTCGACATGAGCAGGAACAGGTCCGGCGGCGTCGTGCCGAACAGGCCGACTGCAGCCGTGGTCGTGTCGATGTTCGCGATGCGGACGGCGAAGCGCCAGTCCTTCGTCACCAGGCCGGCGTTCCATTCGAAGTAGCTGGTGTACGCCGGGAACGGGTTGTTGGAAACATCGTAGCCCGGGACGATGTCGCCACGGTCCTCGAAGACGAGGCCTGCCTTCGTGCCCTTCGGGTAGATGCCGAAGTTGGTTAAGTCGCCCCAGCCGACCATCCAGAGGCTGGCGTTGGACGAGGCCGTGCCACCGGCGTTGATGGTGTTCTGGGCGTTCGTCGCGTTCGCGGTGCTGATGGTGTTGTAGCGCGGCGAGAAGCCGGTGAACTGGCTCGGCGTGGTGGCTGCGTTGCCGTACCAGAAGGTAGTCGCCATCTGCTGGCTCATGCCTTCCAGGAAGGCCGAGTCCTCGGTGAGCCGGATCTGCGCCACCTTGCCGCCTAGCTCGGCGACGCGCTTGTCAAGTTGGCTGTAGGCGGCCAGGAAGCCCAGCGTGTCCACGACCTGCGCGGTGGTCGAACGGGCGTACGGCACGCCAGCGTAGGCGACGCGCCAAGTGCCAGACGGCAGCCCGGTGCGGACCGTGCTCTTGTGGCCGGTGTCGAGGTTCGACTCTGCCCAGGTCATGTCCTGGAAGAACTCGTTCGCCTGGCTGAGGAGCTCGGCGATGGTGTCGATCTCACCGTCGGGGTCGAGCCGGCGTGCGGCGTCCATGAGGGAGAGGAATGCCATCAGGCAGCTCCTTGATTCGTGCCAGTGTTGCGGTAGAGACGCGCGGCCCTGCTGGCGCCAGGCACGGGCGCGCGCGGCATCATCGGCGTGACGACGCGGGCGGTTTCGGTCAGGCGGCTCGCGGCCCAGTTGACGAAGCGGAGGACCTCGAGGTGGTTGCCGGCGCCCGTCATCGTGAAGACATCACGGAGGGCGGAAAGGCGGTCGGGGCCGACCTGGGAACCGTAGAGGTCCATCAGGCCGCCCATACGGGTGAGGGTGGTCTCTTGGCGGTTGCGGCCGAGCTGCGGGTCGTTGCGGAAGGCTGTCTGCCATTCCTCCTGCGTCCGCTCCCACGTCTCCTTCTGGAGGCGAGTGAAGCGGTCGGCGTCCTCGCGGGCCTGGGTGACGTAGAGGTCGGCGAGCTTCTGGCGAAGGTCCGCGAAGGCGGCGTGCATCTCGGCCGGATTGCTGAGGGCGCGAAGCTCCTGCTCAGCCACGAGGTCATCGAAGGCCGTCACCTTCGCGTCGTCGAACTTCACGCCGTCGGGGAGCTTGAGGGCCTCATAGACGGGCTTCGCCGGAGGTTCGGGCTTGGCGGCTTCCGCGGGCTTCTCGGCTTCGGCTGGCTTGGCGTCGGCGACTGGCTCCGCAGGCTTCTCGGCGGCGGGAGCCTCGGCGGGCGCTGGCTCGGCTGGCTTCTCGCCCTGGGCGCCGCTCAGTATGCTCTGTGGCGCCTCAGCGGCCGGCGCGGCTTCAGAAGAAGCCGCCGGCGCCGCGTCAGCCGCAGGCGCCGGCGCAGGTGCGTCCGCCGTAGGTCCCAGCACAGTGGCAGCGGACGGGGAGGATGGAGCGGCGGCTGGCGCGGCAGCAGCCGGAGCTACGGGGGCGGCGGAAGCCGCAGCGACTTCGTCAGTCACGGTCGTTCTCGCGAACCATGCGGCCGAAATCCTCCGGGTTCACCTTGGCGAAGCGGCGCATGGCCTGGAGGCCCGCTTCACGCTCGCCAGCGAAAAATCCGTTCTCGTAGTCGGAACCCGACATAGCCACCCGTTGTTCGAAGACATGCAGCCGCTGAAGAAAGCCCCAAAGCCATTCACGTCCTCCGGGGGTCCCGAGAAGCGCCTCTTCAACCTGGCGCAGCCGGTCCTCACGAAGGCTGGCTTCCGCTTTCCGCTTCCGCTCGCCCTCAGGATCGGCGTGGTCGTAATCGCCGGGTTCGGGAGCGCTTGGCAGCGTTGGCTCGGCCATGGCTGGTAAAAATGTCCGGCAAATGCCGCAAGAACAAGGATAACCGCGAGTTTCTTGCATTTCTTCGCCCACTTGCGCACGACGGATGAACGCGGCATACTGCGCGCATGAGTTCAACCGCATCTCTCGTGTCGAATCGGCTGACGGTGTGCGTGAGCAGCCGACACCGCGAGTTCATCCTGGCCGGAGTTCAGCGCTATCGGCTGAACACGTCGGAGTACGTCCGGCGGCTACTCGACATCGTCATGGACGAGGTGGAGCGGAACCATGGGCATCTGCCGCAGGTGCCGCGGTGAGCGAGCCGACGGATATGGAATTTCGGGCGAGCGGCTACACTGCCGCTGCGAGGCAGTTCCCGCTTTCCGACGCGGCGAAGGAATGGCTGGCGCGCTTTAACGGCGTCGCTGTCGAGCGGATGCCAGCGGCATGGCACTACGCACCGAACGAATACATGCGAGCAGAAATGGAATCGCGAGCCGCGGCCCTTGACGAGCGGAATAATCCACGCTATCGGACGAGGACAGCACAGAGGATGATGGAAATGCCGCACCTGTTCGCCGGAGAACCGGACGACCGCCAGTCGGAGAGCGCCGAGGCCTCGATGAGCCGTTTCCGACCGCGCTACCGCAAACTGACTGACGCGGAAGTCGTGCTCCACGATGAGCTGAAGACGAAGGCGACCGAGCTCGAGGCGCTGTTCGACAAGGTCGCGCCGGGGCGCTATCGCTCGTTGGCCTACACGGCCCTGGAAGAAGCGATCATGTGGGCCGTGAAGCAGTTGACGGCCTGATGAGCGATGACTCAGACTACACCGACGCCGACCGCAAGCGCGACAATGCCATCGCGGAGAAGGCCTTCGACGCCGCCATCGACGGCGCCGAGGACGAAATCGGCGTCATCTACGCGCTGTTCCACTGCTGCCTGGCAGCGCTGACGGAGTGCGAGTGGCCGCTGGACCAGTTGATGCGGGATATCGTGTACCATGCGGATGTCGCCGAGGAGGACCGGGAGGAGCAAGCGGCGCCGGTCAGCCACCACGAACCGGGGCACGCGTGATGGGCGATCTCCTCTTGAAGGCCATCGCGGCGTGGAACGACGAATACTTTCGCTGGGATTGGGAGTTCAACCAAGGTCGTTCCACATCTGTAGCGATGCGTTTCGATCGACGGGGGAATTATCTCCCCGTGCGTGTCGAGCCTCTGCCGGTTGCGGAAAATCAGGACGAAGACGATGCCTTTGCGATCTTCCGCGATGCCAAGGCCGCACGCGCGTTCTTGGCGGCTCTTCGGGAGCCGACTCAGGCGATGCTCGATTCCTGCTATGGCGTCACGCGCGCGCCGGACGGCAGCGTCGCCGAACTTCTTCCCGAGGCGCTGGTCGCGCAGATATGGCGCGCGATGATTGACAAGGCGCTGGAATGAACGCCGCCTGAAAAACCAACAAATCCAAGGAGATCCCAGTGAAACTGCAATCGGTTAAGGACGTCGCCGAGGTGAAGCTCGAAGGCATCGGGATCACCGCGATGTACGAGGACAATACCCTCAAGGAGCTTCGGCTCCGCGATGCGAAGGGTGTCTTCATCATCATCAAGCCTGGCGAGAGCTACAGCCAATGCCTTCGGGTATTCGTCCCGCAGCCGCCGGAGAAGCTCGCCGACGCGCCCGCGGCAGCCATCCCAGACGAGATGCCGTTCTGATGAGCGCCGCCCTCAGAACCGGGAACGGGAAGGGAACCCAGCCAATGGCCCCAGCGCAGTTGAAGGCCGTCCCGACCGCCGCAAAGCCGCCGGCTGGTGGCATGATAACGGCCGTGGAACTCATCACGCCGGCCCAAGCCGCCGAGTTCCTGAAACTCAACCGCACCAACCGGCCACTGCGGCAGTCGTGGATTCGCGCCCTCGCCGACATCATCGCCCGCGGTGAATGGAGGGTGACGCACCAGGGCGTGGCCATCACCAAGGAGAACGAACTCCTGGACGGCCAGCACAGGCTTAACGCGATCGTCCTCTGCGGCGTCTCGGTCGAGATGAACGTGTCCTACGACTGCGACCCAGCGACCTTCCAGGTCATCGATTCGGGCATCAAGCGGACGAGCGCGGATCACCTGCGCGTTTCGCCGATGACGGCTGCCGTCGCACGTCTGCTGTGGCGGCTGCCGGCGCCGCGGCTTGGCCGGAGCGCGACATCCCAGCAGTTGGCAGAAGTCCTGACATGGGCGCAGCCGCTCGTCATCGAGCTGCAGGAGATCGCCAGGACAAAGACGACGCGCACGGGGGCGAACGTCCAAATGCCTTTGGCTGTGCACCTCATGGCTGGCCGCCGGGAGGTCGTCCCGAAGTTCGCTGCCTTCGTGGCGATGGACAAGGACAACATGCCGCCGAGCATCTGGTCCCTGGTCCAGCAGATGACGGACAAGAAGGCGTCGGCGTCGCGGGACCAATGGGACTTCGCTTGCCGGGTATGGCGAGCGTTCGACCCCACGAACTGGGACCAGAAGCGCGTCATCCTGAAGTCCACCGACGTGGCGCTGGACGAGATGAACCGCGTCGTCGAGGCCTATAAGCGGGCGGTGGCGAGCGGGAAGGCGGTGAGGGCGTGAGCATGGAAGCAGTTTCGCCGAACGTCGTCATCCTGACGCGACAGGAACTTCGCGAGATTGAGGACGCGGCGTTTAAGCGTGGTGTCGAGCGCGGTATATTCGAGGCGGCAACGCCTCACGTCCGCGTCGCCGGCAACTGCGCGAACTGGAGCAATGGCCTCTGCGAGGCCTGTGGCGTTGCCTGGCAATCGTACGAAGTGGCTGCCGACTTCCGTTGCACCCGGTTCTTGCCGCGTCCGGCGGTGGCGAGCGGGAAGGCGGGGAGGGCGTGATGGGCGAAGGACTGAAGCGCGCTCGGGCAGCGGCTCGAGCGAGCCGGAAGGGGCCGAAGCTAACCGCGCCAGAGGACATAGCGGCGCACTTCGGAGCACAAGCTCCGGTCGGCACGCCGTGCCGATACTATCCGGTCCGTCCATGCCGGGGCGACAACTTCGTCGAAACGCGTATCCGCTCCGCGCCGTGGATCCTGGGGGATGGTTGCGTCGTCGTCGCGGTCGAGGGCTTGACCGGCGGCAAGAGCATCGAGCACGTCGTTCTTCTGCCGCCGAAGGCGACCACCTGATGGCCGCAAAAGTCCGCCCCGTCCGTGCCGCGACGCCGCCGCCTGGGAACCTCATCAGGACCGGCGCCGGCGACACGGGCTACAAGTTCATGGCTGGCTCCATGGGGGCGGCGGCGACAATCGAGGTGCCCCCGACCAAGTTCGAGGCCGCACCGGAACTGACAGCGGAGCAGATTGCGGAGCGCGAGCGGGCAGCGGGGATTGAGCCGGAAGGCGTGCCGCCGGCGGCAGGCTACGCTCCGCTAGGAAGACCTATCGAGGGTCCAGCCAACTGGAACGCTCTCCAGCCGGGGCCAGTCCAGTTTGTCTCATCGCCGCGGCGCGAGGCTGTCACCGACCTTTCCGGCCTGCCGCAACGGTTCACCCTCGATGTGGAGTGCAAGGAGAACGGCTGGTGGGTTGTGCGCTCCCCGGCGCTCCATGCCGGCATTTTCGTCGCGCGTGAGGACATCTGCGATGCCCTCGCTGAAGCTCCCGGAATAATCGCCGAAATTCTGCGCCTGGACGGCGAGCAGCCGGCGAAGCGGCGGAGGGCGAAGAAATGATCGCGGCGGGTGTTCTCTTGACGAGCCTCGCCACTGCGTGCCTGACCAACTGCGCCTGGGGCGCGATCATGGCGGCAGAACGTAAGTCCGAGGGCCTCGCTTGGTTCGCTGGTGTCAGCGCAGTCGCGGCGGCTGCTTTGGCCATCGGAGCCGCCACTACGCTGGGGCACGCATGAGCGGCCACGTCATCCTCATCCTCGGCTGCCACAGATCGGGCACCAGCTTAGTGGCGCGTTCGATGCGCTGCCTTGGAGGCGACTATGGACGGCGTGCGCTGTGGGCGGCGCCGGATAATCCGGTCGGCTTTTTTGAAGATCAGGGCGTCCTTAACTTGGACGAGCAAATGCTGCTGGCGCTCGGCTCGCGGTGGGATGACCCAGCGCCGCTGCGTGCCGACTTCGAGAAGACATGGCCGTTCCGGTACGCCTTTTTCCCGGACGGCTTGGCGCTTCTGCGGTCGCGGCTCGTCGGCTGCCCGATATTTGTTCTGAAGGAGCCGAGGCTGTGCCGGCTGCTGCCGTTCTGGCGCGGCGTCCTGGCCGAAGTCGGCTGCCGCGTGTCCGTCGTCCACGTCGTCCGGCATCCCATGGCCGTGATGTCCTCCCTCATGAGGCGGAACGGCATGCCGCCTGGGAAGGCTTTTATGCTTTGGCTGGCGTACACGAACGAAGCGCGCGCCAACGTCGATCCGGCGTGGGCCTCGGTTTCCGTCCTCTACGACTACATGGTGCTTTTCCCCAGGTCCATCGTCGAGGACATCGGTGCTGCGCTGGGGCTTGAACCGGACCCGGCAGAGACCAAGCGCTTCGCCACTGAGTTCGTGGACGATGCGCTGTGGCATGAGGACGCTGACGATGACGACAACCTGCCGCTGGAGGTGCGCGTCGTGTGGGAAAAAGAGCGTGCTGCGGCCATGCGACCTCTATGCAATAATCCGCAGGCGTGCTAAGGGGCGCTGAACCTCAACCCAGCATCGGAAGGCCACGGCATGGGCCACATGACGCCGAAAAAGAGAGCGGCTCCAGAAACTGCGCACGTGAAGTGCGCAGCTCCAGATGGAGCAGCGGAAACACCACAGGTCGCCACACAAGGAGCGCCGCGCGCTCTCGAGGAATTCGCTGCGTTCTTTCTCGGCCAAGTGCGGGCCGTCGTCGAATCGGAAAAGCGTGCTGTCAATGCCGAGGCCGAGCTCAACGCGCTGCGCTTGGCAATCCGCCATGAACATGACCGCGACTCGGCGGAGGCGTCGGCTGAAGCGACGAGGGCCGCCGACAGCGAATCACGCTGGACGCGCGAGAACAACGCCGTTCGCCGCGAAATCGACCGTTGGCGCTCCGGCGCGATCACAGCGCAAGAGGCCGTCGAGAAAATCGCCGGCTTTCTCAACGTGCAGGCGACGGTGCCGACGGCAGCGAGCGCCAAGCAATGAGCGGTGTCCTCAACGGGCTGCGCTTCGCCACGCCCGACAACGCGGTCGCGCTGAGCGTAGACCGCCTGCTGGATGAGCCCGGTTACCTGCAGTTCAGCCTGTCCGCCGCCTGCGGTATCTGTACAATGGGTATTGATCTTGATGTAGAGGAGGCTCGGCAGCTTCGCGACCTCCTGACTGCGTTCATCCAGGCGCCATGAATCTCGAGGTCCGAGTCGCGATGAGCGCGACGCCGAGCTTCGTCAACCGCACGCGGCTGCTGGCGGCGTCGGTACGGGAGTTCTACCCAGATGCGCTCGTGCGGGCGTTCGTGGGCGCGCGCGCGGAGCGTCCTGCCGAAAAGCTGATGCTTGAGCTTGATGGCGATGACATCCAGGTAGAGTGGGTCGGCGGCCAGCGATTCGATGCCTGGAGGGGGACGAGGAACGAATACGTCGGCACGATGGCGGCGCGTTACGAACCGATGTTCGAGGCCGACTACGTCCTGATGCTGGATGCAGATGTAATCTGCCTCAAGCCATTCGATGAGCTGCTCGACGCGAAGGCGCTGTCCGGCGTCCAGGCTCACATCCCGCCGTTCTCCAACGATGTCTGGGAGCGGCTTCTCGTGGAAAGCGGGTTGCGGCCATTCTGGGCCAAGGAGCATCAGCACACGGGTTGGCAGGCAATGTTTACCGACCCGGCGATGCGCTTCGGTCCGCCTTACGCAAACACTGGCGTCTTGTTCGGCCCCGCGACGCTGTTTGAGCGCCTGTGGCCAGCCTACGACGCGGCCCTGACGCGGCTGCGGTCCCAGATGGACACCTACTTCTTCGAGCAGATTGCGCTCACGCTGGCGGCTGCCGAGGCCGGTGTTCCCCTCAACATCGTCCCGCTCCGCTACAATTTCCCGAACCAAGCCGAGTTCGACCGGCTCCATCCCGAGGAATTGGCCGACTGCCGGTTCCTGCACTACCTGCGGACGGATACGGTGGACCGGGAGTGGGATTTCGAGAGCAGGGCGGCGATGGCGCGGCTCGTGGCGCGGCCAGGGCTGACGGGAAGCAACCTTTTGCTCCAGCGGCGCGTCGGGGAGCTGCTGGGCCGGGTCTGGCCAGCCGATGGATACACGGCGGAGGACGCGCCTTATGCCTAGCAACACGGTGGCGCCGGTCCAGCGCGATGTGTTGGCGCCGGCTATCGCCAGGGCGGCCTGCCGTGGCTGAGGCGCCGTTCAGCCTCCCGACGTGGGAAGCCGTGGACAGCAAGCGAGCGGCCGGCGAGAAGCTGTCGCTTCTGGAGCAGTTCATCTACGGCAACGAGCCGGCCGGCACGCGCGAGAGCGTTGACGAGTGGCGCGAATCGTTGCGGCTTCTCTTAGAGTGGAACGCCGCAGGGCATCTGGCGAAGGTCATGCATCGCGATGCCTGACGTCCCGTTCTGTCGCGACTGTCGGCACGTCCGAGTACGCGGTTTCTCCCACAAGGACTGGTGCTTTGCAAAATGCGCCGTCGCGCCGCTGGATCCACCAGCAATCGATATTGTGAGCGGAGAGGTAACGGCGCCACTGCTCCGATATTGCGACTTCGCGAGAAGCGATGTCGACTCGTGCGGGCCGACTGGCCGCTTTTTCGAACCGCGCCAGAAGCCGGCCGATGCCTGACGTTTCGGTCTGGAGCGAGCGGGCGAAGCGCTGGGGCTGCGGCTGCGTTGACCTGCGGCTGACGCCGGACAGGTTCGATGCTGGCACCAAGATCGAGTGGGATGGCCTCAGCCAGGGGCTTGACCGCGTCGTACCGAGTGACTTCCACAGCGACAGGCGGCGTATCCTCGATTTCGGCTGTGGCGCTGGGCGGTTCTGCGGCTTCCTCGCGAGCGGCGGCCACCATGATGTCGTCGGATACGATCCCTGCGCCGAACTCATCGCGCTGGCGGAGCCGACGCCGGGCGTGGAGTTTACGACGGAGATGCCGGCTGGGGAATTTGCTCTGGTATGGTGCTTCGCCGTCCTCGGCGGCCTGACGGATGCGCAGCTCCCCGAGGCGGCCAGCCAAATCGCGGGGGCGCTGGCGCCGAACGGCACGCTGTTCCTGGCAGAGAATACCGACACGACGGCCTATCAGCGCGGGATATGGCGCATCCGGCCAGATGCGCAGTACGCGGAGTGCTTCAAGGCGGTCGGCGTCGGGCTGGCGGCCATCGGCGTGCACAGCTCCGGCGGCGCCGACACGACGATGTTCTGCGGGAAGCGTACCACGGGGACGATGGAAATCACCATTGACAATCGTGGGGTCAAGCGGCCGTTTTTCTGCCGCTGCGGGACATCGGACCAGAACGTGATGAACCAGGTGCTTAGATCGCGGGATCTGGACCTGGAGACGCTGAAGCGCTGGCCGGACATCGAGCGGTGGCTACAGGCGCATCCGAAGCCCCTCATCGTAGATGCCGGGGCGAACGTCGGGGCGGCATCGGTGTGGTTCGCGCTGAAGTACCCGCAGGCGCGGATTGTCGCCATTGAACCGGAGCCGTCGAACTTCGCCATGTTGGTGAGGAACGTCATGGGCCTCCGGGTCGAAGTATTCGAAACCGCGCTCCAGGGGCGCCCTGGATACGTCTCGCTGTTTCACCCGACGGGCGATCCCGTCGATGGCATGGGCCACGCCGCCTTCAGGACGCGCCCGGCGGATTCGTCGTTTGATCCGCGACGCGTCGGCGGTTCCGTCGCGGGAATTACGATGGAGTGGCCGCTTGTGCTTCCTGGCGTGACGCCCTTCATCGCCAAGCTCGACATCGAGGGCGCCGAGTCGGACGTGTTCTCCGGCGACACCTCGTGGATCAGCCGCTTCCCGGTGCTCATCGTCGAACTGCACGACGGCATCTATCCAGGGGAGCGGCTATCGCAGTCCTTCCTCAAGGCCGTGGCGCCCCTGGACAGGGACTTCGTGGTGAGGGGGGAACGGGTGTTCTCGATCGCCAATTGGCTGGGGAGAGAGCCGTGCCGATAGACCCAGCCAGGATGCTCCGCAGTCTCTGCGAGGTCCTGAATAGTGACGTCTGGATCGGCGACGGGCCGATGGCGAAGCGCTGCGAGGCGCTCATCCGCGAGCAGATCGGCGTCCCGCATGCGTACCTGACGCCGTCGTGCACATCGGCGCTGGAGATGGCCTGCGTCCTGGCCGGCATCGGCCACGGCGACGAGGTCATCATGCCGAGCTTCGGGTTCTCGTCGGCTGGAAACGCAGTGGTGCTGCGCGGCGGCGTGCCAGTATTCGTGGACGTGAGGCCGGACACGCTGAACATCGACGAAACGCTGGTCGAGGGGGCGATCACGCGGAAGACGAAGGCGATTATCGTGGTGCACTACGCCGGGGTCATGTGCGAAATGCCGGCGATCTACGGCGTCGTTGGTCCGCAGGTGCTCATCATCGAGGATGCTGCGCAGGCCTATCTGTCGCGCTACCAAAACCTTGCCGCTGGCACATGGGGCGACATCAGCGCATTCAGCTTCCACCAGACGAAGAACATCCGCTGCGGCGAGGGCGGTGCGTTGACGCTTCCAGAGGGAGGGATTGGCGACGAATTCGCAACACGCGCCGAAGTCCTCCGCGAGAAGGGCACCGACCGCGCCGCCTTCCTCCGCGGCGAGGTCCAGCGCTACACCTGGACGGACGTCGGCTTCTCCGGGGTCGTCAGCGAGTTCCAGGCGGCGGTGCTGCTGGCGCAGCACGAGCGGGCGAAGGAAATCACGGAGCGGCGGCTGGCGCTGTGGGACCGCTATCACCACGCCATGACCAACCTCGACTACTGGGGCAAGGTGAGGCGCCCAACGGTCCCTCCGCACTGCCAGCACAACGGCCATATCTACCGCATTCTGCTGCCCACGCAAGCCGAGCGCGACCGCATTCTCGCTGCACTGAATGCCGACGGGGTGAAGGCAAGTTTCCACTTTCAGGCATTGCACTCCGCTCCCGCAGGATTGCGCTACGGACGCGTTTCTGGTTCAATGGCCGTCACGGACTCGGTTTGCGGCCGGCTGCTGCGCATGCCGCTTAGCCATGCCACGACGGAGGAAGACGTCGACAGGGCAGTGGACAGGCTGGAGAAGGCGCTGCGGGGATGACACTCTCGGTCCAGCACCAGGCGCTCACTATGGCCGTGACGCAGGACGCGCTCCGGCAGGCGCAGGCCATTTTGGAGCGCGCTGGTCTGTCGGTCGAGGGCGCCTTCTTCGCCCTGGTCGTCGTGCCGAAGGACGGCGCCATCTTCGAGACGGTCTACTCCTGCATTTGGCCGGACGGACTCGGCGAGACAGTTGATGCAGCGATAGCGGAGATTATCGCGACGAAGCCAGTTGCGGCCGCAGATGCAAGGAACGCCGCGCAGTGGGCGAGCGCCAGGGCGGCCGGATGGAAACCTAGCGCCCCGGTACGGCCCGCAGCACCAGAACCAACCGGCACCGAACCGCGAAAAGGCACCGCCGAGGAATTCAGCTTCACGGTGCCGCCAGCGGCCGCGCCGCAGCCATCGGCCGCTTGGTACTGGCGCCTGCCGTGGTGGGCCGCATCCGCGCTGCTCGGGCTTTTCCTCTTGGCTGGAATTGGCGTTGCGGCGCTCATCGCTGCGGTCGTTCAGGAGATACCATGATAACCATGCCGGAACGTGGCCCAGTCAGCGATGTACTCGCGGAGGTGGGCGGCGAAGTCGTGGACGCCGAGAAGATGTGGCCGCCAATGAACAGCGCGCACGAAGCCTACGCCGTTCTTCTCGAGGAGGTGGACGAACTAAAGGCCCACGTCTGGATGCACCAGCGGCATCGAGACATGCCAGGCATGCGGAAGGAGGCCATTCAGGTGGCGGCGATGGCCGTCCGCTTCATCCGCGACGTCTGCGACCTGCACCAGGGCCGGAAATGAGCGACACCGCCAGCACCGTCGCCATCGTGCCCGGGCGCCCGATACCCTGGGAGCTAAAGCAAGCCGCCTACGAGGAAGGACGCCGCGCCCGTACCGAGAAAATCGGCCCCATTATCAAGGCCTTCCACACCCGCCAGCGCAAGAAGCTCGAAGCCGCCGGCGTGGATATGATGGACCCAGACGCGATTGCCGAGGCCATGCGGAACATGGTAGAGGACGAGCCGGATTGAGCGACACGAAGCCAATGAATCCCAAGGACATCATCGGCAGCGACAAGCTCCCGCTACATCTCTGGCCGACCACGGCAACGGCGCTCGGCTGCCTCGCCTTCCTGGATGGCGCCCTCAAGTACGGCCGCAGCAACTTCCGCGTCGTCGGTGTCGGGGCGTCTATCTACTATGACGCCGCAAAGCGCCATCTCGATGCCTGGTTCGAAGGCGAGGAGGAAGACCCGCAAAGCGGCCTGCCGCACCTCGCCCATGCGTTGGCCTGTATCGCCATCATGGTTGACGCCGCCGCCGCCGGGAAGCTCAACGATGACCGCATGGCGCCCGGTGGCTACCGTGCCCAGGTCGAGGCGCTGACGCCGCATGTGGCGCGGCTGAAGGCGCTTCACGCCGGTCATGCGCCGCAACACTACACGATCAAACAGGGGCCGACATGAAGCCGAGCGTCTATCTCGCAGGACCGATTGCCGGGCTGCATTACGATGCCGCGCAGGACTGGCGCAGCGCAGTGCGTGATGCCCTGGCGCCAGAAATTGACGCCTTTTCACCCCTGCGGTCGAAAGAGTATCTGCGGAAAGAGGGCGTCCTTCGCGACCAATACGCCTATGCGCCGCTTTCCAGCGACCGCGGCATCACGACGCGCGACCATTTCGACTGCCAGCGGTGCGACATCATCTTCTGCAATCTTCTCGGCGCCAATTCCGTGAGCATCGGGACGGTCATGGAAATCGCGTGGTCCTACTCCTATAGCAAGCCCCTCGTGCTTCTGATGGAGCCGAGCGGAAACATCCACGACCATCCGATGGTTCGCGAGGCCACAGGCTTCCGCGTCGAGAGCCTTGAACAAGGTGTCGAAATCGCGCGCGCCGTGCTTCTGCCGCGCCGTCCGGGGGCCTAACGGCTCGCTTCCTCTGGATGCCCGTAGACGGGAGGGCCGGTATCGAAGCCGTCTCCGTCCTCGACGCGCTTCCGATGCCGAGGCGGCGGCTTCCAGAACCAAGCCGTCAGAAGCCGCGGCCGAGCGACGCGCAGAGGACACGGTTTCCATACCAACAAGCCCACGAAACGCCGGTGGGATTATCCTCCGATGTCCGCGAGAAAGCCGTCACCGGCGCCGGCTCCCAGGCGTCCGGCGCCGTCGGGCCGTAGATGTCTTTGCTGATCCACGCCTCGTAACCCGAAGGCGACGTGTCGCTGGGGCGGACGATCGTTGGACGGCAATCGCTTTCGATCCCGCAGCAGGGGAAGCCGGTCGTGTCATGCCAGGAATGCACCCAGTCGGCGATGGGGCCTGTCGGGCTGACGCCAGGCGGCGGCGCTGCGAAGGCGGGATCTCCGCAGGCGCGGAGCAGGAACAGCAGCGGCAGCAGCCAGCGCGTCATGGTTTTCCCCCGGTGGGTGCCGGCCAGCTACAGCGCCAGTCACGGCGGTTGCGGAACAGCTTCCAGACTTCAAGCACAAGGCGCGTCAGGGAGCAACAGAGAATCGGCAGGCAGACGAACAACGCAACGCCGTCGGCCACGCGCTCGCCGACGGTCACTCGTCCTCGTCCGCTCGCTTGAGAAACACGTCGGACAGCTTCAGCGCGCAACCGCGCTGGAAGTTCACGCTGTCGTCCGGCACTGAGGAGTACTCGAGCTCCTTGTGCGGCGTCTCATAGACGAACATGATCTGGGTGGCGCCATCCTTGAGCACCTTCTCGAGGTGGACGCGGGCCTGGACCTCGAACGGGGTCGGCTTCGGGGCACGCTTCGCCCGCGGCTTCTTCAGCGGCACCACGTTGTCCACGGCGAGCTTCGGACGGTCGTTCACGGCTGTTCGCCCCTGTCCTGCATGGCATAGGCCGACGGGCAAGCATCGCACCGCAGGCCGCCAGGCAGCGTCCCATAGCTACCATTGCAGCAGTTGTTCCCGCACTTGCCGCAGATGACGACGCGGCCCTGGCAGACGCCGCACCAGTCCCAATAGTGCGACTGCTCCGGCCGCGTGTCCTGCGGCACGCCATTGCGGAGCCAGGTCACGTCACCCACTCCGCTGGCGCGATAATCTGCACCCGATGCCGCCCTACCTCGCCGTGTTCCTTGTGCCAAGTGATGGCCAGTTCCTCGTCAAGTGTCGCGTTCTTGCGGCGGTTTTCGATAGCGGGGATGATGCGCAAGTTCCAGGGAACGTGCAATCCGCAGACCGAACGACCGCGAAGCGGCACGATATGATCGACATCGTGCGGAACACCGCTTTCGGCGGTGACGCGGACGGCGTCCGCGTAAACCGCAGCGACGCTTCGACGGTCCGCCCATGGCGGCGTGGCGCGCGTCTTCTCGGCATACCGGCGAGCGCAGGCAGCGCGCGAATGTGCTGGATGGGCCTTTGCCCATGCCCGGTTCTGCGCCCGGTGCCTCTCCGGATCCAGTGCGCGCCGACGCCGAACAGCAGCACGATGCCGCTCAGGGTTCCGCGCCTGCCATTCTTTCGTCCGCTTGCGATTTGGCCCTGGGTCCGCCGTGCGGCGCGCCAGTTCCTTCAGGTCTGCGCATGCCATGCACGTCCAGTTTGAGACCTGTCGCTCGGCAATATGACCGTGCTTGCATGGCCTTCCTGTGAAGTACCTCAGCAAGCCAGCAGCCAGGGCATCTTTTCGCGTGACGATCGGGCCGGAGTATTCGTGCGTCACGACGCCCTCGGCGTTGTAATGTTCACCCGATGGCGCCCGATCTCGCCGTGTTCCCGGTGAAAGGTGATGGCCGACATTGCCCGGCCTGGTCGAAAGCGTGCGGCGTTCCAAGCATCTCGCGCGGCCGGCGTCGAAAAGCTCTCGACCCTGACGCCGCCGATCTCATTCGCCGTTTCGTGATGAACATGGCCGTACAGAAAGTGCCTATGCTCGGTCATGCCCCAGTCCTCTGGGCGATCTGCCGCGAGCATAATGGCCATCTGCGCCGGACGAATCGTGTGCCCGTGAGTGGCGCCAAGGAGAACACGACCGAATCGATGGTACCACGCGATTCCAGGCTCCTGATGCACGGTAATCCGTTCATTCGAGCTGTAGAATAGGGCCAAGGCCACGGTGAGGCTCATGGCGGAGTCAGGATCATGGTTTCCGGGAAGAAATGCAACCTCTACTTCCGCATGCTTCCTGGCTACCATGTCAACAAGAGCAACTGCCAGCTTTGCGCCAGCGGCGAAGACCCTAGCCCACCTGCCGTCGACGTCAAGGGCATTCCCAGATTGCGGCGTGATGGCCTTCGCATCATTCGCGTGCCAGTAGTCGCCTAGGCCCAGGATTATTGCCTTCCGACTCGGCCTGGACTGCGCGACAAGGGCGCCTACGCTGTCGACCGCCAAGGCCGCCGCGATCTTCGTGTCGTAGTCAGCCCCAGTCTCGCGGCCCCACGCAAGCATCCCGAAATGCAGGTCCGGCAGCGGATAGACCGTCAGCAAATCGTCATCCGATTCGTCCGGCGCTGGGGCGACCGGGGCTTTTCCGTCGAACTCAGCAAAGGCTGCTTTCAGTCCCGCGATGAGCCCGTCGCCGGCGCCTTCGCGGGTCTTGACCCATTTCGCCAACACGCGGCCATCGGCATCGAGCAGCGCGCTTTCGCCCTTCACTACGTGGCCAGCCGGAGCCTCGTATTCGTCGCCAGCCGCGCGCCGCGATTGGATGAACTGCCGCGTCAGCTTCCCGAGGTCGTCGTATTGCCCACTGTTGCGGACAATCTCGAACCCTTCAGGGGGCACCGCAATCTCGGGAATGGGCGGGCCGCCGACCTCGCCACGATAGGCGTTCAGCCTAGCCCGCCGGCATCGCCTCAGAACGCACGAGCGAGTGACCCCCAGCGCCTCGCCAGCCTTCGCATAGGACCCGTATTCGCGATATGCCGCCACGGCGGCGGCGTTGTCTGCGTCTGACGAACGTGCCGTCACCGGCGCCCCCAGGCAGTTGCGGGCGAGAGTTATTCACAGGGACGCGATTCGTTGCAAGTGCCCATTGTGTGACGGCGGAGGGGAGTGCCGGGCTTCCACCGGCCGCCAGCCTTCCGGGCTGTCTGCGACTGCGTGGGACGACCACGCTCACAAGGCCATCGCGGCCTGCTTGCCTGCCCACGGGACAAGACCGCCCAGGTTCCGCTCCGGTCTACCCACCGGCCGCTTCATCGGGACGCTCTTCTGGTCCCCCCACGGTCGGCCTCTCGGCCATCGACGCGTCCCCCGGCTCGGGGAATCGGCAGCGGAAGAATGCCTATAAACGTCGGCTAGCGCAAGCCCGCAGCGGCTTCACGGTGCTCCCGTAACACTAACCGCCTTCGTGCCGAGGAGGCGCCAAGCGCCCTGCCAGAAGGCGCAGAGCTCGAGCAGGTAGTCTCCCGCTGGCAGCGCGAACACAGCCTCGCCAGCCGTGCCGTACGCCGCGGCGTAGCTGATGCCGCTCACCGGCCTTCCGTTCCAGTAGCCCTTCCCGGCGGCGTCGAGCACGTTGACGCATGACCAGTCCCCGCCGGTGTCCGTCCAGACGAGCATCAACAGGCCGAGGATAGCGGAGCCGACGGTTATGGTTCCGGTCGGGTAGCCGAGCGCGGCCCCCACGATGGGATCCAGCGTGGCGAACATCGCCTGAGCCATCAGGTCGTAGCCGGATTGATTCGGATGGATGCCACTCCAGACGTTGAACATCTCAGAGTAGGACAGATCGGCGTGCCATGCGGCGCCCATCGCCTCCGTCTCGGCGTTGAAGTCAACGAGCGAAAGGCCAGCCGCCTGAGCGGCGCCGCGAACCATGGCCGCTTTGTCGTCGATGACGGCCGAGGCCCACGACGCATCGACCGCGTTCGGCGTCTCCAGCACGAGGCGCTTGCCAGCGGCCTGCGTGAGACGGACGATCTCGGCCAGCGGCGCCTGTACAGCCGCCGGCTCGTCGTTCATGCCGAGCGACAGCAGGACGACCGAGGCTGGAGTCGCGGCGACATATGCCAGCCAGGAGTTCGCCACGCCGCCGGTGCCATCGAGCCAGTTCTGGAAAGTCGTTCCCGATACCCCGTTGTTGTTGACGACCACCAGCGGCCCGTATTTCGCCTGGAGAAGCGCCCCAAGACCAGCCGGTGCTGGCGTCGCCACGACCGAGGAAACCGTGCCGTCGGCGCCGGGGGCCGGACCCGTGCTGGCGCCGTCGAACGTCAGCCCGAAAACCGTGCTGTCGCCATTGACGTCAACGACGAGGGGACTCGATGCGCTAGATTCGGTCACGGAGCCAACTCCACGTTGTGATACAGCCACGAAGCAAAATCCGCGCGTGTCTCGCTGTCAAGGAACTCCAGCCCGGCCCTGAGCAGCTCCGCCGTCGTCGGCTGCCGCGGCGGCTTCAGCGGCCGCAGGGGGGTGCCCTTCTTGCCGGAGTAGTTCGCTGGCCGGTCACGCTTCTCGACGTTGCACCTCACGCAGCAGCTCAGGATGTTGTCCCACACCGTCTGGCCGCCAGCCGCCCGCGGGATAACGTGGTCAAACGTCAGATCCTCGCTCTGGAACCGCTCGCCGCAGTACTGGCAGCGGTAGCGGTCCCGGAGGAGGATGGAGCGGCGACAGAACTTCGGCGCCGCATTGATTGGCGCGTACGACCGGAGCGCCACCACCTTCGGCACATGAATCGTGGTCGACGGCGAGCGGAACACCTCCGGCCACTCGTCCACGACGGTCACCGTCTCCTTGAAGACGGCGCGGATGGCTTCCTCGGGGCCGATAAGCGAGAGCGGCCAGGTACTTAACGGCCGAAAGTCGCTGTTCAGCACGAGACAGCGGCGCGCGTGGCGGTCGCGTCTATCAGGCTCAGCAGTGGCGACGGCGGTGCTCATGCGCGGCCTCAGCGGCGAATACGTCCACTATCGCACGGAATGGTGCTCTCGGGCAAGAATCGAACTGCCGTTTACCGCTTACGAGGCGGTAGTCCTGCCACTGAACGACGAGAGCGTATTGAGCCGGTTAACTGGCTGCGTTATACTGCGCCTATGCCCCACCGCACCAAAGAAGAAAATGTCGCTGGCGTCCTAGCATGGCGGCGCCGCGCGAAGCTGCGACTTATCGAGGCGTTCGGTGGCGGCTGCGGCATATGCGGATATAACCGCTGCGCCGCTAACATGGCGTTCCATCATCTTGATCCGTCTCAGAAGGGCGTCGGATTTGGAAGCGCTCAGTCTCGCTCCTGGGCGAAAGTGATACACGAGGTCAGAAAGTGCGTGATGCTGTGCCACAACTGCCACGGCGAATATCATGCCGGCCTTATCACTGACCTTTCCGCTTGCCCGCGCTTCGATGAAACGTGCGCCACCTACAGCACCCGACCAACGAAAGGGAAGACGCGGAGAACTGGAGGATTGGGAGGGAATCGAACCCGTCCTATGACGCAGATTAAGAGCCTGCCGGCCTCACCAGAGTGCCAACCAATCCGCTAGTGGTGCATGTCCCGAGATTCGAACTCGGCCTGTGCGGGATTTGAAGCCGCCGCCTCCTGCCTCTGGGCTAGACATGCGAACTGGCCTCGCCGCCCGGATTCGAACCGGGAAGCCCAACCTTCGGAGGGTCGGGTGCAGTCCATTGCCGGCGAGAAACTGGTGCCCCGTGCAGGGATTCAACCTGCCGTCTTTGGCTTAGAACGCCTAGGCCGTCGCAGCGGACGGGGCGAGCATGGACCTCCCGGGACGAATCGGACGCCCTCATCGAGTTTCGTAGACTCAAGTCCGCAATCCAGCGGCGGGAGGAATTTGGGGGCGCGTGCGGGGGTCGAACCCGCCTCTCTCGGGTGAAGGCCGAGGCATCTCGCCGGAAATGTAACGCGCCGAAGTTGGTGGAGCTGACCGAAGTCGAATCGGTGTTACGAGACTGCCAGCCTCGCGTCCTTGCCACTGAACGACAGCCCCGAAGCTGTGGTCGGCGTTTGATGCCTATATCCGCCGACACGCCCCATACATGGCAAGGGCGGCGCCTCGTCAAACTGGTGAAGGGCGTTGGAATCGAACCAACCGTCTCCGCCATGTCAAGGCGGTGCTCATCCGATAAGCTGGCCCTCCGTACCTCGCCGTCGAATCGAACGACGGTATCCGCGGTGTGAACGCGGCGCCCTGCCATTGAGCGAGCGAGGCAAAGTGGTCGGGGATGCAGGAATTGAACCTGCGTCGCCGCCTTCCAAGGGCGGAACCTGGGCCACTAGGCTAATCCCCGTAGATGGCGCCCCCGGCTGAAATCGAATCAGCATTCCTTGGCTTAGGAAGCCAGGGCCGCTCCATCGGCGGGGGCAATCTGGTCAGCGTGCGGTGATTCGAACACCGGCTCTCGTGCGCCCGAGGCACGCGCTTTGGCCTGGCTAAGCTACACGCTGTCGAAGCTGGCGCCCCAGACGGGTTCCGACCCCGCCAACATCGGCTTGACAAGCCGAGACCCCCGCCAGGGAGAATCTGGGGCAATCTGGAGGACGGCGGAGGTGACGATCCCCTTGCGGCCGGATTAAAGGTCCGGTCCAGCGCCTCGCTGGTATACGCTCGCCGTCCGAAAGTGGTTGCCGCACGCGGTACTGCCCCGCGAGCCTCTCGCTTATCGGGCGAGCGCACGACTTTCATGCTCTACGGCAATGGTGAGTTGGTGTGGTGCTGCCCCACGCGCCCGAAGGCGAAGGATTTACAGTCCTCCTGCCGGAGCTGCCGGCTTTACCAACCCGTGAACTGGAGCCGCGTCTCGGTGTTGCGCCGAGCCTCCGTCCATACCAAGGACGGGTGCAGACTGCTGCGCGCGGCAGATGGTGGAAGGCCCCGAGCACGATTCGGACACCTTTCGGTGCGCACGGTTTAGCAGACCGGCCCCGCAACCTTACGGGCTGTGCCTTCCAGAAAGTGGCGGACGGCGGCTAGTGCTGCCCTGCAAACCCGTTGGGGTCTCATCGGTTTTCGAGGCCGAGCCGCAGACTGCTGCGGGTCACCGTCCATGTGCGCTCCAGCGCACTGTATC
>Ga0181538_10001877_pt1 | contig 22799 bp, 27 predicted proteins | sample PEATcosm2014_Bin_40_FD_119773 | JGI IMG/M metagenome (GOLD analysis project Ga0181538, IMG submission 119773) | Peatland microbial communities from MTU Mesocosm Facility, Houghton, MI, USA - PEATcosm2014_Bin23_30_metaG | ecosystem: Environmental > Terrestrial > Soil > Wetlands > Peat | place... | reverse complement strand
GCTGGCGACGGCGCCGCCGCTGGCATCCTCCGTCCGCTGGGACGTGCTCATCACCGAATGCTCCGGATCGAACACTTCTTCACTCAGTTCCGCTCCGCTGAAATCGCACTCCACTGAGACATTGGCGCGAAATTTGTCCGTCCCCAGCAGCGGCTCGAGGGTGGAATTGATCTTGGCCACGAGATCCGCCTCGATATGATGGCGGTAATCCAGTACGGCTTCGGATGGTTCCGGGCCGTCCAGGCTGCCGGGAGGCCTCGGCCGGCCCAGCAGGTTGCCGTTCATATCCAGAACCGAGACCGCATCGGGAGACAGACCCTCCACCGCCGCCGATACCAGGTGATCGATCGCCAGTACATTCTGCGGCGCGAGCCGGCTTCCCGGCCGCAGCTTCACCAGCACGCTGGCCTTGGCCGGCTGCTGCGATTCCAGAAACACCGAATCTTTCGGAAATGTCACGTGGACCCGGGCTTGCTCGACTTCCGCCAGCGACATTACCGACCGCTCCAACTCCCCTTCGAGCGCCCGTTGGTAGTTGATATGTTCGGCAAACTCGGTCGCGCCCAGATTCGTCTTATCGAAAATTTCAAAGCCGATTCGCCCGGTTTTCGGCAGACCCGCGGCCGCCATGTTGATGCGCAACTCGGCCAGTTTCGCGGACGGCACCAGGACCACGCCGCCATCCACGGGCAACCGGTAATCTACGCCAGCCTCTTTCAGCTTTTGGACAATGGCGGACGCGTCTTCCGGCGCGACCCCGGTGAAGAGGGGGCGGAAATCGGCCTCGCGCTGATGCTGGACGAGCAGGAAGATGCCGCCCGCGGCGGCGAGCAGCACCACCGCGATCGTGATCCGCTGCCGGACCGGAAGATTTGCCAGGAGCTTCTTCATGGATCTCTGCGGGCCCGTAATGCGTCCCGGTATTTAGATCGGCGGGATGGGCGAAAAACCTGAGGCGGCCCGGTCTACATCTGCATCTTCATGATTTCCTGGTATGCGCTAACCACCTTGTTGCGCACCGCCTGGAACATCTCGAACGCCAGATCCGCCTGTTGCGTGGCGAGAGCCACCGTATGAAGGTCTTCCCCGTCGCCGGAGAGGAATTTTTCCACGGCCGCGGAGGACTGCTGCTGGAGCGATTCCACCTGGCCGACCGCGCTCGAAAAAACGTCCTTGAAGCCGTCTCCCGACGGCGATTCTCCCGCCGGCCTGACGGAACCCGGCAAGGGAGGAGCGGAAATGGGGGTAATTGCAGAGGGCATAGCACATTCAGTGGAGTAAATCGATGGAACGCTGGATCATGTCCTTCACCGCTCCTATCGCGGCCACGTTGGCTTCATAGCTGCGGGCGCTGTCCATCAGATCCACCATGTCTTCGGCGGGGTTCATTTTAGGGAACGCCACATAGCCATCCTGGTCCGCATCCGGATGGCCCGGCATGTAGCGACGCTCCGGTTCGCTGGAATCGGTGACGATCGCGGAAACCGTGACACCCGTCGGCGCCTGCAGTTGCGTGTTGAAAACCGAGGAGAACGGCGACTCGACGGAATCGCTTTCGAAGACCACGTCTTTGCGCCGGTACGGCCCGCCTTCCGGGGTGCGGGTGGTCTCGGCATTCGCCATGTTCTCCACCAGCAGTTCCGCCCGCGTACGCTGCGCCGCCATTCCCGATGCCCCAACCGACAAAGCCGAGAACAAGCTCATTAGCCTTGACCCTCCTTGATCGCCGCCCGCAGAGAGCCGATCTGCGATCGGAGCAGGCTGGCCGCCACATTGAAACGAAGGGCGTTTTCCGCCAACAACCGCGATTCACGGTCCAGGCTGACATTGTTGCCGTCGTTCTTCATGCGCAGACCGGCCACCTCCAGCACATTCGGTGTCCCGGACATGGCATTCTGAAATTCCGTTTGAAAGTCAATGTCCTGCGTGTGATAGCCGGGTGTATCGGCATTGGCAATATTGGACGCGACCAGCTTCTGCCTGGCGCTCAGCAGATCCAGGTAGCGCTCCAATTGTCCTGCCAACCGGTCGATCATGGCGATCCCTCATAGAGCAGATCGGATACCGGCCCGAAATCCTTTAGATTGAGCTGGCGTGGCTTCGCTTCCAGCGGCATGCATCTGCCGCGCGGCAAAATATTGCCACCATCTCGCTACATGCCTAATTCCTTTCAATATACATAGTTAAGATATTAATAAATATGCAAATTCTTTAAGCGCGTATCACCATGAAAATGTTGATATCCCCACAAATCAACCAGGGTACTAACCGCATTTGGGGGAGATCAATTTAATTGGAATGCTGGTAGGATTTCTATTTGTTAGTTATAATTCCAAAGGAGTACACCGAAAGTTACATGCGTGCGCTTGTCTGTGGAGCCGCGACTGCCTTAGCATCGATCCGCGGTTCTCACTACCGTTCGCCAGTACGGTCCTCTTCCCGGTTCCGGCCGGCAGTCGGGAATACCTTCCGCGAGTGTGGCCAATGAGTTCCCTTCCCGAAGTGAGCCCCGCCGATTCTGCCGAGACCCCACAGCCATGGGCCAGCATGGTGCAACGCATCCAGGCCGACGACCCCTCCGGAATGGAGGAGCTGTACGCCGTATTTACGAGCGGCATTCGATTTTACCTGTGCCGCCAATTGGGGCCCCAGGACCTCGACGATAAGGTGCACGACGCCTTCCTGACGATCGCCCAGTCTATCCGCCGGGGCGATCTCCGAGAACCGGAAAGGCTTATGGGGTATGTGCGCACGGTTGTGCGCCGCCAGGTGGCCGGTTACATCGGCTCGGCGGTGGAGGCGCGCCGCACGCTCGTCGATCCCGATCATGGCGCCATCCTGCGCGACCGTAAGCCCGACCCGGAGCGCACAGCAATTGACGAACAGAATAATGCCCTCGCCATGCGTGTGCTCAACACCTTGCCGCGGCGCGACCGCGAGGTGCTGGTGCGTTTCTATCTGCAGGAGCAGTCGCCCCGGCAGATCTGCCGGGACATGGGTTTGACGGCGACGCAGTTCCGGCTGACCAAGTCCCGCGCCAAGGCACGTTTTACCGAGCTGGGTCAGGCGAGATTTGCCCGCCGGCGCGGTTTTGTGCCTTCTGTCGAGCCCCGGCGCAAGCCGGCAGAAGCGTCCTGAACCGGCCTTCACCCAATAATTCTTGAGACTTTTGACCGCATCGCTGGCACTTTGCCGTTCTATGGCGAGTGGTGCACAATGGATGGTGATCATGCCCGCCCAGGTCAGTCGGCATTTCGACGAGGAAGCCGTGGAACGGTACTCTATGGGCAAATTGTCCGCCCGAAAAACGGCGGCAATCGAAGAACACCTCCTCATCTGCGAATCCTGCTGCCGGCGAGTCGTGGAGTCCGATGCCTACGTCGCGGCCATACGGAAAGCGGCGGCCAAGCTTCGAAAAGCGGAACGCAAGCCGCGACGCAGCGTCGCCAACAAATAGGCTTCCCCTCCGCCTCACTTTGCCGGCGTTTTATCCAACTGCTGCTTCGCCCAAACCCGTTTGGGGTCGAGCTGGAGCGACTTCTCGAATGCTTGGCGCGCTTCCGCGTGGCGGTTGTCCTTGCGCAGGCTCACGCCCAGCCACAAGTATGCTTCCGCATTGTTGGGATCGAGTTGGATGGCCTTCTTGAAATCCTCAATCGCCGGCTTCGGTCCGCCCCCGAGCATCGCCGGCAAGTAGAAATTGCCCACCCCGCGGGCGACATACACATCCGACGATTTCGGCGCCTTCTCCACCGCGCGATTGATCGTATCCTTGGCCTTCGCGCCGTAGCTCAGTCCGCTCGGAATGTCGACGATGGCCTGCCCGTAGAGCGTTCCCAGCACGCGAAGATATTCGGCGCTATTGCCATTCAGCGAGACCGCTTTTTCGCCGGCCGCGATGCCGCGCAAAGCCGCCTGCTGGCCGGCCTTCTTGTCGTGGAGCTCGATCGCCACTTCGGCCTCGTAAGAGCAGGCGAGCGCGAGGTGGTACTGTGCGTCGGCATTAGCGGGCGTCTTGGCTGCCGCGGCGGCAAACTGGTTCACTAGTTTTTCCAGTGCCGGCCGATCCTGAAGATCGCGCGCGGTATCGAGCGGAGTGGGAGGGGCGAAAGCCAGAAATCCGGCCATCCAAAGGACCAACATAGGCGTCTACCCCTATTAAATCAAAGCTCGGCGACGCGGCGTTGCACCAGGAAATAGTACAGTCCGAGAAATACCAGAAGGGCGCCGTTGACGGCCAGCACCACCGGCGCGGTGTATTGCTTCACGAGCATGCCGGCGATCAGGTTGCCCATCGGCATTCCGCTTCGGAAGGAGAGATTGTATACGCTCATCACGCGCCCGCGCATCTGATTGGTCACCACCAGTTGCACCAGCGAGTTGACCATCGCGAAGACCCCCATCATGGAAGCCCCCGAGAAGAAGAGCGCGATGCAACTGAACCATACCGCCGGCGAAAGCGCGAAGGCACTGACCCCGACGCCGAGCGACATCAGCATCAGGAGCGCCCATCGGCCCTTATTCCTGACGTTACCCAGGCCCGCCACAGCCAGCGCGCCAACCACCGATCCGGCGCCCGAGCAAGATAGGAACCACGCCGCCACCGATGCCCCGCTATGGAAGACCTTATCGGCGAACACCGGGAGGAACGTCCGCATCGGCACGCCCAGGGCGGCCATACAGAACGCCAGGACGATGAGCCCTTCCATGGCGCCCTGCCGCCGAACGAACCCAATTCCCTCCTTCAGGCTGCTCAGCACGGTGCCGCCGGTCTTTTCGGGCAGGAAGCGGGTATTCAGCATCAACAGCGTGACCACCGGCGCGAGAAAGGATAGCGCGTTGAGGCCGAAACACCAGGTAGCGCCCAGCTTGGTCATCGCCAAGCCCCCGAACGCCGGCCCCACTGCGACCGCCGCGTTGAACTGGATCGAATTCAATGCGATGGCGTTGGGCATGTGCTCTTTCGGCACCAGCGTGGGGATCAGCGCGGAATAGGCCGGACCGCCGAAGGCCTGCGCAAAGCCCACAATGAAGGAGCCGGTAAGGAAGTGCCAGACCTTCACCACGTGAAATCCGACCAGCACCGTGAGGATGGTGGCGACGGTCATCTGCACGCATTGCGAGAAGATCAGCATGTGGCGCCGCTCGAAACGGTCGGCCAGAACGCCGCCCACCAGCGAGAAAAGAAAGATTGGAATAGCTTGTAAAATCGGATCCAGGGCCAGCAGGCGGGCCGATCCGCTCAACTTCCAGATCAGCCAGCCCTGCGCGAACAACTGCATCCAGGTGCCAATGGCGGAGAGGCAGGCTCCCGTGAACATGAGGCGGAAGTCGCGGTATTGGAAGGCCTTGAAGACGCGTTGCAGCACGGAATCTGGCGCCGGTACTCCCTATGATGGACGCGGGAGCACGAAAATGGATTGTAGCAGTTTCGTTATGGGCGTTTGGTTGCGCACCACCGTATCCCATCGGGTATAATGAGACTTTCGCGGGGGTGGGTCTTCTCGAGTAGCAGACGAACCGCAATCGTAAGCATCGGTCCTTCCGTAGTCCGAACAGCTTCCCGCGCTCTTTTTTCCCTTTTCTTCCCCGACAATTGCCGCATTTGTGCCGAACCGTTGCGCGAGATCACGCGCATCCCGGTATGCGGCCGATGCCTGCGCGATCCGCAGCCGCTGATCGCGGAATTCTACTGCCTCAGTTGCCGGACTCCCTTCCTGAACGCGTTCCCGTTGGATGCCGAAGGCCGCTGCGCCTTGTGCCGCGCCGGGCTGCGGGGTTTCGATGCGGCTTACTGCTACGGCTCCTACGAAGGCGCCCTGCGGGAGCTGATTCATCTTTACAAGTACAGCCGGATCCAAACGTTACAGAGTCCGCTCGGGTCGTTTCTAGCGCTCGCGCTGCCGATCGAGGAGAGTTTCGACGCCGTCACGCCGGTTCCGCTGCACTGGCGAAAACAGTGGCAGCGGGGGTTCAATCAATCGGACTTACTGGCGCAAGCGATTGCCCGGCGGCGCGGAATTCCCGTGGTGCGGGCGCTTGCGCGGACGCGTTTCACGAAAACGCAGGCGGGATTGAGCAACAGCGAAAGGCGCAGGAACGTCGCCGCGGCGTTCCGCGGCCGCCGGGCGGCGAAAACGCTGGCCGGCAAGCGCGTTTTGTTGATCGATGACGTGATGACCACCGGGTCGACGGCCGCAGCCTGCGCGCGGGCGCTCAAACAGGCGGGCGCGGCCAGGGTAGTGCTGGCGACGGTGGCCCGCGTCGACCGGCGCTTCGAAGGCGCGAGGGCGCCAGTTATGTCAAGCTGAGGAGAAGAACTCTCATGATGATGGCGAGCGAGCGACTGCAAAAGCCGGTGCTGGTGCTGAACGCCAGCTACGAACCGATCAACATCTGCGCCGCGCGACGCGCGCTGGTGCTGGTGCTGAAGGGCGTGGCGGCGGCGGAAGAGGAGTCTGCCAGCACGGTGCATTCCGCGCGCTCGCTGGTGCATCTGCCCTCGGTCATCCGGCTGCTCGAATATCGGCGTATCCCTCACCAGACGCGGGCTCTTTCGCGCAAGAACATCCTGATGCGCGACCGCTACACCTGCCAGTATTGCCACCGCGTCATGCCTTCGGGCGAGCTGACGCTCGATCACGTGGTTCCGCGTTCGCGCGCCGGCGAGACCGCGTGGGAGAATCTGGTGGCGTGCTGCCACCCCTGCAACAACCGCAAAGGAAACCGCACGCCGGAGGAAGCCGGCATGAGGCTGGCGCGCATGCCGCGTCCGTTCAGCCTGCACACCAGCCGGCACTTGATGCGTATGCTCGGCAAGGGCGACGCGCAGTGGCGGAAGTACCTGTTTTACTAGCTCTCAGCGATCAGCCGGGGGACCGCGCCGCGGCGCGCTCCATGTTGTCGGACTGGGCTGATCCGCAGCGGGCCTCCGGCAGGTGGAAGATTATTGGAACGGTGCGTTCCTGCACCTTCGGCCGCTCTGCCAAACTATCAATAGACCCGGCGCGGCAAGCTATAGTCTCGTTTCTCTTGTTGCCTTTGTGCCCGTCGATCAGTCTGACTTCGGTTGCGGCGATCCATTGTTTGGTGGCGAGTGCTCCTGGGTAGTGGATCAGGCCGCTCGGTCCTGGAGAGTTTGTGTAGTGATCGCGGATCGAGCCGAGCGCCCGGTCTAATTCAACCTTAAACGAAAGTGAGCCTCCATGGCGAAACGAAAGCTGTCTACCTTCGAGCGCCTGACCAAAGGACAACTCAACCGCAAACAGCGCAAGGAACTGTGCAGACGTTTATATTCCGATAATCCTGGGCTGGAGATTGTCCACCCCAACGCCGCCGACATCGATGCCGGCGGCGTTGGACGTTGGGCGATGGTTTAAGCAGTTGGTACGAGTTAGGTGAAGTTTCTGGAGAGCCAAGGCCGGTGTAGGCCGAACGCCGACCGCTGATTGCTGATAGCCCGACCTCAGCCCCCTTGTTTTTCGCCCGATTTTCCGCCACAATTCGGCAAAAGGAGATCTGTCATGGATGATTTCCGTGTGGGCTCCGTACCTTCTCCCGAGCCGTACGGCGACCGGCACCCATCTGGCTCGATCGCGCGCAAGCGCCCCAAGCATCACGATGACGAGCAGGCCGGCCAGCAGGACGAGCCCGCCGACACGTTCGAAGCCACGCCCGAAGCCGAAGGCTCTTCCGCCTCCCCCGACCAGCCGGTGGAAGATTATTACTTGCCCTCTGAGCCGGCGGAGAACGAGTAGCCGGCCAGCCACACGGCCAGTGCTTCGTGGCCGTATTGCCGGGCCAGCTCGGCCGCTGTCTTGCCATCCCGGGTTTTGCGGTGAGGATCGGCGCCGGCCCGCAGCAGCCGCTCCACCATCTCCTTGTTCCCGCGCGCGGCGGCCGAGTGCAGGGGCGTCGCTTCCAGAAATTCCACCGCATCGGGCCGCGCCCCGTGCTCCAGCAGCAGATCCAACAACGCCAGGCTTCCGCTCTCCACCGCCGAGTGCAACGGCGCCACGCGGATGGCGTTCCGCGAGGGACGGTTCACATCGGCGCCGGCCGCTACCAGGCGCCGCGCGATCTCCTCGTGTCCGAAAAATACCGCCAGGCCGAGCGGCGAGAAGCCATCGCCGGAATAGGCATCGACGAGCTTGGGATCGCGAGCCACGAGCGCCATCGCCCGTTCAAGATCGCCCAATGCGCACGCCTCGAAAAAGTCCGGCTCCCGCCCGGCGAGCACGATGTTGGCGAGCTCGGGGTGGCGCGTGTAAGCGGACCACAAGGCGGGTGTAGCTCCATCGGCATTGCGGGCGGCGGCCAATGCGGGGTCGGCGGCGATCAGCGCGCGCACCTGGGCGGCGTCGCCCTTGCGGATGGCGTCGAACAGCGGCGCGGCGCGATCGGAGGGGGCTTGCGCGAAGAGCAGAGGCAAAAGAGTCAGCGGATTCATTCCCGCAGTATGGCGCGGCCCGAACGAACAGTCTTATCGAGTCTTGCTAATTTTCGCGGGACGCAGCGCCGATGGCGGAACGCCGAACGTTTTGCGGAACAAGGTGCTGAAAGAGGCCGGGCTGGCGAACCCCACCGCGCCGCAAATTTGCGTGACGGTCATGTCGCCGCCTGCGAGCAGCCGGCGAGCCCGATCGAGCCGCAATCGATTGCGATATTCGTGCGGGGTCGCGCCGAATGCGCGCGCGAAGGCGCGATGAAAGTGGTAGGGCGAAAGACAAGCCGCGCGCGCGATCTCGGCGAGATCCGGATCGGCGCAGGCGCTGGCGTGAAGATATTCCTGCCCGCGCCGCACGCGCCGAAATAATTCCGCGCGCGTCGCCGGGCGATTGGCGGGCATGCGATCGGCGCGGCGCGCGATTTCGCCGTTGAGCCGCAGCAGATCGCGAGCCAGCAACAGATATTGTTGGTCCACCCAAAGCCGGTCCCCGACCCCGGATTCCGCGATGGCGTGCATGCGCGGCAGAATGCGCTCGTCCCGGCAGTGAAGGCCGCCCAGAAACGGCAGCGGCGCGGATTCATCCTCCAACGCGCTTCGCACCATCGACGCCTGGACCGATTCCACGAATCCATCGCGGAAGAAAACGCACAAAGTCGCAACCGGCGTCCGCGAATCGATCGCCATGGAGTACGGTTCGCCGGCATCGAGCACCAGGAACGAATCGCGGTCCACCAGCCGGTCGCGCCCGGCGCATTTCCACGCCACCGTCCCCTCGGTCATGCTTTTGATGGACAGCGGGCCGGCGAACTCCCGCACGAAGTGGGTGCGCGAGCGGGCGCGCAGTACGGCGTTGGCGCGGCGCAGGGGCGCGGAAACGCGATTCAGCGGGAGCCCTCCATCCATTGGTTTCAGTGTACGCCAAACGCCGCTGCTATCATCGCAATAGCCGATGAATCCGGACTTTTTGGTGATTGGCGCGGGGGTTGCCGGCATGCGGGCCGCCATCGAGCTGGCTGCCGGTGGCGAGGTGCTGGTGGTCGCCAAGGACAGCCTGCGCGAATCGTCCTCCGAATACGCGCAGGGCGGCATCGCCGTGGCCTTGGGCGAAGACGACGAAGTGGAATTGCACGAGCAGGACACGCTTGCGGCCGGCGACGGGCTTTGCGATCCGGCCGCGGTCCACGCGCTGGTGGTCGGCGGGCCGGCGGCCATCGAACAACTCATCGAGTGGGGCGCCGCGTTTGACCGCGAGGGAGGTGCGCTGGCCCTGACGCGCGAGGGCGCGCACAGCCGCAACCGCATCCTGCACGCGCACGGCGATTCCACCGGCCGCGAAATCGCCCACACGCTTTATCGCAAGGCCGCGTCCCTTCCCAATGTCGCCTTTCGCAGCTACGCCGCCACCGTCGACCTGCTGCTGGATGACGGCGTTTCGGGCGCGCTCCTGTGGGACGGCCGCTCGCAGGCGCTCGAGACCATCCGCGCCCGCGCCGTCCTCATCGCAACCGGCGGGTTGGGCAGCGTCTTCCTGAACACCACCAACCCCGATGTCGCTACCGGCGACGGCGTCGCCATGGCATACCGCGCCGGCGCCGAGATCGGCGATCTGGAGTTCGTGCAGTTCCACCCGACGGCGCTCCATTTGGAAGGCGCTCCGCGCTTTCTGGTCTCCGAGGCCCTTCGCGGCGAGGGTGCGCGCCTGGTCAACGCCCGCGGCGAACGCTTCATGGAACACTACCATCTGCTCGCCGAGCTCGCCCCACGCGATGTGGTGGCGCGCGCCATTGTCGCCGAAATGGAGCGGACGGGCGCCGATTCCGTCGCGCTCGATCTCTCGCATCGCGAGCCCGGATTCGTGCGTGCGCGCTTTCCGCGGATTTATCAGACCTGCCTGCGATACGGCATCGATCTGGAACGGCAACCTGCGCCAGTGGCGCCCGCCGCGCATTACGCCATGGGCGGAGTAAGCACCGATCTCGAGGGCCGCACCAATCTTCCGCGCCTGTATGCCGCGGGCGAAGCCGCTTCGACCGGCGTACACGGCGCCAATCGCCTGGCCAGCAATTCCCTGCTCGAAGGGGTGGTCTTCGGCGCGCGCGCCGGCCGCGCGATGCTGGAATGGACGTCAAGCGGATGCCCGGCAGACGGCGCCGCGCCGCGATCCTACGGGTCGGCCCTTAGCGCCGGCGAAATCCGCGCGCTGGCGTGGGAGCATTGCGGCATCATTCGCGAAGCTACGGGGCTGCGGACTGCCTGGCGCATGCTGGAGGAGGCCGCGCGGCTGCCGGCCGAGGTTTCGCCGCAATTGGCCGAGGTCGCGAACATGCGCGAAGTGGTGCTGCTCATCGCGCGCTGCGCGCTGGCGCGCGAAGAAAGCCGCGGCGCGCATTTTCGGCGCGATTTTCCGCGGAAGGAAGCTGCCTTCGCGAGACATTCGGTGGTGCGTGAGGGATCGGACGTGATGTTCCATTAAGGCGGGAGCTTTCAGCATTCGCTTGCGGCATCCAGCACAAAAAAGCACCGCTTCCTCGGGGAGTGTGAAAAAAACCTCGAGACGCTTGTCTGAGGCGCGGAAAAAACGCGATTGCCGGTTACATGGTTTTATCTGTGTGCATCCGTGTTCATCTGTGGCCAATTTCTGAGCCCCAAAATTTGACTAAATCCGAAGCATCGCGAACTCCTGGAACAATAATTATTCGGCCACGGATGCACGCGGATGCACACAGATAAAACGGCACCGCTTCCTCGGGTGCCCTGGGCCCGGCTCAGTAAATGCAATCTAATTCAGCTCGCGCACCCAGATATTGCGGAAACTGATGGGCTGGCTGGGGTCGCCGTGCGCCTGGAGTTTGATGGGCGCGGCGTCATGTTTTCTGTAAAACGGCTTGCCGATGTACAGCGTCTCGCCCTGCAACTGGAAATGATCCTGCACCAGCACGCCGTTGAAGAACACCGTCACGAAGGCCGGCGACTTCAGAGATCCATCGGCGTTGAACACGGGCGCCGTCCAGACTACATCGTAGCTCTGCCACTCTCCGGGTTTGCGCGCCGGATTCGCCAGCGGAATGCCTTGCTTATAAATGCTTCCCGCCATTCCGTTCACGTACGTCTTATTGTTGTAGGAATCGAGAACCTGCAATTCGTACCCGCCGTCGCCGGGGGCGGTGGACGCCAGGAATACGCCGCTATTGCCGCGCTCCTGCCCCTGGCCCTTGATATTCTCGGGGATTTTGAACTCGATGTGGAGCTGATAATTCCGGAAGCTGCGCTTCGTCTCGATGTTGCCAATGCCTTTGGCCTTGTTGACCGTCATCACGCCATCGGCGACGAACCACTTGGCGGGCGATTTGTTGTTGCTCTGCACCCACTCGTCGAGGTTTTTGCCGTCGAAAAGTACGATCGCGTCCGAAGGCGCGGCTGGGTCCTGCGCGCCGGGCGTCACCACCTTGGGTTCCGGCTGCCACACCTCGGTGTCTTCGGGCTTGGGCTTGGGGCTTTGCGGGGTGGCGGGCTGCTGGGCCAAAAGAGGAGCGGCAAGCAGGACCGCCAGGATGAAAGATCTGGATGAGACTGGCATCGTCCATCAGTTTACACCGGAGGCTGGAACAGCAACACCTGGCCGCCGATAGTCATCGCGGCGGCAGCCGCCGCGCCGATCCGTTCGCCATGAGGCGCGAGTTTCTCCACGCAGATGAGCACCGTCAGACCGGCCACCCAGAGTATGTTCATCACGCCGACGGCGAAGCTGGTGATCATCAGCATCCAGCAGCAACCCACGCAGTAGGCGCCGCGGGTGAGGCCGAAGCCGAACCCGCCGCGCGGCCCGCCGTGCCATCGCGACAGAAAACACGTGAGGGGATTGCGGCAGTGGGTCAAACACGCGCGCTGGAAAGGCGTGAAATATACGAGGCCCGCCGCCATGAGGACCGCGCCGCCCGCTCGCGCCGGCAGCCGGCGCGCTCCCTCCAGCAGATGCGTGTACGTGAGCGCCATCTGTAGCATCGCCGCCCCAGACCACGAAGTATCCCGCCGCGAAGGTGAGCCGGCAATCGAGCACGGCGGGCGTCATCATGGCGACTATCATCGCCCGCCACATCGCTACCTAGCCAGGAAGCTCCGTCAGCCCACGTGAAGTCGCGCATGCGCCGGCATCAGGGAAACCGAAGCGCCCGCCAGCCAGATCCACGCCGCGAGTGTCACGGCGGCCGCGCAGGCCAGCAGCACGGCGCGCTCGGCGCGCATCAAACCGATTCCACCCGCCATTCAAAGTTGGAGTGAAGCGCGTGCGTCTTTGCGGTGTGGATGCGGATCACGCCATCGTCGTACGCGGTTCTCCCCGTGGCGAGCACCTGCCGGGGAGCGTGAATCTGGTTGAAGATGTTGTCGAACAAGACCGGCTTGGACCGGTCGCGCCCGCGGATGTCGGTGATCGCCGCCTCCAGAAGGCCGGCAATGCTGGCCTTTTTCGTGCCCGCCTCCTCGGAGAATTCGATCGGCAGAAAGCGCGTCTCCAGCCAGCGTCCGACGAATTTCGCCAGCACCTCCCACGGCCCGCCGGCGCGTCCGGTCAGCAGCATTTCCATGGCATCCCGCTGATCCTGCGACGCCGCCTGGTCGATAATCACGACCTCCGTCCAGTTGCCGGAGATCATATGCTGGGGCGAATCGAAGGCGACCAGCGCCTTAATGCCGGCCATGGCGACAGGACCGAATCGGCCGTCATCCACGCGGATGGCCCAATAGCCCAGGCAGCGTTCGTGCGTGCAGAGCTGATCGAAATGCAGGTGCCCCGGGCATACCAGTTGGCAGCTGCAATTCTCGAACAACAGACCTTTCGCCCACCAGTCCATCCGGTCCTCAGCGTATCACGCGGACGCTACTTCAGCGCCGCGTTCCAGCAGAAGTTGGCGCAGCACCGAGCGGTGGCAGCGGTTCTCGTCCTCGCAGTAGCATCCCACGGAGAAGTCCGCGTGGTGCGACAGCGCCGCCAGCACGTCCAGGTCGCGGCTGCGATCGGGAGCTCCCATCTCGTGACGGAACTTGCGGACGAATGCCTTCCACGCACGGTCGTCCTTTGCCGCGAGTGCTTCCTGCACCAGCTCGGCGCTGGGCGAGAGATTCGGAAACCAGACGTCGTAATAATCGAGCCGCGCGAAATCCGCTTTGGGCACGCCGCGCGGAGGCCGCCGCACCGTCCCGATGCGCACGCCTTCGCCGGCCTTTCGCGGCGTCCCGAGCCGCACAATGAAGATCGCCATAAATATATTGTTGCAGCGTCGCGCCCGGCGCCCGGCCCCCGCGATACAATTGCGGGAACCTGGAGCAGTCCGATGAATAGACGAAGATTCATGACCGCAGCCGGCGCCGGCATCGCCGGAATGCTCACGGCGCCGAAGCGTTCCGCGGCGCAAAGCTCGTATGACGCCGATCTCGCGGTCTTCAACGCCAGGGTCTACACGGTAGGCCCGCGTGCGCCGCGCGCCGAGGCCTTTGCCGTCAAGGCCGGCCGCTTCACCGCCATCGGGACCACGGCCGAAATCAGGTCCATCAAATCCGCCCAGACGTTCGACGCGAAGCAGATGACTATCGTGCCGGGCTTTATCGATTGCCACAATCACGCGCCCGGCAATACGCTGCTCTACGAGGTAATCGTCGGGAATCCGTACGTCGTCGAGTTCGTCACCATCGCCAGCATCGTCGACAAACTGCGCGCCAAGGCGCGCGAAACACCGGCGGGCATGTGGGTGGAGGGGTATTTCTTCGACGACACCAAGGTCAAAGACAATCGCCTGCTCAATATTCACGATCTCGACCAGGTGTCTTCGGACCACCCCGTCGCCGTCCATCATCGCGGCGGCCACACCTCGTTCTACAACAGCAAGGCTTTCCAGATGGCCGGCATCGACAAGAACACGCCCAATCCGCCCGGCGGCACTTTCGACCGCGACGCCAATGGCGAACTCAACGGCCGCGTTACCGATCGCGCGACCGGGGCGCTCAATCGCGTGGGTAAGCGGCCCACGTACACGCCGGAACAAACCGCGAAGCGTGACCGCGACGGCCTTGCCTACATCTCCAAACAATTCGCGCGCTACGGCGTCACCAGCGTGCATCACGAGGGCGGAAACCTGGCCGCTCTCCAGGAAGTGCGCGCGCGCGGAGAGCTGCTGCACCGCGTGAGCTACGAAGCTAACGGAAGGGTGCTGGAAGCCATGATCTCCGGCGGCATCATGACGGGGTTCGGCGACGAGTGGATCCGCCTGGGCGCTACTTCCGAGCACACTGTCGACGGTTCGTTCTCCGAGCGCACCATGGCGCTCAGCACGCCTTATCCCGGCGTTGTGCCGCCCTATAAAGGCAACATCACCGAAACACAGGACGACCTCAACGCCTGGATGGAGCGCGTGCACCGCGCCGGAATCCAGGTCAATTGCCACGCCAATGGCGACGTCGCCATCGACATGGTGCTCACCGCTTTCGAGCGCGCGCAGAAGCTGTTCCCGCGCGCCGATGCGCGCCCCAAAATCACGCATTGCACGCTCATCAACGACGATCTGCTCGCCCGAATCAAAGCCGCCGGCGCGGTTCCCGCCGCTTTCACCACCTATGCCTATTACAATTCCGACAAGTTCCGCTTCTACGGCGAAGAGCTCATGAAGCGGTCGATGGCCTACCGCAGTTTCCTAGACGCCGGCATCGTCGCTGCGGCCGGGTCCGACTTTTCCCCGGGGCCGTTCGATCCGCGCATGGCCATTCAAGGGATGGTCACGCGCACCGGTTGGGACGGCCAGACCTGGGGCGCGAACCAGCGCATCACGGTGGAGGAAGCGCTGCGCGTGAACACCATCAACGGCGCTTACAACTCGCACGAGGAAGCCATCAAGGGATCGATCGCACCGGGCAAGCTGGCCGATTTCGTGGTGCTCTCGGACGATCTTTTCACCGTGGACAAAGAGAAGATCAAAGATCTCCAGATCGTCCGCACGGTGGTCGGCGGCTCGACGGTATACCAGGCATAGCGCTCGGGAACTCGCGCGCCGCCGCCGGCGTCCAATTCCCAGAGACACCTTCATGAGAATACGTGTGCTGGCCCTCACCGTCACCATTTTCTGCGTGGCCGCCGTCGCGTTGGCGCAGGATCCGAGCCTCACCGGCAACTGGACGCGGGGCGATCACGGCAGCAGCACCAACTACAAAATCGAACAACAGGGTGTGGCGGTGACGTTCCACATCACAACTCACTTCAGCGGCGGTTCTCTATCCGGCGGGACGAATGGCACGGAAACTTATACTGCCGATGGCGTCGAGCGGGAAAAGACAAGCGACAGCGGCCACCAGAGCTGGCTTACTGCCTATTGGCAAGGGCAGACCTTGGTGATCGTGCGCGTTACGAAGAGCAGCTATCACGTGGTGGCGACGCGCGATACCTGGACAGTTTCGGAAGACGGAATGACTCTTACGAAGACCACGCGGCGCGTCGATATGGACGGGGTGACGGAATCGACGGAGGAGTTCGAGCGCCATTAGTTCTCGGACGGCTTCTCGACGTGATCCACCACCATCACGTCCACAGTCACCTTGCGCGGCGCCAGCATCAGCCCCAATTTCTCGACGGCGGCGAAGATGCCGATGTCCTCGGGGTCGGGTTCCGCATTGCGCCGGGAAGGGAGATTGGGAGCGTAGGTCATCTCAATATCGTAGGTTCCCGTGAGCCCGGTCTGGTCTACCACGGGTCGATCGATCAAGCTGTTTTCGATGGCGTCGAGCACATCAGCTATGGTCGCTTTGTGCATCGTCGTCACCCAGTTGTGTCCGCTGGCTCCGTAGTGGTGACCAGGGCTGGCATCGGGCGCGCTCTCGTGCAATTTGGGTCCGTTCTTGCCAGCCACCAGCGCGTACACCGCCATTTCGCGCGTTTCACGGTGCGTGCGCAGTTGGAATCTATCGATCAGGAGCGATTGCAGCATCACCCGGAATTCGTCCGGCGTGGGAGTCTTTGCGTCGTCAGCCTTCGCCGCGATGTCGTAGCGGATGTTTTCCATCGTCAGTAGCGCGGGCGTGCTCGGGACCTGGTAACTGCGCAGGTTATACGCGTAGAGGATCAGCGGATAGACGGACTTCGCGCGCGCATCGAATCGCAGTCCCGACGTCGAAATGTCGGGCTTGGTTCTCAGGTCCGCGGTGAGTTTCACCGACGCGACTTCGAAACGGCGCGCCGGCGGCCCGGATTGGCCGAATAGCAAAAACAAGCCCGGGAAAACCGCCAGCCCGGCGCGGATCGTGCGCAACGTCCCCCTCCTTTGCCGAATAAGACGAATGAAGCAGCGATTCGTTGACGGAAGCTGCGTGAAGCTGCGCAACATCGGGGAACTTCGCCCACCCCGGCTCATTTCGCACGACCAAGTCGCGTTGATTCTTAGCCACTTGTAGGATGGGACCGCAACTTGCTATCGTTGCGCATAGACAGCATGCGCCCGAGCGCCCAATCTCGTATCCTGCTCGCCGTTCTCGCCATCGGTCTGATGCTTTTGCACCCGGTGGGAATCTGCGCGGTAAGCAACGGATCGGCCCCGGCATCGCATCCCTGCTGCCCGAAGCCGGCGCCCGCGCAGCCTGGCGCGCCAAGTCCTTGTTGCCAGGGGATAGCCTCGGCGGCGTCTCCCGCTCCCGAAACGATCCATTTCGCGATCGCTCCGGACGGCGTTTCCCTTTCGTTCGCCGAAAACTACCCCGAGGCATCCGTAGCCTCGGCGCCGTCGCTTGGCGCGGTGGAATGCCGGTTCCTCAAGTTTCACCAACTCCTGATCTAGGGAATCTCCTGCCCATTTTTCACGGCGCTCTCGCCCTGACAGCGGCGGTGCGCCGGCCGGCGCTGGATTCCGCCGAGTGGTTTTCAGCAGGAGACAGGAGTCATGAATCCCGTACGTTGGGTACTGTGTTCGTTCGTTGCCGCGTATTGTGCCTATGCGCAAACAGCCGGGGGACAGACATCCCAGACGCAGAGCAACGACCCGTTTGCCGGCGTGGCGCCGGCCGCGACGCCGCAGGATTCGAACGGCGAACCGGCGCATTCATGGCTCGGCAATTTCTTCAGCGATAACTTCGGCTTTCGCGGCGAGCTGATGTCCCTGTTCGACAGCGATCTGGACGGCAGCGGCGCCAGCCGCCAGTCCATCGGATTTGAGGCGCTCAAGAAATTCTCCTCGGAGACATCGACTATCGCCAGCTTCGATTTTCAGGCCCGCCTGGTGCGGCGCGACGGGTACAATCCCATCCCCAGCGATATGGAGGGCGCGGGAAATCCGGGCTGGTCGTTCGAGGTTCACAATCTCTACCTCGATCTTTACAATGTGTTCAACCCGCTGATGGGCGACGGCGCCCGGCGAAAGCAGATCGGCCGGTTCAACGTTCGCATCGGCCATTTCTATGTGCCTTTCGGGCTGAATCTCCAGACCGATACGCACGCCACTCTTCTCCAGCTTTCGAACGGCGATAACTTCGGCTTCGATGAAGACTGGGTCGCCGGCTTTTGGGGGGCGATCAACAAGCATCTCCATTACGACGTCTACTATCTCGCCGGCTCCGGCCACGATCTCAAGTTCAAAGGGCAGAAGGGTCTGGTGGCGGCGCGCATCAGCCTCTCCAATCGCTACACTTCGCAATACGGTCTCGAAGGCGGGTTATCGGTCATCGGAGGCGACCGCCTGGCCTCGGCCGCCGGCGCCGCGCCCATGACCGGTGCGCTTGCTCCTTTGCGGACGGAGCGCATCGGCATCGACGGGCGCTACCGGCACACGGCGCCCAACGGGTCGCTGGCCTTCACTACGGAATTGAGCGGCGGGCGCGATGCTTTCGATCCCGTCGTAATGGAGCTTCACCAGGCAGAGTATCTTCGTTCTTCGCGGCGATGGGGTATCGGATCGCAATTCCGCCGATTTTACCGCGACGGCGGTGGAACCACGGCTTCCGCTACGGCCGAATTCACGTGGTATTTCCGCAACGACGTCGCCGGCTCCAATCTGCACTGGATCAAGCTCAATATCGAGCGCCAGTTGGAAAGCGTGGGTGTGCCTCCGCATACCATCCTGACGCTTCAATACTATCTCTATCGATAAGGACTATCTATGATTCGCGTACTCAGTTTGCTGTTCTTATGGCTGGCGGTCGCGACACAATCCGCCTTCGCCGCCATCGGCTGTACGCTCACTAACCCGGCGGAAGACTTGAAGTATCTCTATCCCGAAATGACCACTTACAAGGAACAACTGGAATCATTCCCCAAGCTGAAGGATGGCGCCGCGGCGTTCCAAGGCCTGCGTGCCCGCCTGGGCAGCGATCTCGACCCGATTTACGAAACTTACGAGACGCCGTACACGATTTACACCATCTTCAAGGGGACCGTAAAGATTGGGGTGGTTCACGGCGTGAATGTGCCGGGCAAGGGCGGAGTGATCCAGGTGTTTGTGGCGGCCGACCCGAATTCCGGCGACATCGTGAATTTCTTCTTCCAGCGGCTGGAAAGTCCGGCGGCGCGGCAGTTGCGAAGCAAGGAATTTCGCGCGCAGTTCACTGGTTTAACGCTCGGCGACTTCTATAAGCACGATTACTACGCCGCGGCCGACCCGGGCGCCAGGGGCGATAAGTTGGCGGCCATCAAACCTCCCGCGCTCGATGCGGCCGGCAAACCCGATTACGAAGCGGCCTTGCGGGGCCTGCGCAAGAACTTAATCCTGCTCGATTACTTCGTCTACGGTCGGCGATTCGAGCCGTACTTCGAACGCGCGCACCAAGCGCTCACTAAGGCAAAGGAGTAACCGATGAAGAAGATATTCGTACTCTGCTTTTTGGCCGCAGTCGCGGTTACTGCCTTGGTCTGGCGCGCCGCCGCCAAGCCGAATCGCTTCGGAACGTTTGCCGACGCACAGAAAGTCGAGGCCGCGGCATTGATCGCGGCGCCGGCGTCATTCCTCGGTAAGACAGTCGAGATCGAAGGCACGGTCTCCGAGCAGTGCAAGTCCATGGGCTGCTACTTTTTCTTCCGTGCGGGTAAAGAAACGCTGCGCGTCGACCTGCAGGAGGTCGCCATGACGGCGCCCATGCGGGAAGGCCACGCGGCTCGCGTGCAGGGCCAGATGGTGCCGTATAACGGCGGTTATCAACTTTATGCCAGTGCAGTGGAATTCAGGTGAATAAATGACGACACAGACTCGAAAAGATCCGTATGTAATCCGCCGCTATCTGACTCTGGCGATCAAGAACTTGCGAAGGCGCCCGGTGCGCACGGGGTTGACCGTGGCCGGGGTCGGACTGGCGGTCACGGTGGCGGTTTCGCTCGGCGGTTTCATGCTCGGCTACAGCGGCGCCATCGATAAGAGCATCGACATGCTGGGTTTCCAGGTGATGATCATGGCCAAAGGATGCCCTTACGAGGCGGCCACCATGATGCTGAAAGGCGGCACCGGGCTGCTGTATCTCCCGGCCGACACCTACGACAAGGTCAGGAACGATCCCGACATCGAAAGCATTACGCCCATCTTCATCGGCGTGGCGCAGAAGCAGGGCAGCTCGATTCGCGACGATGCCGGCAGCAACTTCTCGATCATAACGGGCATCGACGTCGCGGGATATCGCGAGATGAAGCCCTGGCTGGGGTTCAAAAAGGGTGCGGGCTACAACCACGGCCGCTGGTTTTCCGTTGGCAGCCGCGACGAGGTGGTGCTTGGCTTCGAGGCCGCGGAATACGAGCAACGGAAGGTTGGCGACACGTTTTACGCCTCCATCGCTCCCGCCGGCAAACCCGATCCCGTGATGCACGAGTTCAAAGTGGTGGGCGTTCTCGACCGCACCGGCACGCAAGATGACGGCACCGTCTTCATGCCCATCGACGTGGCGCGCGAGTACTTCGGCCGGCCCGACCAATTGACGATTCTCGGCATCAAGCTGAAGCAGTTCACGGCGTTCAAGATGCGCGAATTCGAAAGCCGCTGGCTGAAACTTCCGGAAGTGCAGGTAGTGGGCCTGCAACAGGTGAAAAACACGCTGATCGGCCTGGTTTCGACGGCGCAGACCATGATCGCGGCCGTCGCGGCCATCGCCATCATCGTTGCGCTCATCGGCGTGATTAACACCATCCTGATGAGCGTTCACGAGCGCACGTCGGAAATCGGCATCATGAAGGCGTTGGGGGCTCGCCGCGGCGCGATTTTCGAGCTCATTTGGATCGAAACCGTGATCATCTGCCTGGCGGGAGGCGTCGCGGGGTCGGCGGCGGCGATCGTGGGATCGGGCGTGGTCGAGCGTGCGATCAAGGCTATCGCCGATCTGGGAGTCTCGGGATCCGTGGTGAGAATCACCCCGGCGGTCATCACCTATGCGGTCGTTGGCGCGGTAGTTCTCGGATTTTTCAGCGGATTGTATCCGGCATGGCGTGCGTCGTCCATGCGTCCGGTGGAAGCCATCAGGAGGGAGATCTAATCATGTCGAATGTGATCGAAGCTCGCGGATTGAAGCGGTACTATCATCGCGGAAGCGAAACCGTGAAAGCGCTCGACGGCGTCGATCTGTCGATTCGCGCGGGCGAAATGGTCTCCATTCTCGGCCCTTCGGGATCGGGGAAGACGACGCTGATCAATCTTCTTTCCTGCCTAGATGCCCCGACCGAGGGCTCGCTCATCGTGGACGGGAGATCCGTCGCGGGCCTGTCGGAGGACGACCTGGTGGAGGTGCGGCGCGGTTTGTTCGGTTTCGTTTTCCAGCAATTCGCGCTGCTGCCGACCCTCACGGTAGCGGAAAATGTCGAGCTGCCGCTGATGTTTCTCGAAAAGCGTGTCGACCCGGCTGCCACGCGCGAGATTCTGGCGACGGTGGGGCTCGCCGACCGCGCCAACCATCTGCCGCGCGAACTTTCGGGCGGACAGATGCAACGCGTCGCCATCGCGCGCGGTCTCATCGCCAATCCCAAAATCCTGATTGCCGATGAGCCCACGGGCAACCTGGATTCCGCCACCGGGAGGGCCATCATCGACCTGTTCAAGCGACTGGCGGCCGAGCAAGGCCTCGCCATTATCCTGACCACGCACAACGCCGCGTTCGGGTACGAGGCCGATCGCGTGATTACGCTGCGCGACGGGAAGGTCCTGAAGGAAGAGATGCCCGAGCGTCAGCCCAGAATCGCGTCGATCTTACGCAGCTCGTCCGGCGAGAAATCAAGCTTCCCCAGCGCCCCGACGTTCTGTTCCACCTGCTGAACGCTGCTCGCGCCAATGAGCACGCTCGCGATCACGCCATCGCGCAGCACCCACGCCAGCGCCATCTGCGCCAGGGTTTGCCCGCGTCGGCGCGCGATTTCCTGGAGCGCGCGCGCTTTCGACACGTGCGCTTCATCCACCTCGTTCGCCTTCAGGAAACCGGAAGGCTTGGAGGCGCGCGATCCGGCGGGAATGCCGTTCAGGTAGCGATCGGTCAGCAGACCCTGCGCCAGCGGCGAGAACGCGATGCCGCCGACGCCGTCTTTTTTCAATTGATCGAGCAATCCGCCTTCACTCCAGCGCATGAACATCGAGTACTTCATCTGGTGAATCAGGCACGGCGTGCCCAGGCGGCGCAGAATCTCCGCCGCTTTCGCGGTGCGCTCGGCGTCGTAATTGGAAATGCCCGCGTAGAGCGCTTTTCCGGAGCGGACCGCCTGGTCAAGCGCCATCATGGTCTCTTCGAGCGGCGTTTCGGGGTCGGGCCGATGGGAGTAAAAGATGTCGACGTACTCCAGGCCCATGCGCTTCAGGCTCTGGTCGAGACTCGCCAGCAGATATTTGCGCGATCCCCAATTGCCGTACGGACCGGGCCACATGTCGTACCCGGCCTTGGTGGAAATAATCAGCTCATCGCGGTACGGCGCCCAATCCTGCCGGAACAGGAGCCCGAAATTGGTCTCGGCCGAGCCGTACGGCGGGCCGTAATTATTGGCCAGGTCGAAATGCGTGATGCCCAGATCGAACGCGCGCCGCAGCATCGCGCGCCCGTTCTCCAGGGTGTCGACACCGCCGAAATTGTGCCAGAGTCCGATGGAAACCGCGGGCAGGAGCACGCCGCTCCGTCCGCAGCGGCGATAGAGCATGTCCCGATAGCGATCCGCGTTGGCAAGGTACATAGATCCACTATCGTACCCGACGCACGAAGACCACCGCGCGTCAGCCCTACTGAGCCGCGACCCTACTGAGCCGCGACCGCCAGGGAGCGCAAGCGTCGGGATAAACCGGCGTGTAGTCGGGGATGAAAGAGCCCCACAAGAAAGGAGTAGCGAACCATCTTGACCTCGAGTCTTGCGCCGGGTGCCGTGAGGGACCAGGTGAAG
>Ga0181538_10001874_pt1 | contig 22819 bp, 11 predicted proteins | sample PEATcosm2014_Bin_40_FD_119773 | JGI IMG/M metagenome (GOLD analysis project Ga0181538, IMG submission 119773) | Peatland microbial communities from MTU Mesocosm Facility, Houghton, MI, USA - PEATcosm2014_Bin23_30_metaG | ecosystem: Environmental > Terrestrial > Soil > Wetlands > Peat | place... | reverse complement strand
GGCCTTCCTTCACTGTTCGGGAACTATTAGCGTAACCTCTCGAACCGCCGTGTACGGACCCGTTCGCACGGTGGTGTGGCAGGGGTCGGCAGGTGACTGCCGCCCCTATGCCGATCAAACGCCGCAGTGTCTCTCATTATCCAGGCTCGGCTCGGTCATGAAGATCGCGAGACCCTGGCCGACTTTCGTTACCAATCGCAGAATCCGCCGCCAGCATTGCTGTTTAAAGAGGTTTGAAGGGTTTTTCGGCACATCCTGAAATCGGCCGCTGTGCTACACTGACGGCAAAATTCATCTGTTTATAAGTCCATTTTTCAGGAGGGCCTTTATGAGCCTCGTTCGGGGACTGAGACCGGTACTGCAATTTTGGCTTGTCCTCTTTTTATTTATCTCTTTTGCCGGCTGCGGCGGCGGTGGAACTGGCGGGGGTTCGACACCCATCACTCCCCCTCCCCCAGCGCCCACCTTGACGCTTGCTATCAGTCAAGTTTCATCATTCCCGCTCATCATCGCAGCAAGCGATTCCTTTTTTGTGACCGTTACCGCGACGGCAAGCGGGACATCGGCCACTCCGACGATTACGCTGGGCACGCTTCCCGCCGGCTTGTCGACTTCGTCCACGTTCCCCATGAGCGTTCCATCCGGGGGCGCGAATGTCTACTTCACGACCTCCAGCTCAATTGCAGCCGGAAGCGACACAATTTCCATCTCCGGCACGGCGGGCGGCGCAAGTGCTACAGCGTCGTTGACCTTCACGGTGGTGAGCGGCACGCCGAACCAGCTCGGCTTCACCATACCCGATTCAAACGAGGTTCAGGTCGCCCAAGGAGGCTCGGCAACAATATCAGAAGCCTTCATCAGTACGAATACGAACAACCCCCTCTACGACGTGACACTGAGCGCAATTGGCCTGCCGCCTGGGGTTACAGCCTCCTTCAGCCCACAAGTAGTGGAAGCAGGTGGAGCTGACGACGAATGGTTCACCGTGACGCTCACGGCGAGCAACACCGCGCCCCTGGCGCAAAACGTGCAGTGGGGCATCGTGGCCACGCCGACGTCCGCCGTACCGGCGACGACTGAGAATTATGTAATGGATGTGACGCCGGCCGGCGGCGGCGCCGGATGGAACAACCAGACGAACTACATCTCTACCCGGGCGACGCCCTTCGCGGCGGTCTATGATCCCGTTCACAAGTTGATCTACTCCGCGAATCAGGTTTGGGACCGGATCGACATCATCAACGATCAAACACACGCGATTGCCAAGAGCATCTCGATTCAGGATCCGATAGGCCTGGATATCTCCGTCGACGGAAGCACGGTTTGGGTTACCACGGAGTGCCAGGTGATGTACGGCATTGACACGACCACGTTGCAGGCGACGCGATATATCCTTCCCCGCTACGGAGTGACCTCAACTTACGCCGGAACCAGTTGGGAAGGTGCAGAGGTTTTTTCGCTGGCGGATGGCACCGTATTGCTGGTTTTCAGTTCAGCGTCGGGGTCCGATGAAGACGGTTATCCGGAAGGCGCGATCTGGAATCCGACTACAGGCTCTTTTACACAGCTCGTTCCCCCGGATGCGTTTGGTTGGGAAACCGTCGCGCGGTCGGGCGACGGCACGCGCGTGTTTTCAATCGGAGGCTTCGCGGGCGGATCTTCATATATATACGACGTGCTTACCCATACCTTCAGTAGCGCGATTACCAATGCTGGCCTCCCTGAATATGCGGGGCAGGCTGCCGTCAATTGGGATGGTTCCAGGGTCGCAGTCGCTGGGTTCGGAGGTGGCGGCTTTGCACTCTTCGATGGCAACCTCAATCTGGTCGGCCCGCTTCCCGGAGATGGCGCCGGGTTCGTCTTCAGCCCGGACGGTCAAACCATCTACGAGGAAACAGCCGCGCTAGCGTCCATGCCGGTGATTGACAGGATCAGCGTCTCTACGCAACAGTCGATTTCACTTGCGCCTGCCATGCTGGAAGAAGGTTGGTTTGGCGGCGGATCGATCCCGTGGCCCTTCGCGGTGGATAGTTCCGGCATGGTGCTCGGAATTCAGAACTTTGGCATCGCTTTCGACGATTCGAACGCTACAGTCACTCCAGCCGCAGATCAACCAGGCTCCCCCCCGTATATGGGTCACATCAGCCCGTTCTCAGGGCCGCTCAGCGGCGGAACATTCTCCTCAGTCGGCGGAAACGCCTTCTCCATCACGCCCGATGCCTATTACGGCGGCGTGAAGGGACCGTCCGCTCTGGGGAGCATCGAATTAGGCGTCGGAACCGTCGGCATTACCTCCCCGCCAGCTCAGACGCCGGGGCCCGTGGATTTAAAAATGCTCTTCCCCGACGGTACGGAGATTTACGATCCCCTGATTTTCACCTACGGTGCGAAATTGATGGACGCCATTGTCTCTGGAGGCGGCCCAGAGGGCGGTGCCGGCGCGACGCTTGACGCATACGGCATCATTCCTCAGGTGCCCGCCGACAACACGGTTACCGTGGGTGGAAGCACGGCTACCAATACAACCGGTTGGACGCAGTACCCGACATTCACCGGCGAGCTGACAGCCCAATCTCTCTCCTTCACTGCACCGTCCGGCGCACCGGGCTGGGCCGACGTCGCACTCACAACACCCAACGGAACCAGCACCCTGCCGAAGTCGTTCTTTTTTGCGAAGAGCGTCAACGACTACACGACCGCCGACAGCCCCACTTTTGTTTTGTACGACAAAACGCGCAACCAGTTGTACCTCAGCGCGGGCAATCACATCGATGTGTTCTCGCTTGCCTCGAACAGCTTCATCAGCCCGTTAACCTCTCCGGTCACCGGCAGTCAGTTCCAGGGGCTTGCACTCACCCCCGACGGCAAGAATCTGCTTGCAACCGATCTAACCAACGGCGGCCTCGTCGTGATCAACCCTGACTCGCCCTCTGGAAGTTACGAGATCGCCTTAGCCGGAAGTCAGTCCTCATATAACGAGTGCGCTGTCGGGCCGATTTTCGTCGCGGCTGACAATCAGGGAAACGCTCTCGTCTCATCCGGAGCCGCGGTTGGCCAGCCCTCATGCGGTCCTCTCGACAATCCGTTATTCATCGCCAATCTTTCTGCCAGGACAGGGTCCAAGCTCAATGTAGCGAGCTGCGGCGCGCCGTTTACCTCGGCTTCGTATCTTGGCGCTTCACGTGACGGCAGCTTGATAGGCATCGCCGGAGGGTTCAAAATCTATCTACCGACGCAACAGGTGTGCATCCCTGTTGCTAACCCAGCCATGCAGCAGGCAGTTACTGTATCGGGAGACGGGAATGTTCTCGGGCTCGATCGAGCGTTCATCAATGCTTCCGGAAACATCCTGGGAAGGTTCGCCTACCCCACGATTTTTTATCCGAGTGCAAGCTCATATTCCTACTACAACTACACCCCTTATGCGGACGGAGCACTCCAGAACCCGACTCTCAACGATCCCGGCAGCCTCTACTATTGGGCGTATCCCAGCTACATCAACATCGTTGACGTGCAGCACGGCACACCGGCGCTACGCTTTGGCTTGACCGAGACCGTCACCAATACCGTTTCGCCCATGGCTATCGACAGCAGTGGCCAACATATCTTCCTCATCACGAACAAGGGGCTCACCATTGTTAACCTGGGCAATGCGCCGCTGTCTGTGGGCCACTTCAGCGAGACATCCACCATCCCCGGGAATCAAATCATGGTTCGCGGAAGTGGATTCGAGGACGGCGTCACAGCTACTCTGGGTGGCGTCCCCGCTTCACTCACCTTTACTGACGCAGAGACGCTTACCCTGACGATTCCCGCCGCAAACCCCGGCCAGGAAGATCTGGTTTTGACAAACCCCGACGGCACAACATATACCCTGCAGAACGCAATCAGCGTGCAGTGAAGATGATTGGCGCTTGAGTGAGATGGAGTGATCTCGGGATGGTCGTCCTGGGCCCAAGGCCGTGCATCTTCTAGGCTTGGACGAGCTCATCGAAGAGGATCTGGCGCGGGACAGTTACTACGTCTGGCTCAGCGAGTATCAATGGGTTCCGCTGACTGTCGCGGGTATTACGCTTTTCGCGTTGGGAGGATGGTCCTGGCTCCTGTGGGGCGCTGTTCTGCCGGCGACCATCGGATTTCACGTCACCTGAATGGTCAATTCCATCACGCATCTGTGGGGTACGCGGCGCTTTTCCACGAGTGACGCTCCCACGGGGCAACGTCATAACTGCACTGTCGTAAATGATTTTATGCGACCCTGGACCCAATGTGATCAGATTTGAACACTTTTAGCGACTCCTTCTGACATAAAGTTGTGAAAATACAGGTTCGGCCTGGAGAAGTTTTCATGGCGGTCAACACGATAGCAAAGAACCATCACGACTTCAACTCAAGGACAATCCTTGCAGCGATCGGCAAGGGTGTGGAAGTCGTGGCCCTTCCAGGGAAACATAAAGTTTTCGCGCAGGGAGACGCGGCCGGCGCTATCTTCTACATCCATGAAGGCAAGGTTCGACTCACCGTCGTATCAAAGTTTGGCAAGGAAGTGACCCTCAGCATGTTGAGTGAGGGAGAGTTTTTCGGAGACGGTGGCCTGGCTGGACAGCCTTTGCGCAAGAACTCTGCGACCGCAATGACGGACTGCACACTTCTGCAGATTGACAAAAAGGCGATGATTCTTGCGCTGCAGCGGGATTGCACTCTCTCAGATCTGTACGTCGCATATCTGCTGGCGCGGAACCTCCGATATCATGAGGCTTTGGTTGACCATCTATTTGATTCCTGCGAAAAGCGAATAGCCCGGGCTCTGCTCTTGCTTGCTCGTTTCGACAAGGACGGCACGCCCGAGACTGCAATCAAGGAGGTCTGCCAGGAGACCCTCGCCGATGTGGCGGGCACAACCCGGTTGCGCGTCGAGTTTTTCATGAACAGGTTCAGGGAATCAGGGTTTCTTACTTATAGCAGGAGCGGGCTCGAGATCCATAGTTCACTTCTTGCAGTAGTTCTCCATGACTAGCTTGCTTGCTGTTCGCGAGTTATTTCCGCCTGGTGCGCGGGGAACTGGGCGGCAACAACTGCGGAGCCGGTGAGCGACTCGCACGAAATGTTTTTTAATGCAACAAAATGAAGCCAGCGTGAATCCTAGTCGATAGCTTTGGGGGATTTAGCCGGCTCTACCTTTTTCACCTTCCTAGCGCCGGGACGGTTATAAGGTTGAGTCGTGCTCCGATCCTAAGGAAGCCGCGATACTCCAACTTTCTTTTGCCGACCACCGTCCCATCTCGTTGGATTCGAACGCTGCTGAAGTCGCTCGGGCCCGGGATCATCACCGGGGCTGCAGACGACGACCCGTCGGGCATTGCCACTTATTCCATTGCCGGAGCGCAGCTCGGAACCAAACTGCTGTGGACTGCATTGCTGACTTGGCCGTTGATGGCCGCGGTGCAAATGATGTGTGCTCGCATCGGCAAGGTGACGGGGCAGGGCCTGGCCGCGAAAACATGCGGCTATTCGGATGTGACATCGGGGCTTGGGTTGTGCCAACTGCCGTCTGCAGCGATAAGTGCGTCAGCTTCTTTCGGTCCCCAGGTTCCGCGCTTGTAGCGGCGAACCGGATGATGATTCTTCAGAACCCTGTTGACCACCTCCCATGCGGCTTCTACCGCGTCTTCGCGGGTGAAGAGCGCCCCGTCGCCCTTCATGGCGTCGCTCAAAAGCCGCTGATAAGGCCCTTCCTCGTTCGGCTGTTCGTCGGATAGATAAAGCTCTCGCTCCTCTCCGATGAATTCCTGCCCCGCAAGCTTGACGCGGGCCGCCAGCGCAATGGCAGAGTTAGGAGAAAGCCGGAAACGCAGGTAATTCGGCCTGCTGTGCGCTTGCACCGCATCGCCAAAGAGTTTCTGCGGAGGCCGCTTGAGCTCTACAAGGATTTCGGTCGCGGTGGTGGGCAGATACTTGCCCGAGCGCAAATACCATGGCACTCCGTCCCAGCGCCACGAGTCGATGAAGAGCCGCAGGGCGCAATAGGTCTCGACATCGGAGCGCCTGGCCACATCTGGTTCTTCTCGATAGCCGGCATACTGGCCGCGCACCAGATCGTCGGGCTTCAGAGGGCACATCGCTTTAAGGACTTTGGCCTTCTCAATCTGCACATCTCCGAAATCCCGCCCCGCGGGCGGTTCCATGGCAAGCAGTGCCACGATCTGGAAAAGATGGTTCTCGATCACGTCGCGCAGACAGCCTGCCGTCTCGTAAAACGCGCCGCGGTTGCCTACGCCGAATTCCTCCGATAGAGTGATTTGCACGCTGGCGACGTAATTGCGATTCCAGATCGGCTCCAGAAATGAATTGGCGAAACGGAAGTAAAGAATATTCATGATCGCTTCCTTGGCAAGGAAGTGATCGATACGAAAGATCGAGTCCTCAGGAAATGCCGCGTGCGCAACCCGGTTTAATTCGCGCGCCGAAGCCAAGTCGCGTCCAAACGGCTTTTCGACAATCACGCGCGCATTCCTGGCCAGATCCGCGGCTCCCAGTCCTTCAATCACGGTTTCGAAGAGCGCAGGCGGAATTGCCAGATAGTACGCGGGACGCTGCGCCTTCCCCAGCGCCGCTTTGATCGCCGTGAAAGTATTGCTGTCTGTATAGTCTCCACTCACGTACCTCAGGAGAGACAAAAGACGTTGCAGCGCGCGTTTGTCATCGATTCCGCCGGCTCGCTTGATGCTGTCCGTCGCGCGCCGGTGCAGCCGCTCCAGGCTCCATTTTGGAAATGCCACGCCGATCACCGGAACCTTCAGCGTGCCGCTTTTCACCATGGCATAGAGCGCAGGGAAGATCATTTTGTGGGCCAGATCGCCGGTGACACCAAAGACCACCAGAGCGTCCGACTGCGACTTGACCATCAGGCGCCTTCTTTCTGGCCAGCGGTTTTCTCTTCATGGCCGCCAAATTGAAATCGCAGCGCGGATAACAGCTTGTCGGCGAAAGTGTCTTCGCCGCGCGAACTGAAGCGCTCATACAGCGCCGCACTCAGTACGGGAGCCGGAACCGACTCGTCGATTGCCGCAGTGATCGTCCAGCGCCCCTCACCGGAGTCCGATACGTGGCCCGTGAATTTTGCCAGATCCGGGCTGTCGAGCAGAGAGATGGCGGTCAGATCCAGGAGCCACGAAGCGATTACGCTGCCGCGACGCCAGACCTCGGCGATGTCGGCAAGATTCAGGTCGTATTGGTACACCTCGGGATTGCGCAGCGGGGTGGTTTCGGCGTCCACAGTTTGCTGCTGCTTGCCAACATTGGCGTGGTGAAGAATATTCAGCCCTTCCGCGTACGCGGCCATAATTCCGTACTCGATTCCGTTATGCACCATCTTCACAAAGTGTCCAGCGCCGCTGGGGCCGCAGTACAAATAGCCGTGCTCAGCAGTGCCGCCCACTCTTTCTCTGCCAGGGGTGCGCGGCGCCGAGTCGATGCTTGGCGCCAATGCAGAAAAAATGGGGTCGAGTCGCTGAACCACATCCTTTTCGCCGCCGATCATCAGGCAATAGCCGCGTTCGGCACCCCACACTCCGCCGCTGGTTCCCGCGTCCACATAGTGGATGCCTTTGGGCTTCAGTTCGGCGGCGCGGCGAATGTCGTCGCGATAATAAGAGTTCCCCCCATCGATGACCACATCGTCAGGTTCAAGCAGCGGGGTCAGGGCGTTGAGCGTCGCAGCAGTCACGCCGGCCGGCACCATCATCCAAATGGCGCGGGGCGATTTCAACTTCTGCACGAATTCTTCCAGCGTATTCGCGCCGACCGCGCCTTCCTTGACAAGCGATTGCACAGCTTCCGGGTGAATATCGTACACGTCGCATTGGTGGCCGGCGCGCATAAGACGCAGCACCATATTGTTTCCCATCCGGCCCAAGCCGATCATGCCCAGTTCCATGGAATCCTCCCGATACAGTGTTTGATGCGAGCGCGGGAACAAACATTTGCCCCCGAGTACAAAGTAAATTCACGTTCAGCTCAACGGATACCGGTAGAGAGCAGAGGGTGTCAAGAGAATTTGCTGTATTAACGCATGCCCTCACGCATCTGCGTCATGGTTTTTGAGCGCGGAGCTGGCATTGATGAAAGTGACCGCGCGTCGCTAATTACACCCAAGGTCTGGGAGCAAATGGTTCAAGGAGCATGTGTCCAAAAGAGCACAGTTTTTGCTCTTGTAACAAAAGGGTAATATAAAAAACTAGTTATTTCTGCGGTTCGCCAGGAGACTAATATGTCTAAGGTTCATGTTTATCCTTCCATTCCCACCAGGATCTTGTTGCCCATCGACTTCAGCCCATCCTCCCAGGCAGCTTTGGAGATGGCGGCTGATCTTGCGAAGCACTTTCACGCGGAACTCCATCTCGTGAACGTGATTCCGGTGTTTCCCACCACGACGCTTCCTGACGTGATTCCAGAAAGCGAATTCATTCAGGAAGTCAGAACTTTTGCGGAGCAACATCTGGCCAAGTGCCATGCAGCTTTAGCGGCCAGGGGGGTGAAGTCCACTTCCAGTGTCGAAGTTGGAAACGACATCGCCGGGAGCATCCTGGAAGTGGTGGAGCGAGAGCATATCGATATGGTAGTGATCTCCACGCACGGCATCTCCGGCTGGCATCCGCTGGTCTTCGGATCGATTGCCGAAAAGGTTGTCAAGCTCGTGCAATGTCCGCTCCTGCTTCTGCGGTCGGCCAAGCCTGACCGCAGCGGAAAAATTCCGGCAGAGCGCTCCACGGAATGGTGGTAGAGAATACGGCGGATCCCTGTTTCAAGACGCTCCTCGCTGTAAAGCATTGCAGCAACGGGGGCAAACTATTCTTATTGGCGACGCCGCCCGCGCATCGGAGCAGGAGGGTCTAGTCGTGGTGGCTATGATTTCGATTTCTCACCGGCTGTCACTTCGCGCAGACTCAGTTTGGCCGGAACAGCCTAGCCAACTGATCTGGTGGAACGGGCGGACCAAAAAAGTTCCCCTGGGCTTCGTCACAATCGTGTGCCCACAGAAACTCCAGATCTTCAACCGTTTCAACCCCCTGAGCAATGACCTGAAGGTGAAGGCTCCGAGCCATGTCGATGAATGCTTCGACGGCGGCCGTTCCACCGGAAACGGTGGTGATCTGGCGGAGGAACGATCGGTCGATCTTGAGTGCGTTGACGGGTAACTTCTGCATGCTGCTCAAGCTGGACTTGCCGATGCCGAATTGATCGACCGAGACATGCACGCCCTTATCCCGGATGGCCTTGAGGACAAATGCTGAGCGCTCGGGATGGCGCATCAGAACACTCTCGTTTACGTCCAGCTCCAAAAGCGACGGATTCAGGCCACTCTTATTGAGCGCTGCGGACAGCTCATCCAGAAGACCTTCGTTCTGAAATTCCACTTCTGAGACGTTGACGGCCATCGTCTTTGCAGGCATACCCGCATCCGCCCAGGTTCGGGCCTGCGTGCATGCTTCATCAAAGACCCAGGCGCCGATAGGCAGAATCAGACCGGTTTCCTCCGCGATGGGAATAAACTGCCCCGGAGGAATGGTACCGTGTGTAGGATGGTTCCAGCGCGACAGCGCTTCAGCCCCGGTAATAGCCCCAGTCTTCAGATTGACTTTGGGCTGGTAGTGCAAGGTCAATTCGTACTGTTCCAGGGCGTGCTCCAGATCCTCTCTGGTGATCTGGCGCTCAAATGTGCAGGCGTTCGACTCCGAACTGTAAAACTGACAGTCCTGGCACCCGTTCTTCTTGGCCCGATACATTGCGGTGTCTGCATTCCGGATGAGCGTCTCCGTATCGAAACCGTCGGCGGGGTAGATGCTCATACCGATGCTTGCGGTGACGTGAACTTGCTGGCCGTCGATCGAATGACTCTCGCCCAGCGCACGGAGCACTCTTCTTGCTGTAGCAGCGGCATCTTGAGCCCGATGTACATCCTGCAGTAGCACGGCGAACTCATCGCCTCCGTACCGGCTGACCGTATCAGGCTCGCGTACACAGGCCAGCAAGCGTCTTGCGACGGATTGAAGAAGTTTGTCGCCGGCCGCATGTCCCAGGGAATCGTTGATCTGTTTGAAGCCATCCAAATCCAGGAACAGCACGGCGATCTGTCCCCCGTGTCTCCGCGCAAGAGAGATCGCTTGGCCAACCCGGTCGCAAAACAGCAATCGATTGGGCAAACCGGTTAGACAATCATGTTCGGCCAAATGGGCCATCTGCTCCGACCGCGCCCGCGCCGCGCTTACGTCGCGAAAAACAATCACCGCTCCAGTGACTATCCCTTCACGGTCGTGGATGGGGGCAACCGAGTCTTCAATGAAGACTTCACGACCGTCACGGTCGATGAGTACGCAATTCGACGGCAGCGTGCCCGCCAGGTTTTCTGACGCCGCCTTCGCCATCGGATCCAGGATCGGCTGGCGCGTGGTGGCGTCCACGATCCGGAAGGTTTCCGCCAGATGACGGCCGACTGCGGCCTTCATCGGCCAGCCCACCATGCTGCTTGCGATGGGATTGAAGAAGGTGATGTTTCCTGACATGTCGGTGCAGATCACGGCATCTGCGATGGATTCGAGCGTGGCCTCGGCGCGTTCCTTTTCATTGGTCAGGATTTCTTCGTTCGTCGTGCGCACGACGGCATTGCCCAGGGCTTGCATGAGTGTGTGCGGCTCGATCTGGCCCTTGATGAGATAGTATTGGGCGCCCTCTCGCATGGCTTGAATTGCTTTTGGCTCGTCGTCCAGGCTGGACAACAGCACAATGGAGACGTGGGGCGCGACTGCACGCACACGTCTGACCGCCACCAGCCCTTCTGGATCGGACATGCTCAAGTCCAACAGGACAATGTCAACTTGATGCCCTTCGAGATATGTATCGGCGTCTGCCAGACACTTGACGTGGGCAAACTTGAAGGAATGTGATCCATGGTCGCCGAACATCACGCGAATGATGCGAGTTTGTTCGGGGTCATTCTCGATCAGAAGAACGGTTTTGTCTGGGCTTTTTCCCATCGGCTTCACCTCGGCTCGAGCGACCTGGGGCTACTTTCCTGGAAATCATGAGTGCGCAGAACCCTCCCAGACGAATTACCCAAACCATCTCAGAGCCCGGGCTACAATACTGTTCTCTTTTGCACACTCGGGCGTTACTGGAGTGCCTTCTGCGATCCAGCGGAAGATATCGTGAACTTATCGCTCTGATTCGGCGGCAGTTAGCATGACCGGGGAGTTCACCTTCAAATCCTTTCGTCCTCGACCGGCATATGAACTAATCTGGTTTCTGTTACATGGAATCAAGGTCCAGGCCAGCGCATGAGTCGAAAGACATTTGGTGGCGCGTCAGGATTCATGTCAGCAGCAATGTCCGTTACGCTTAATGTGGTCCACAAATCACCAGGAACGCGCGCCCAGTGCGCGAACCAATCCAGGAGAATGCAGCGATGTTCAAGCGCAGAGACTTTTTGAAGGCTGCCGGGCAAACCACAGCCCTGTTGCTGGCCCGGCCGTTGCTGCGAGCGCAAAATGCCGGCGCAGAAAATGCACCGTTTCATTGGAATTCCAAATACATGGAGTTGGAACTTTCCCGGTCTGCGCCGGAGTTGCTGAGCCTGAACATCGACGGCCTGGGCCAAGCCCTGCGCGGCGCTAACATCCTCAGCGCCAATCGCAATGACAGCGGTTATCAAGCATCGGTTGTTGCCGAAGGCCAAACGTCCCGGGTAGAGTATCGCACCGCAACTGCGCCCAACGACACGCCCGCTGGATGGACGTTCGAATTTTCTGCCGGCAAAATCGTTCTCACCACCGAGTGGTCCGCGGATTTTGCGCCCGCGTGCATGGTTCTCCATTTCAACCTGAATCAGGTTCACTCGACGGCGCTCGGCCTCTTCGCGCGCGACGGCCTTCTGGCCACGCCGGCGCTCCTGCATTTTCCTGGTCAGGGCTCGATGCGGCTTACGGCCAGTGATCCTGGTGTCGGCTTGACTTACACCTCCGATCGGCCAAGGCAATCTGCTATGCTCTCGCTTCCCGGCGCGGATTTCGTTCACAAGCGCATCGTTTACACACTTGACGTGACCGCCATCCATCCCGACGTTCCAGGAATCGCCGGCGACCCGCGCTTCGACGCTTTCCGCCGCAACTGGCTCAACGCCCTGCAGCTCAATCCTGAACTTCAAGCGCTCGCCAATAACACGGCCAGCGATTCCTGTGCGTTCTGTTATTACGAATTCGCCGACATCGCCGCACTCACTCCGCCGCTGGCGCCCGGCCTCGCCGCTCTCGATGTGGTTCGTCAAACCCTTGACCGCATGCTGGCCGGCGGATTTGCCTACGGCATGTCGGTGGTGCCTGACCACCCGACCGTCAGCTCCGACACCTGGCCTTCGATGGTCATTGCCGCGGCCAATTGTGTCCGCGCGGGGCAGAGCGATAAATGGCTGGCCCAAAACTACGTCGGCATTCGCGGCTGGGCTGAGTCCATGCTAGCCACCGATTCCAGCGGAGACGGCCTCATCAAATACTCCGTCAGCGGCAACTCCAACACCTGGGGCGGCCAGGGAACTCCCAAAATCCGGCCGTCAAACTGGTGGGACACGATCGGCTTTGGCTACGAAGATGCGTACGCCAACGCGCTTGCCTATCGTGCGCTGGGCGATATGGTGATGCTGGCCCACAAGGCCGGCAAGCCCGCCGATGCCGCGCGCTATCGGGCCGCCGCGGACAAGCTGCGCGCCCATTACTACGATCGCTTCTTCAATCCCGCCACTGGCGTCCTCGGCGGCTGGCGCAGCGCAGACGGCGAGTTGCACGACTACTATTTCCTCTTCGTCAACGGCATCGCCATCCACTATGGCCTCGTCGCCAAGCCGCAGGCCAACGCCGTCATGGACAAGCTGCTCGCCAAGATGAAGGCTGTGGGCTACGACAAGTTCCAGATGGGATTGCCTGGCAATCTCATCACTGTCGCGCTCAAGGACTACGTGCACAAAACCGCGGACGGCCACATCGGCGGCGGCGTGCTCGCCGACAATTCCGATGGCTTCCAGAATTATGAGAACGGCGGCGCTACCGGCGCCTACGCCTACTTCACTCTCGCGGCACTATACGATCTGGGCCGCGCGGCTGAGGCCGATGCGATTCTCTTTCCTATGTTGGAGGGATATGGCAAATGCGGCTTCGAAGGGCGCGACGCCAAGGGCCGCTCGCCCGATTGGCGGCGTTGGGACGGAACCGATATGGGCTATGAAGGCTACCTTACTGATGATTACTACACGCTGCTTGCGGTGCCGCTGCGGCAATCGGAGAGGCAATGGAGCAATGGCTTTCGGCCTGCGGCCTGGCCGGAGTCCAGCGCGCACAAGCTATAAATCAGTCGCAAACCAGCGCCGCGTCAGGAAACGCCTCTGCCACGTCTTCGATCTCCGACTCGGGGCTCTCTCCCGCATCCATGCGCGCTACGAAGAACCGCTCGACCTCGCTCAGCACATCGGCGCCGTTGCCCGCGTGGTAAATGGCCGCGCGCAGTTTCGCGCCGCCGGGGACGCCGTGCGTGAACCACGTGGCAAACTGCTTCATCTTTCCCACCGGATCACCCATCCGCGCGTCGCGCGGCAAATCCTTCGTCGCCTCGGCTTCGGCCATCAACATCTCGAAGTACGCGCGAATCATCCGGTAGCGATCTTTGTTGGTCGGCCGGTCATAGCTGCCCGTCGCTGTGTATTGCGCAATCTGCCGAAAGATCCACGGATTCGCCGGCGCCGCGCGCCCGATCATCACCGCGTCGCAGCCTGTCTCGGCCACCATCGCTGCCGCGTCTTCTGGCGTGCGCACATCGCCGTTGCCGATTACCGGCAGCCGCACGGCTGCTTTCACCGCGGCAATCCAGTTCCATTGCGCCTGGCCGCCATAACCTTGCTCGCGCGTGCGCGCATGCAGCGCCAGCCCGTTCAACCCTTCGGCCTCGGCCATGCGCGCCAGCTCCACGCAAACAATCTGGCTCTCATTCCAGCCTATGCGGAATTTCACGGTGAAGGGAATTGTGACCGCCTTGCGAATGGCGTGAAAGATTTCGCCGATCTTGGGCAGATCGCGCAGCAGGCCCGACCCTCCATTCGATCCCACCACGCGCTTGGCCGGACAGCCCAGGTTCAAGTCGACAGTGTCGAAGCCCGTCTCCTCCACAATCCGCGCCGCTTCCGCGAGAGTCTCGGGATTTGATCCGAACAGCTGCGCTGCAATGGGATGCTCGTCGTCGTAAAACGTCAGGTAGCGCCGCCGCTTGGTCTCGCGCATCCGGCTCAGCCCATCCGCCGAAGTGAATTCCGTCATAATCAGTCCGCAACCGGACTGCGCATTCGTAATTGCCGCATCGATCTGCGTATCACCCACAGAACTCTGCGATTCAACCGCAAACCTGTTTACCCCACATCTCGATTCTGAGATGTGGGAAGCGAGGCTGGCATCTACTCCAAATTCTGCGTGGGAAAAGAGGCTCGCATGCCGGATAAATCTCCGGAAGACGGTGTCCGTGACGCCCGCCATCGGCGCCAGGAGCGTCGCCGGCCGTACCACCACCGAGCCCAGCCGCACCTCCGCCGGTACGCGCGCCTCCGCGGGCATAGCGTGTTCCACGGGATTGTCCCAGTTCTTCTTCACGGTGAATCCGCGTCCTGCCATAAATGCCTTTGAGCCTTTAGCTGCGGTTTTTCGCCCGAACCCTGTTCATGCTGGAATGGCGATCTCAGACAAGAGTGCACAGGTAAATGCGCCCACGAACAGCTGAAAGCTAAGAGCTGTCTTCCTCCAAAGAAACTTGAGCCTCCGCCGCGGCGGAGGCTCACTCGTCCAACCCGCGCCTCGGCTTACTTTGCCGCTGTGGCCTTCGCCGCGTCGCTCTTCGCGTACTTCCGCCGGAATCGCTCCACGCGTCCCGCCGTATCCACCAGCCTCTGTTTGCCCGTAAAGAACGGATGGCAAGCCGAGCAAATTTCCACGTGAATGTCGCCTTTGTGGGTCGACCGTGTCTCAAAATTGTTTCCGCAGGCGCACATCACGCGTACTGCGGCGTAATTGGGATGAATCTTTTCCTTCGGCATCGACAGACAGACCTTTCCTCTAATTCTTCGCTATCAATATTGTAGGGGGATTTGCCGGCTTGCGCAATCGCTGGGAAGGGAAGCCGACGAAGCAGCTACTAGTCGCTAGCTTCTGGGTCCTAGCCGTTCGTGCCGCGCGAACTGCTTGATACACAACAAGATCTTAAGCAGAGGGCTGCAGTTAAAAGCTGGAATCGCTCGTTCCTTGTTCGCGAACTCCGCTAACGCCGCTAACTCCGCGAGCCCCGCTGCCTTCCAACCAGCTCCGCCCGTGCCGCCAGCCCGATCGCCATGGCCATCACGCGGTCATCGTGCGCGCCCGACTGCGCACCCGAGCTCCCATTCGGCTGCCGTACAAAGCTCCGGCACTCGCCCAGCAGCCGCCGGCTTTGGAACTGCTCCGGCTCTTCCACCAGTGCCGCCTCCAGCCGCGCGATCACCGCGGGTCGGCTCACGCTGGTCGTCAGCCAACCCGGCTGTACGCCCTGTCGCGCTCCCTGCTGATAAATGCGCTGGTACTTGCACGCCGTCTCCGCCAGCGCCAACACTCCGCTGCCGTGGTTATTTCGCTCCACCACCAGCCACGCGCCGTTGTACTCCGCGGCCAGCCCGGTCACAAATCGCGCCAGTTCCAGTCCGCCCACGTGACCCGCGAACTCCGCACACTGCAACCCCGTCTCCATCTCCAGCACCTGGGCAGCGGAGTAGTCGCCGTCGCTCCCGCCTCCCGCCGGATCCACCGCCACCACGTATTCCTTGCCCTTCACCGGTGGCAGCCAGATCTCCAGCTCTCCGTTCTTTCGCCGCTCCACCGGCTCCGGCGCGGTCTTCAGCCGTGCTTCTACCGCGGCCAGCTCAAACACGCTCTCGCCACTTGCCAAGAAACAGCTCTCTTCGTCTTCTGCATATTCCTGCGCCGTCAGCCCGCGAAAATCCGCCCGGATGCGACGCCGGTACGCGATCTGCGAGAGCTTCAGTCCGCGCTGCTCCATGAGCACGCGTTCTTCGTCCGTCAAGCTCGCCGCATCCGCCGCCTTCGATTGATAGCGCGGCTCTATCCACCACGGAAAAAAGTGCCGCACCGTTGCCGTCTCACCGGCCTTGCGCCACTCCTCGTAAAAGCACCCGCCCACTCCCTGTGGCGTCGATTCAAGGATCAGCTCTCCCCCCGGCGCCATGGCTGCGCGCAATCCTGCCAGGATATCCGCCGCGTCGCCCGGCCAGCGCGCCAGCTCGCTGCAGTGCAGGTTCTGTACCGTCAATCCCCGCCCCGCATTGCGATCCGCCGCGCTCACCACGCGGTACTCCGCGTCTATTTCCGGAAACACAATCTGCCGCACGTTCGCCCGCCCCGTCTTCAGCGCACCCTCGCGCAGCCTATCCGGGAGCCAATCCAGAAACCGGTGCACGATGCGGAAGATCTCCTCCGCCGCCTCCTGCGTGTGCGCCACTTCCAGCGTCAGCGTCCCCGGCTGCGTAATTGTCTTCAGAAAGAACCGCGCCGCTACCCATGTCGTCAGCCCCATCTGCCGCGCCTTCAGCACAATGTTCCGTTGCCGGCGCTTATGTTCGAAGGCGCGCTGCACGCGATTCGCTTTCAGCTTGCTCGGCCGCCCGTCGCGGCTTCTAACCACCAGCAGTTTCTCTGCCAGCGCCATACCCAAGGTGGGTCCGCGCAGGCTGTTGGGATTGTGGTCCAGTGCCTTCCCCAGCCACTCCAGGTCGCTCCGTTCCATTTCGTCGACGCGCAACTCCTCCAGCCGCGCTCCCCACGCCTCGACCTTCGAACCGCAATCTCCTTTCGCTTCCACTGAACCCCTCACTAACTCCGCCCGCCCCACTAACTTCGCTATAAGTGAGAAAACGCACGTTGCCCCATCCTTTTCGCGTTTTTTGCGAAAGGGTGGCAAGCGATGATCAGAGCCCTAATTGCCACCGCACCAATACTTCACCGTGTACGCTGTCGAAGCCGTCAGCGCCGCATTCGCCGTGATCGTGATTGCGGTCGCGCTCTCCGTCCACGTGGTAGTTGTGATTACCGCTGTCGCGCTCTCCGCCGTCACCATGCAGTTGGCGTAGTAGCTATGCGTGCTGGGGAACGAGATCGTTGCCAGCGTCCCCGTTGTCGGGCTGGTTCCTGTCGTCAGCGTCACCGTGCCGCTCACACCATCGCAAACGTGGTTTGTCGTGCAGGCGATCGACGGGCTCGATCCCGCCGCTGCGCCTGTCGCCAGCGTCATCGTGCCGCTACCCATGAAGAACTTGCCCGACACAAATCCCGTCGCCGTTGTATTGCCGCTTCCCGTCACGGTCAGCACCGTCGACGGGGACGACGCGCCGTTTTGTACCACCATTCCTGCGGTGCCGCTGTTCGCAGCGCAGTTCAGACACACCTCGTAGGCGCCGTTGCCGGCGTTAATGTTGGTATTGCCGCCACCCTGGTAAATCGTTATGCGGTCGAGACTACTGTGGGCAGCGTCTTGAATGTGATACGTGTAGCTCGAATCTACCGTGTTATCCCACTCCGCCGTCCCGCTGTAGTTTTGCCACTGCAGCTCTTCGGTCTGCGCCGCGCTGCTTCCCGCCTGGATCTCCACAACATTCGTCGCCGGCGACGCGTTGTTGAAGAGATTCGCACTGCCTCCCATAGTCGATGAGGTGGTGGTTGTGATGTTCGTCGCTGCCGTCAATTGCGATGACGAATTGCTGCTCAGCAGCTTCGCGCTCACCGGAACGCTTGCCCCGTTCACCTGCGTTGCGTTGGCATTGCCTAACTGGCCCTCTAACTGCCAGTAAGTCCCGTCATAGGTCGCGCTGATCCAGTGCCCTGCCAGTACGTCGTTCGCCGTTAACGCACTGCTGTTTCCCCACTTCATCAGCGTGGCCGCCGCAGCTCCGTTCACCGCCAGCGTCGCCGATCCCGTGTTCGCCGCATTGAAGTTGATCGAGATCGCGTCGCCCGCCGACGGCGTAAAGCTCGGCGAAGTTGTGCACGTGTAGGCATTCCCGCTGTTGCTCGTCGCGCACGTGCGCAGCGCCGATTCGTTGTGCGCCGTGGCCGCCATCGGCGCCGACCCCGTCGAAAAATAGCCCAGACCGGTGAAGGGCGCCGAGCAGCTCACCGCCGTCCCGCTTCCCGCGTAGTACGCCACCGCGTAGGCCGAAGCGCAGTTGTTCACCGTGCCCGATCCACTCGGCGTTTGAAACACGAAACTATTCGTGCTGCTGTTGTAGTAGAGGTAGCCCGTGGCCAGTGTCGGAACCGGCACTCCGCCGATCCCGTTGGCGCTTGGCGCCGGCAATCCCGTCGACGCCTGGCCCCACGCGACTGCTGGCGCTGCCGCTAAAATCCAAATCCACAACCAACGCTTCATCTTTCTTCTCCTCGACTTTCCTCTGCTCGCCCGGTGTTCCTCCACCGTCTGTCCACATCACCGCGCCCAGCGGCGCAGCCGGGTTATGCACGCCCGGCTGCGTTTCCGCTCCGACCTTCGCTAGGTTGTTCTCTGGATCCCGCTGTCTCGTAGTAACTTAATCCAAAAGTACCTAAGTGTATAAGTCCCTTAGTCCCTAAGTCCCGAGTCCCTAGTCCCTGCTTTTTTCATTGCGGCACGGTGGTCGAGCCGGCATCTCCATGCCAGTCGCCCAGTCCGGAGATATATGTTCCCGTTTGCTCGGAGCAGGTGCTTGCTGTCGTGCCCACGGTTACGCCGCCCTTCCAGTTCGCAGGCCACATCCATGTGTACGGACCCCCACTCGCAGGCTGGCAAACGAAGATCGTCACCTTCCCGCCGCCGGTGCCAGCGCCGATCGACGTCGTCGCGTTGCCGCTCAGCACGTAAGTCGCCTCCGCGCGATCTGCCGATGGCAGTGTGATCGAGCCGCTCGCCGACGCGTTGTACGTCTCGCTGGGAGCATTCAGCGCCACGCCGTTCACCTTGTAACCATTCGCGGACACGGTCTCTCCCGTAGCCGCCGTACCCGCGCTCATGCCCGGAGGAACGAAACCGTGGTACTGATCCCGCCGCGCCTCCTCAATCTGATCGGCGCTCAGATTGCAGGTTCCCGCTGCCGTACAGGCGGGATTGTTCGGGCCGGGGATGAACGCCCATCCCGGCGCTGCCCACTGACTCCCCCCTGACGGACCCGAAGTGCCCAGATAAAAGTAATTGCTGTGCGGCGTTGAGCTGCCCGTCACGATTGTGGCAACAGCTACCTGTGGCGACCAGCCATTGTTCGCCAACCCCGTTCCAAAGGCTGCCGGAAATGCATATGCTGGATTGCAACTCACCGATCCGCAGTTCGTGGCGGCAAAAGTATCACCACCGCCGGCAAAAAGATTGAAAGAATTGTTGCTGCCAGTATTGTAGCCACTGGTAAAGGTCTGCCCCGCAGCGGGCCTGACCCAAGACCAGTAGATGTAGTGATCTCCCGCGTAGGTTGCGCGGTCACTATCTGTGGCGATCAGACCGCCGCCTTGTCCAAGAATTTGCAGCGCAGGCATCTGACCGCTTGGGCCATCTGGTCCGGGGATGGTAGTAACCGTGCAGTTGCTTCCACAGACTGTTTGCAGCGCGGATTGAGTAAAGCCTGTTACAGGAAGAGAACCAAATGGGATCATTTGAGGTCCGAATCCCATACCCTCATTCTGGTTCTCGGCTACATTTTGGTTGCCTTGATTGTAGGTTCCGCTTGGCGCTGTTTCATTCAGGGGCACAGCAAAGGTAGCTTCCTCCGTTAGATTGTCGATCAGGTTGCCGTTGAAGTAGGGATTTGTGAGAGGAGCGCCGAAGAGGGAACCGTTGTCAATCTGCACGCACCCCGAAGGAAACGTATTTCCATCTGTGTAGCCCAGTAGATAGCGGGGCATCCCAGAAATATTGTCCTGATCGAACGGGTTTTTGATTGATAAACAACTAGGGCTACCTATGAATCCACGATTGTCTATCGTAATGTCGTTGCCCCAAGCCTCCTCGAAGGTCGGACTGGAAATATGAGGCAAGCCGTTAACACCCCGATTCGGCACGCCGCTGCCGTCGATCTTGATACCGCCACTGATGAAGGTGCTGGCTTGGTCAATGTCCACGTCACGGCATCCGGCCCCGGTGGAGTTGTAATAGAGCCCGGTCACATCGGAATCGCAACGCAGGGCATAGGGATAACTGGGCTGTGCGCAACCTCCAGAGGGGCAAACAGGAATATTCTGACCAAACTGGGTCGTCTCAAAAGACACATCGTGAAATTGATCGTTGTAACACGCGGAGCACTCTGCCGGACCGGAGGTTATATAGTTTCCGGCGCTTGCGGCTACGTGGTCGAGCACAAGGTTCGTGCTTCCTTCTGCCCAAAAGCACATACCGGCACAGTTCGCGAAATTTACGTCTTTCCAGGTTTGGGGTTGGTAGGCTGTATTGAAGGCAGGTCTGGCCACAACCTCGCCCCACTGGTCGCTGGCTGAGTGCGTGTGACTCGTCAGAATTGTGATTTGGCCTGCGCCGCACGCGTTATAAGCCGAGCCATTGAATGTTCCGCTCGCGCCGAAGTTAAATCCATTAAAAGTCCCGCCCGTGCCGTTCGAGCAGACCACGAGGGCTGATTCATACGCATCCTCATTGAACCCTGTAACTTGGCATCCCGTCACTCCGCTTGCCGGTGTGCTGTCGGTCTGAAATACCTTGATGGTCCGATTCGTGTAATCTGAGGCGCTGACTGCGATGTTCGCCACATCGAACGAAGAGTCCGAGCAGCTTGTCACGCTCACGATTTCGCCCGGAGGAACACGCAGTGCAGAGGACAGTGTGTAGGTTGTCAGGCCGTATGAGCCGCTGGTAATGCGTGCGGCTGTGGCCGCGACAGCAGCATTGGCCGCAATCGTGATGGACGAATTTATTGGCAGGTTCGCAATGCTGCACGCTGTCCCGTTCACCGTTCCCGTAAAGGTCGGAGTAATAACGTTTGCTACGCCCGCAGTAGTAATACCTGTGCCGAGAGTTCCAAAGCACAAGGGGCCATAGATGACCGCTGGCGTCACTCCAGTCTGAAATTGACCCGGCCCTGCGCCTCCGTCTCCGTACCAACTTCCCCACGATGGAAGGGCAAGAGTCGAGCCTAATTGCAAGCTACCCTGAAGAACGATTTTTACATTCCTTGAACTGGTGAGGATAGAGGGGTTTTGCAGAAAGCATCCAGCACCTCCGCCAGCACCCACGCAGGGAAGAAGCACGGTTCCTGTGCCGCCCGAAATGGTGGTCGCGTCATTGATCGCCGCCTGAAAAGCTGTATCAATCGGGGTTGATCCGTCGATATGTGCCCCATATGCGCGAATGTCCGCCGCTGGCGTCACTGAGGAAACGGCGTCATAGGCGGCTCGGCTGCCTGAGATTGCGGCAGGGTTATCGATAGGCACGATTGTTATATTGCCGTTGCCGCCGCAGCTTCCCGGAGTCCACTTGCCGGTCGTCGCGTTCCACACTGCGCAGAGACCGTTCGCAACCCCGCTGTCTGTCCAATCGGCAAGATTTGCCGTGCCGAAGGCCGAGCCTCCTACCTTGTAGCCAGACGCACTCACACTGCCCGTCACGGTAATCCCGTTGTTCCCATCCGACGCCACTCCCGGCAGCAGGTTGGTAACGGCTCCGCTGGCGCTCGTGGCTCCGGTTCCGCCCGACGTCAGTGGAACGGCGTTCATGCCGCCGATCGTTGTGCCGCTGGCCGTGTAATACGCAATCTGTCCCGCGCTTCCGGAGTTGATGGTGCCGCTCGTTCCTCCAGATCCCGATCCACACGCCGCGCCCGTATTGGTGAGATAGCCAGATGTATCCACCTGCAGACAAAAATGTCCTGAAGACGCGGCCAGGCCGGGCAGCTTGATGCTCGTCGGTCCCAGAAACGCCGCGACTAAGTTAGCGCTCGATCCCGAGTAGATATCCGTCTCCGCGCCCGACCCGCTTTCGTAATTCATCCGGATGTGCCCCGTCGTGTTGCTGGCATCGATATAAGTGTCGCCGCTGTTCGTGCTCTGGTATGCCTTGAAACTGTCCAGCCCGCCGACCGCCGAGTTAAGCGCCCAGTTATTGCTTGCGTCCTTCACCATGTACCACTGGCTGTTACCGTTCCAGTCCTTGTAAGTGTACGAACCTTTCTGGCTCGCCGTAAGTCCTGGCCACAAGTAGTAGTCCACCTCCGTGTCGGCGTTGTTGCGCACCGTCATGGTTCCCGTCGATTGCGACGTTCCGCCCACCTGCAAGGTTCCGTTGAACTGAGCGTCTCCGGCGTCGTCCACCGTCGCCACAGTCGTCGGCGCCGCCCCGCCGCTTGAGAAGCTCACGCCGCCCGTTCCGGAATTGGTCGAGCAGTTGAAGCACACATTCCCCGTGCCCGCCGCGTTCAGCGCCGTCTGGTTGTTGGTGCTGCTCTGTCCGGGATTCCATTGCTCGATCTGCAGCCGATAAACGTTATTCAGTAGGTCCTGAATCTTGTAAAGCTGCTGCCCGCTTGTGCCGTCACTGAAGCCGTAGATCCACCGGTACCCGAAATCCGTCTGAATCTCGTTTAGCAGTCCGCGCTCATTCCCCGTACCGATTCCCAGCCGGAAATGATTGGTCAGCGTCGCGTCCTGTTGGCTTCCATACCAGTCACCATTCAATGCGTTGAAACTCCGGTGAAATGTATCGAGGAAGCTGTTGCGCGTGCCGTTGTCGG
>Ga0181538_10001871_pt1 | contig 22854 bp, 20 predicted proteins | sample PEATcosm2014_Bin_40_FD_119773 | JGI IMG/M metagenome (GOLD analysis project Ga0181538, IMG submission 119773) | Peatland microbial communities from MTU Mesocosm Facility, Houghton, MI, USA - PEATcosm2014_Bin23_30_metaG | ecosystem: Environmental > Terrestrial > Soil > Wetlands > Peat | place... | reverse complement strand
GAGCACCCTGAGTTCGCGAAGGTGATGAATTTGGAGCCGCCGCCGTCCACTCAGCCGCTGTACCCGAACCCCTTCGACCAGGCCAAGAAGCACGGAGTGCATCAATGGGGAATGACCATTGACCTCAATTCTTGTGTCGGCTGCTCGGCTTGCGTGGTGGCCTGCCAGAGCGAGAACAACATCCCCATCGTGGGCAAGGACCAAGTGGGCCGCAGCCGCGAAATGCATTGGCTGCGCATCGACCGCTACTACGCGGGCTCCCCGGAGGACCCGCAGGTGGCGCTCCAAGCCCTCCTCTGCCAGCATTGCGAGGCGGCGCCGTGCGAGAGCGTATGCCCCGTCAACGCCACGTCGCACGATGACGAGGGCCTGAACGTCATGACGTATAACCGCTGCGTGGGCACTCGGTATTGCTCGAACAACTGCCCGTATAAGGTCCGGCGCTTCAACTTCTTCGATTACAACAAGCGCCCGCTCGACATGCTCAAGGGGCCGTTCTACACGACACCGCTGACGCATAGCACGGAGGGTCAGTGGGACATGCTTCGCTGGCTGAAAAACCAGGAATACAGCTCCCGGCCGGCGGAAGAGTGGGAACTGCTCAAGCTGGCGAAGAATCCGGATGTCACGGTGCGGATGCGCGGCGTGATGGAGAAATGCACTTACTGCACGCAGCGCATCCAGCAGGCCGAGATTGCGGCCAAGGTCAAGGCGCGCGACAGCGGGAACATCGAGGTGCCGGAGGGGACGTTTAAGACCGCCTGCCAGCAAGCCTGCCCGGGGGAGGCGATTGCCTTCGGGAATCTCAATGATCCGAATAGCAAGGTCTCGCGGCTTAAGACCCAGCAGCGTAACTACAGCCTGCTGGATTTCCTGGGGACGAAGCCGCGCACAACTTACCTTGCCCGAGTCCGCAATCCCAACCCGCTGATGCCGGATTACCAGCCGTTGCCCGCCACTTGGCAGGAATACGCGAAACAGCACGGCGATCCGCGGGAACGATTGGAAGAAAAGAGCAAGCACGGGGGCGAGACATCGGCGGCGCCGGAAGCTAAGGAGGGCGGGAAGTGAACGGGCCAGGAACCAGATCAGCGATTCAAGTGTCGCCGCCGCCTCCCGAGCTGGAGCGTATCCCGCTGGTGGAGAATCAGCGGTCGCCCGGCTGGATCACGGACAAGGTTGCCGGCATCATCGAGGGCAAGACGCCAGTCTGGTGGTGGTGGGCGTTCGTTCCCAGCGTGCTGCTGTTGGGGCTGCTTGGGGCAATGATCTGCTATCAGGCCTCCGCGGGCGTGGGCGTTTGGGGCCTCAACCATCCCATCATGTGGGGCTGGGCGATTGTGAACTTTGTCTGGTGGATCGGCATCGGCCACGCCGGCACGCTCATCTCGGCGATCCTGTTCCTGCTGCGTCAGCGCTGGCGCACATCCATCAACCGCGCGGCCGAAGCCATGACCATTTTTGCCGTGATGTGCGCCGGGATCTTTCCCGTGATCCACATTGGGCGCGTGTGGTTTGCGTGGTGGCTTTTCCCGTTGCCCAACTCGAACAGCATCTGGCCGCAGTTCCGTTCGCCGCTGATGTGGGACGTGTTCGCGGTCTCGACCTACTTTACTGTTTCCGCTCTGTTCTGGTACGTGGGCCTGGTGCCCGACCTCGCGATCCTGCGCGACCGTGCCACCACCAAAGCCAGGCAGTTCGTCTATGGCCTGTTCGCGCTGGGCTGGACGGGGTCCAACCGCCACTGGAGCAATTACGAGAAGGCCTATTTGATCCTGGCGGGTCTCGCGACGCCTCTCGTGTTGTCGGTGCACAGCACGGTGTCGCTCGACTTCTCGGTCTCGCAGCTTCCGGGCTGGCACACGACGATTTTCGCGCCCTACTTCGTTGCCGGCGCCATTTATTCCGGGTTCGGCATGGTGCTGACGCTGATTGTGCCGTTGCGCAAGCTGCTGAAGCTGGAGGAGATCGTGACGATGCGGCACATCGATTTGATGTGCAAGGTGACGCTGGCCACCGGCTCCATTGTCGGCTACGCCTATGCCATGGAGTATTTCATCGCCTGGTATAGCGGCAATCCTTACGAGCGCTACACTTTTTGGCACCGCCTGTTCGGGACATACTGGTACGGCGGCTGGGCCATGCTCGTGTTCAATGCGCTAGTGCCGCAGGTCTTCTGGTTCAAGAAGGTGCGCCATAGCCTGGTTGCGGTGTTCATCGTGTCCATCCTGGCGAACGTCGGCATGTGGTTTGAACGGTTCGTGATCGTCGTAGGCTCGCTCTACCAGGATTTCGTGCCTGGCAATTGGGGCTATTACAAGCCGACCTGGGTGGACGTCTGCACTTACCTGGGAACCTTCGGCCTGTTCTTCACAATGTTCCTGCTGTTTCTACGGTTCCTGCCGCTGATCGCCACCTCGGAAGTCAAGGGCGTTACGCCGCAGGCCGACCCGCACCATCCCTTGGGCGGCGCAAGAGGGAAGGAGGTCCTTCACCTCTAGGAGTGAAGTGAAACAAGGGCTATGAACGGCACCTCCAAACCTTACGGGATGATTGCGGAGTTCACGACCGCGGCGGACATCCTGCACGCGGCTCAAAAAGTGCGCGATGCCGGCTGCACACGCTGGGACGTGTTTACGCCCTTCCCGGTGCACGGGATGGACAACGCAATGGGCATGCGGAATTCAAAGGTGGGCTGGTTCTCCTTCCTGGGCGGGGCCGCCGGCTACACCAGCGGCATGTTGATGGTGTGGTACATGAATGCCTACGACTACCCGATCGTCATCGGCGGCAAACCGATGTTCAGCCCGTTCTATCCCTTCGTGCCGTGCTTCGAGCTGACCATTCTGCTGGGGGCCTTTGGCGCGGTGTTGGGCATGTTCTTCCTGAACCGGCTGCCGCGCCTTTACCATCCGCTGCTGAAGCACCGGCGATTCTCGCAGGTAACGCATGACAAGTTCTTCATTGTGATTGAGTGCGACGACCCGAAGTACTCGGAGTCCGTAACCCGCAAGCTGCTGGAAGAGGCCGGCAGCCGGCATATCGAGATGGTGGAGGAATAATGCGCTACTTCCTTGCCATCTTCGCTCTCTGCGTGCTGGCCACCGTGGGCGTGCTCGGCTTCCGGGGCACCCACTTCCGCAGGCCGCCTCTTTACATCTTCCCGGACATGGAGCGGCAGCCGAAGCTGCGGCCCCAGACAGCCAATGCCTTTTTCGATGACGGCATGAGTTCGCGCCTGCCAGTAACGGGGACGGTTGCTCGCAGCCAGCCGATCCGCGTCGGCGAGACGCTGGTTTATCCCTGGCAGGAATCGCCGGTCACTACCGGCCTCGTGACGGGCACCACCAACTTTGTTGAGCTGAATCCGTTGCCGGTCACCGACGAGCTGCTGCATCGCGGGCAACAGGTCTTCGACATCACCTGTGCCGCCTGCCACAGCAAAGTGGGCGATGGCAACGGCACCCCCAAGCGCATCGGGGCCATGGCGGTGGTCGGCAATCTGCACGACAAACGAATCGTGGAGCTGGCTGACGGTGAGCTCTTCAACACGATCAGCTACGGGAAGAACCTGATGCAGGGCTACGCCGCTACCATGCCCATTCAGGACCGTTGGGCCGCCATCGCGTATCTGCGCGCCCTCCAGTTGAGCCGGCTCGGCACGCTCGCCGAGGTGCCCGAAGCCCTCCGTGGGACGCTGAAGAAATAGACTATGAGCGCACTTCCTAACTCTGGCGGGCTGGCGCCCCTGGAATTATCCCGGTGGCGCAAAGTGCCCGGCTACTTGATCGGTGGCGGACTGGTGCTCTGTCTGATCGGCGCCCTGGTGGACCTGAAGCAGTTTGGCTATTCGTGGCTGTTGGCGTTCATGTTCTACCTGAGCCTGGTGCTGGGGGCCGCATTCCTGGTCATGATGCATCATTTGTTTGATGCGAGTTGGTCGGTGGGAATCCGGCGGTTTTGCGAGCACCTGGCCTGCCTGGTTTTCCCCTGGATGGCTCTGTTCTTCCTCCCCATCGCCTTGCTGGCGCCGAAGATTTACCCCTGGATGAGCTTGAACCCCACCCATGACCATGACCTCGCTGCGAAGTGGCCTTTGTTCACGAAGCCTGGGTTCTACCTGGCGGCCGTGGCCTGCTTCGCGCTGTGGGCAGTGGTCACTTCGCGGCTGCGGTATTGGTCGCTCAAACAGGACGAGGATGGCGCCGCCCGGTGCACTTATCGCATGCGGTTCCACTCGTCGTGGGGGATATGGGCGTTCGGGCTCTCGCTCACCCTCGGGGCGATCATGTGGATGAAGGCCCTGCAACACCAGTGGTTCTCCACCATGTATGGCGTCTATTACTTTGCCGGGTGTGCCTGGGTGGCGTTGGCTGCGGTTTATGTGATCGCCATGATCCTAGACCGGCAAGGGTTGCTCGGGGACACAATGGGCGCGGAACAGTATTACTTCCTCGGCTCCCTGCTATTCGCCTTCACGGTCTTCTCCGCCTACATCCACTTCGCCCAGTACTTCGTGATCTGGAATGCCAACATGCCCGAGGAAACGTTCTGGTACGTACTACGGGAGAAAGGCTCCTGGTGGACCATCGGACTGATCCTCATCTTCGGGCACTTCCTCGTGCCGTTCTTGGCGCTGTTGCGGATCGACCGAAAGCTGGTGTTCCGGTTCATGGTGCCGCTCTGCGTCTGGATCGGGTTGATGCAGTATATCGATCTATCGTTTAACATCACGCCGGTCTTGCACCCGAGAGGCTTTGCATTGCAGTGGGTTTGGCTCGATGCCGGATGCCTGGCGCTCATGGGCGGCCTGCTGACCAAGGCGTTCGTGCGCGACCTCAAACGCCACGCGCCCTACCCTGTCAAGGACCCGCGGCTGGCTGAGGCGATGGGGCTTTATCCCGAGGTAATGAACCAAACACCCGACGAGGACGCGGGACAGACGGGTGGGTTGGCCGGCGCTCCGCCGCGTCGTGATGGAGGTGGCAGATGAACCATCAACCTGCTGCCGAGCGCACCGGCCTCGCTTACATTATCGGCATCCTCGGCTCGCTCCTGATCGTCGCCGCGCTGGTCTGGGCCATGCAACGCTACACCCAGCCGCCGCCGCTCGGCGAAGACCGGATTGCGTTGCGCAAGAAAGCGCTGGCGGACCTGCGCGACGCAGAAGCCAGCGAACTCGAAAGTTATGGCTGGGTGGACCAGACCAAAGGCGTTGTGAGGCTGCCGATCACCGAGGCGATGAAGCTGGCATTGCGCGATTGGCAGAACCCCGCAGCCGCTCGTTCCAACCTGATTGACCGCGTGGAAAAGGCCACCGCCGTGCCAGCGGCAGCCCCGGCGAAGCCTAGCCCATTCGAGTAGGCCGCCGCTGGTTGCATGAGCGAAACATCCTCCCCATCGCAGCCGAGTTCCACCGGCACTCCAGAAGTCGCCCGCTTCCCGATTGTGCCCGCTGATATCGACGCGTCCTGCCGGATTCCGCTCGTGGTGCTCTTTCTCAGCGCGTCGGTGTGGCTCGTTATCGGGTCAGCGTTCGCCCTGGTGGCCTCCCTCAAATTCCACGCGCCGGGTTTCCTGGCGGATTCCGCTTGGCTGACGTATGGGCGCGTCCGCCCTGCCGGTTTCAATTGCGTGCTCTATGGGTTCTGTATTCCGGCGGGGCTGGGCGTCGCGCTATGGCTGCTCGCGCGACTGGGCCGCACCAGACTGGCGCTGCCCGGGCTGGCCACCGTTGGTGCCTTATGCTGGAACTTCGGGGTGGCCGCAGGGGTTTGGGGCATTCTCGCTGGCGGCAGCACCGGGTTCGAGAACCTGGAAATGCCGCCCTACTCCGCAAGGCTGGTGTTTCTGGGCTACCTGATGATCGTTGTTTGGGCCGCCCTCACCTTCCATCAAAGGCGCGAGCGCCAGCTCTTCGTCTCGCAATGGTATCTGCTCGCTGCGCTGTTCTGGTTTCCCTGGATCTACTCCACCGCGAACCTACTGCTGCTGACCGTTCGGGTGCGGGGCATGGCTCAAGCCGTCATAGCGTGGTGGTATGCTGATAATCTGCTAGTGGTCTGGCTCGGGCTGGTCGGCCTCGCCGCGGTGTTCTATTTCGTGCCGAAGCTCACTGGCCGCGAGCTGCATAGCCGCTATCTCGCCCTGATGACCTTTTGGATGCTGGTTCTTTTTGGGAGCTGGGGTGGCATTCCGGAGAGCGCACCGGTGCCAGCCTGGATGCCCGTATCAAGCGCGGTCGCCAGGGGGTTAGGCGTTATCGGGATCCTCGCAGTAGCTTTGAACGTGCATGCGACCTTGGCTGGACAGTGCTCAAGGCTGATGGCGCATCCCTCGCTGCGATTCATCGGCTTCGGCGTGGTCGCTTTCATCATCGGGGGCTTAATGAGCGCGGCGGGCGCGCTGTCCGAGGTCACCCGCGTCACCCAGTTCACATGGTTCACGGTTGCCCGAGATCTGCTGAATTACTACGGGTTCTTCGCCATGGTGATGTTCGGAGCGGTGTACTGCATCGTGCCGCGTGTAATGGGAATTGAGTTCCCGTCTGCCAAACTCGTGCGTGCTCATTTCTGGGTCGCCGCGGCGGGCATCCTTTTGTTGGTTGTGCCGCTGGCGGCTGGCGGCATCGTGCAGGGGCTCAGGTTGCAGCACGCGAGCCTCCCTTTCAACGACATTACTCAGGGTACTTTGCCCTTCCTGCGAGTGAGCACGATCGGTGACCTGCTGATCGCGCTCGGCCACCTCATGTTCCTGGGCAACCTCGCCGGCCTGGTGAGCCGATTCTATCGTATCCGTGCTGTCTCGGCTTGGGCGGCAGCCACGGTGGAGATCAAACCCGCGGAGACCAGACCATGAACTACGGCCCGCTGGTCTTCCTCGCCGCCTTCTTCGCCCTCGCCAGTTCGTGGTGCGGGTTCGTGTTGACGCCCCAGTTGCAGATTGGCCGTTTGCAGCAGACCAACACGGTTGGGGGCGCTGGCATCGCGTATCCCATAGCCCGGCCCGGTCTGGCACACCAGGGACTCGATGTCTATCGCGCTAACGGCTGCGCCTATTGTCACAGCCAGCAGGTGGGCCAGACCGGCACCGTGCTGGATATTGCGCTCACGGACGCGGGGACCAACCAAGCGACCACCGTCGCCGCGCTCCTCAAGCTGGCCGAGAGCGCAACGAACCAGCCGAGCGCGCTTACGATGCTGCCCTCTTTCCAGCCGGGCAGTTCGAACGCCATAACCGAATCCATTCTGGGCGGGCTGCCAAAAGCCTTCTTCCGGAGCACGACCCGGGAAGCCGCTAACGCTGCCGCCAAGGCCCTGAATTCGACCAGTGCCAAAGTCCAGCTTTGGGTCGTGCCCGTCGGCCCCGACATCACTCGTGGCTGGGGCGGGCGGCGGACGGTCGCCGAGGATTATCTATTCGACACCCCGGTGATGCCCGGTTCCCAGCGCGTCGGTCCCGACCTCGCGAACGTCGGGACGCGCCTGCCTGATGCCAACTGGCATTTGCTTCATCTCTACGCTCCACGCTTGGAAGTCAAAGCGTCAACCATGCCGCCGTATCGGTTCTTGTTTGAAAAGCGCAAGATCGGGCGACGCCCGTCGCCTGGGGCGCTGTCCCTTTCCGGCAACCTGGCGCCGGGTCCCGGCTACGAAATCGTGCCGAGGCCGGAAGCCAAGGCGCTCACGGCTTACCTGATCAGCCTGCACGCCGACGCCCCGCTTTTCGACGCGCCGATCAGCGTGCTGGCGCCTGCCGGAGCGCCTGCCTCGACGAATGCGCCCGCGGTCCCGGGAGCGGCCTCCACCAACGCCCCGCCCACGAACGCTCCCGCAAAATGAACCCAGAGCCGCAACAGTCGTTGCCGATAACGGCGGAAGCCGAGCCCCAGGCGGGCCGGACGGCGGTTCCCGTCTGGCTAATCGTCCTGCTCTTTCTCATGCTTTACTGGGGCATGGTCTATTTCGACAGCCACGGCGGGTGGTTTAACGAGCAGGTCTATGCGCCTTATCGGAACTTTCAAGAAGTGGAGGCTTGGCAGCCAGTCACTGGTGCGCCCGGCTTGGCCCAGCTAGGGAAGCTGGTTTACAACAAACCCACTTGCGTCGCCTGCCATCAGGCCGATGGCAAAGGAACTGCCGGGCAATTCCCTTCATTGGTCCAATCGGAGTGGGTTCAGGAGCCGGAGCCCGGGCGCATCATTCGGGCGGTGCTGTACGGCATTAGCGGACCGTTTCAGTTCAAGGGGCAAAGCTTCAACGGGGCTATGGTGCCCTGGAAAGATGCCCTCACCGACGAAGAGATTGCCGCCGTCTTGACCTATGTGCGCACGAACCCCGAATGGGGGAACAAAGCTCCTGAAGTTAAACCCGAACGCGTCAAACAGGTGCGCGAAAAGACCAAGGGACGAAATCAGCCGTTTTCGCAGGAAGAACTGTTGAAGGTTTCCCCTGCTGACTGAGCAGCACGGCGGCCGAAGGCCCTCCCCCTCACCCTGCGGGCCGCGATCGTTTTTGAATCTGATCAATCGCCCAGGTCGCGTGTTCCGCGACCAGCGCCTCCGGGTCCCCTGCCGCCTTTCGCAATGCGGCCAGCGCCGACTCGTCGCCAATGTTCCCGAGCGCCACAGAGACATTTCGCAGCAGCCCGCGCCGCTTGGCGCGCAGCATCGGCGTGCCGGCAAACCGGCGCTTAAACCCCGCTTCGTCCAACGCGAGCAGCTCCAGCAAGTCCGGCTGCCCCAGCTCTCGCCGCGCGTGCGCCTTCATCATTCGCCCTTCGCGCGCGAACCGGTTCCAAGGGCAGACCTGGAGACAGTCGTCACAGCCGAAGATGCGGCTGCCAATCGCCGGGCGTAGTTCCACCGGTATGGAACCTTTCAACTCGATAGTCAGGTAGGAGATGCAACGTCGTGCATCGAGCTGAAACGGGGCCGTGATGGCCGCTGTCGGGCAGGCAGTGATGCAGCGCGTGCAGGACCCGCAGCGGTTCTTCTCTGGCGCATCCGGATCGAGGGCCAGAGTAGTGATGATTTCCGAAAGGAAGATCCAGTTGCCCAGTTGGCGGCTGATGAGATTGGTATGCTTGCCGATGAACCCCAGCCCGGCGCGCTGTGCCAGATCCCGTTCGAGCAGCGGCCCAGTGTCCACATACCACAGCGACCGCGTGCCCTCCCCGCCGGACTTATTCACGAACTCCGTAAGCTGCTTTAGGGGCTCTTCCAGGACATCGTGGTAATCGCGGTACCGCGCGTAGCGAGCGATGAGGCCGGCTTTGCCATTTGCCCTTTGCCCTTTGCCATTGCTGGGTCCTGCTTGGTGGAGTGGCGCAGGCGCTTCCCACAAAGCGCGATCACTGGAAGCTGCGGCAGTGGGGGCAGCGGGATCGTGGTAACTTGCCGCAAGCGTGATGACGCTCCGAGCGCCCGGCAGCATCTGCTGGGGATCGACGCGCTTCGGTGCCGTCCGTTCGAGATAAGCCATGTCACCGTGCCGATGTTCGGCTAGCCACTGGGTGAAGCGGGACACGGACTCGGGCGCAATGGCCGTGGTGACGCGGCAGTCATCGAAGCCCAGTTCGCGTGCCCGCTGCCGAAGAACCTCCTTCATCGTGGAACCGACTGCGCCATGTGAAACTGATGAACCACGTGTTGCGCGACTTCGCGGACAGAGCGCATCCCGGTATTCAGCAGCACATCGGCCTGGCGGTAAAAGGCTTCCCGCTCCGCCAGGAGTTGACGAATCCTGCCCAGTGGATCGGGCTCGTTAAGCAGAGGCCGGTGCTCGTGGTCACGCACGCGCTCCCAGATCGTCTCCGGCGAAGCCCAAAGGCAAACCACCAGCGCATGCATCTTGAGGCTGGCCAGGTTCGCTTCGTCCGCCGGCAAGCCGCCCCCGGTGGCGATGACTGTCTTTGTCCGCCGCGTTAGCTCCTCCACAATCCGCCGCTCCCACTGTCGGAACGCCGGCTCGCCGTCCTGGGCGAAGATGTCGCTGACGGCTTTCCCCGCACGCGCTTGGATGACATGGTCGGTATCCAGGAAGGTGAAATGCAACATGTCCGCCGCCACCCGGCCCACACTAGACTTGCCAGTGCCCATGAACCCGATGAGAGCGAGGTTATGGATTGAGCGCGTGCCAGTCATAGTAATCTGTTAGCGCATTCCCATTGCTTTGGCACGCAGATTCTCCGGAATTGCCGGCAGCGAGCCACTAACGCAGCGACGCAGCGTTTAGCAGCGGTACGCCAAAAGGAGAAGGAACAAGTCCATTTCCGCTGCGTTCCTCCGCGCCCTCTGCGTCTCTGCGTTAAATCCTGCCTTACCTCGCCCTAATTCGCCGCCCTGCCGCCGATGCCCATGGTCCCGGCGGCGATGGCTCGTGCGGCTTCCTTGGGACGCAGCGCGCGCACAGCTTTCCCAGCCTGCCACATCTCCGAGTTGCCGATCACCGCGAGCTCTTTACCCAACTGCTTCTGGTAATCTGGCTTGCCGCAGGCAGAGAGCACGCGGGCGCATTCCTTGCCGCTCTTGACGCGCGCGTAAAGCTCCTTAAAGACGGGCAGCACGGCTTTCTTGAAACGCGGCTTCCAGTCCAGGGCGCCGCGCTGCGCCGTAGCCGAGCAGTTCGAATACATCCAATCCATGCCGTTCTCGTCCACCAACCGGATGAGGCTCTGCGTGAGTTCCTCGACCGTCTCATTGAACGCCTCGCTCGGGCTGTGCTTGTGAGCGCGCAGCACGTCGTACTGCGCTTCCATAATGCCCGCCAGCGCGCCCATCAGCACGCCGCGCTCGCCGGTCAGATCGCTGAACACCTCGTGCCGGAACGTGGTCGGGAACAAATAGCCGGAGCCGATGCCCAGCCCTATCGCCAGGCAGCGTTCTTTGGCGCGGCCGGTCGCGTCCTGCTCGACGGCAAAGCTCGAATTGATGCCCGCGCCGGTGAGGAAGTTGCGCCGCACCGAAGTGCCCGAGCCTTTGGGCGCTACCATGATGACATCCACGTTCTTGGGCGGCACCACCCCGGTCAAGTTCCGGTAGGCGATGGAGAAGCCGTGCGAGAAATAGAGCGCGTCGCCCGGCTTGAGGTTCTTCTTGACCAACGGCCAGATGGCCCGCTGGGCGGCGTCCGACACCAGCATCTGGATGATGGTGCCGCGGCGCACGGCCTCGTCGATCTCGAACAGCGTCTTGCCCGGCACCCAGCCGTCCTTGACCGCCCGGTCCCAGTCGCGCTTGAACGCGCTGGCCTGGCCGATAATCACCTTGAAGCCATTGTCGCGCAGGTTGAGGGATTGGGCCGGCCCCTGCACGCCGTAGCCGATGATGGCGATCGTCTCGCCCTTCAACGCCTTGCGCGCCCTCGCCATCGGGAATTCCTTCCGCGTAATGACTTCTTCCTTCGTCCCACCAAAATTAATAATTGCCATAATTGTGTTAACCTAGTGTTTGTGTTCCTGTCATGCTAACCGGCTTTCGCCGCCGGTCAAGGTGATAGCCCCCGGCTACTTGCGCGGCAACGCCACTTTGCCCGTGCGCGTCAAATCCACGATCCCGAACGTCTTCAGCAAGCTCAGCAGCTTCTCTACCTTGCTCTCATCGCCCGTGACCTCGATGGTCAGGCTCTTCGCCTGCACATCCACGATCTTGGCGCGGAAAATGTCCGTGATCTGCATTACTTCAGCTCGGGTCTTGGAATCAACGCTGACCTTCACCAGCACCAGCTCGCGGTCCACCGCTTCGCCCTCGCGAAAGTCGTGCACGTGCATCACGTTCACCAGCTTATTAAGCTGCTTAACAATCTGATCGACGGTTGCATCGTCCCCGCGCGTGACAATGGTCATGCGCGACGTCGTCGGGTCCTGCGTCGGCGCCACGTTGAGCGAGTCGATGTTATAGCCGCGGCCGCTGAACAGCCCGGCCACGCGCGTCAGCACGCCGAACTTGTTTTCCACCAGAACTGATATTGTATGTCGCATATTCCCCCGCTTCCACGGGGTGCGAAACCTAGCAACCCACACCCGCGCCGGTCAACCGCAAACCTCACGCTATTGCCGCGGTGGGCGTATCTCCCTACCGCCACCACGCGACGCAGGACTTCTACCACCGCACAGGAGCGCAGCCTTCAGGCTGCAGAAGCGCGGAAGTTCAAGCAAGCGCTGGAATCTACCGCTACCGTAGTGTAATCCAATGCTTCTGCAGCCTGAAGGCTGCGCTCCTACACGGTGGTGCCAGTCTCATGATGCGCCTTGCCGCGGTCGGCCAAAGTGACGGCCGAACGGAAGGCGTGGGCGATAGGGAATAAACCAGGCAGAACAGAGAAGGCCGGATCTGCTGACCTACGAACCCTTACGGGCGGCACCATCACCGTCGCAACACCGGCGTATCGCTAGAGTATCGCTAGAGTGCCCCCATAGTTGCAAGCATGTTGCAAGCATGTTCCTAGGATGTTCCTAGCATGTTCCAGGCTTATTTGAAGCTTCCCTCCCCTCTCTCTTGTCCAGGCTCACGGCCAGGCTCCGGCTCGACCCGGCTTCGGAACGGCACCGCATCCTGGCCAGCCCGAGCCAAAGATAGAAGACGCTACAAACCTGCCGAAGTTACAGGGATTGGACGAATTCCAAACACCCGACATTCACGCCCGCGATTGCGGCCCAAACGACACCCTCAAAAGAACGGATTGTGCGCCTTCTCTTCCGCGACCGTCGTCAGCGGTCCGTGCCCTGGGCAAAGCAGCGTTTCCGGCGGAAGGGTGAGAATCTGCTCGCGCACCTTCTGCCGAGCCAAGTCCCATGATTGGTTCCCCCGGCCAATCGAGCCCGCAAAAATCGCGTCACCCACAATGGCGACATGCGGCGCGTCATCCGGCCAGGTGCCGATGATATAGGTGGTGCCATCCTCTGCGTGGCCGGGCGTATCGCGGTGGGTAATGCGCAGGCTGCCCAGGTGTATGAAATCATTCGGGCGATTGCGTTGGTCAACCGGCCCGCCTTTCAAGCCGGAATGGAGGCGGGCTTTGGGGAACAGTTTGCGCAGCTCGCCGAGGGCCGCGACATGGTCCTCATGGGCATGAGTGATGAAGATGTGGCGAAGCTGGAGCTTCTCGTGAGCGAGCGTCATGGCGACAGGCCCCTCCAACCAGCCGGTGTCGAATAGCGCTGCCTCGCGCGAGACTTCGTCCCAGACCAGGTAGCAGTTAACCGCCATGCCTTCCGCCGTGGTGGTGATGCAGCGCAACTCGCGCCAGGCGCCCAAGTCCTTCTCCGCCGGCAGCCAGCCGCCGGCGATGCCCTCGAGTTTGCCCGCATCCAAGCCAACCAATCCCGCCAGCGCGCCCAGATTGGGTTTCTTCATCGCCTGGCCGGACTCCTCCAGCGCCACCAGTTCTGCTTCAGTCAATCCTGCCGCCCGTGCCGCCGCTCCGGTTGAAACGTTCGACATCGAGCGCGCTTTGCGAATAATATCCCCGAGGTGATCTTCCAAGTTCATGCCCCAGAAGGTAACCGTCGGCGGGGGGAGTTCAAGCCCGATGGCGGAAGCGCGCATCGTGACCAGGGACACTCCTTAGCCGGTTCGGCGCGGCCCAAATCCAAATTCCCGAAACCCGAAAACCGAAAGAAATCCGAAGGCCGAAATCCGAATCACTTGCCGACACAACGGGACAACGCGCCTCTCTTTCGGATTACGGTATTCGGCCTTCCTTCGGTTTTCGGTTTTCGGCCTTCGGATTTCTGAGCGGCCACCCGTCGCGCCAACCGCTCCAGCCAATGCGCCGGCTCCGCTTTGGACTGCGCGACTGTAGTCAGCTCCGTCAGCGCATGCACCTCCGTGAATAACGCGCCTGCACCCAGGTTGGCGCTCACAATGCCAGCCAAGCCAATGCAAGGAATCTCCAACTGCCGGCAGCGCTGCGCAACCTGGCCCACCCCCTTGCCCATCAGCGTTGAGCGATCGATGGCCCCTTCCCCGGTGACCACCAAATCCGCCGCGCGCAAATGCTGCTCCAGCGCCGCCTGCCGCGCAAACAAATCGAACCCCGGCTGCAACTCCGCGCCCAGAAACGCCAGCAAACCAAAGCCCAGCCCGCCCGCGGCGCCCGCGCCCTGCTCGCGCGCAAAGTCGTGTCCGAATTGCTTCCTGGCGACGCGCGCCAACCGGCCCAGGTAACGCTCCGCCCGCGTGAAATCTCGCGGGCGCAGACCTTTCTGCGGCCCATAGACTCGACTCGCACCCCGCCGGCCAAGCAAGCGATTCCGCACGTCGGTGGCCACTACAAAGCCTTCAAACCAGCGGCGGCGCTTCGGAACGCGGATGCGCGCCAGTTGGCCCAAGCCCGTCCACTGCTCAATCGGCTCGCCCTCGCGGTCCAAAAACTCCCACCCCAAGGCACGCGCCAGCCCGAATCCCCCGTCGTTCGTGGCGCTCCCGCCGATGCCCATGAGGCACCGCCTCGCGCCTCGGTTCGCTGCCGCCCGCACCACCGCCCCAAGGCCAAACGTGTCGAGCTGGAAGGGATGAAACTGCCTCGGCGGCAGCATCGCCAGCCCGATCACCGCGGCGGACTCGATGATGACAGTCCTCGTGCGGGGCTCCCACCACCACTTGGCCAAGCAGGGACGATGCGCCGCATCGACCGTCTTGGCGCGTTGGAGCTTTGCCTGGAGCAGCGCGCTGGTGACTTCGCCAAAGCCGTCGCCGCCGTCGCTCATGGGCAGCAGACTCAGCCTGTCCCCCTTCCGCGCCCGGCGCCAGCCGCGCGCCATGGCCTCCGCCGCGGCGCGCGCCGTTAGGGTGCCTTTGAACTTGTCGGGAATGATAAGGACGTGCAGCGCCATAGGGAAGGCCAAGGTCCAAAGTCCAATGTCCAAAGTCAAATTTGATCTTCCGCGCAACTGTGGCAGTATAGAAGCAGTTCTAAATTATGAATAAACCGAATGTTATTGCTTATCTGAAACCCACCTGCGGCTGGAGCCAGGGCGTGCGCGCCGTCCTGAATAAATACGATTTGCCGTTCGAGGATCGCGACATCATTAACGACCCGGCCCAGCGCCAGGAAATGACGGAGAAAAGCGGCCAGCCGCTCAGCCCGTGCGTGGAGATTGACGGCCACATGTTGGCGGATGTGAGCGGTGCGGAGGTCGAAACCTACCTTCTCGCCCGGGGGTTGGTGCAGCCGACCGACCGTCCTTTGGCCGTGCCTATCGACCAGTCGTGCGAAAACGCGATGCCCTAACGACTCGCCATCCGCGTTCCCGGCGCCCCGTTTCTTTATAGGATTGATCCTGCGTCCGCCCTGCCGCAATTTCGGGGGATGCGAATCGTAAGGTCGGTGGCGGCCCTGCAGCGCCTCGCCCGAAACTGGAAGCGGGCGGGGGTCTGCGTTGGTCTGGTGCCAACGATGGGCTACTTGCACGCTGGCCACCTGAGCCTCGTGCAGCGCGCCCGCCGGCTGGTTGGCCGGCGCGGGCAGGTGGTTGTCAGCATTTACGTCAACCCCACTCAGTTTAGCCCCCAAGAGGACTTGTCGCGGTATCCACGCGACCTGGCCCGCGACAGCCGCCTGTGCCGCGAGGCGGGGGTGGATGTAATCTTCGCCCCAGACGATCAACAAATGTATCCTGGCGGCACCGTCGGCGGTTTCAGCACGTTCGTAGCTGAGGAGACCCTCTCGCGGGGCATGGAGGGCAACTCGCGGCCTACGCACTTCCGCGGCGTCACCACAGTGGTCGCCAAGCTGTTCAACATCGTGCAGCCGGAACTGGCCATCTTCGGCGCCAAGGACTACCAGCAGGCCGCCATCGTGAAGCGCATGGTGCGCGACCTGAATTTCCCCTTGAAGATCGTCGTGGCGCCAATCCGGCGCGAGGCGGACGGCTTAGCCATGAGTTCCCGGAACAAGTATCTGACCGGCGACTTGCGTGCCCAGGCGTTGGTTCTCTCACGCTCTCTCCAGAAGGCTCGGGCCGGCGTGCGTCAATCATCCCGGCCCATTCCGGCGTCGCGCTTCAAGGCGGCGCTGAAGCGGTTTATTGAGCGAGCGCCGACCGCGCGTGTCGATTATGTGGAGTTCTTCGACCCGGATACCTTGGTCCCGGTTCCGAGCGTGAGGCGAGGCACACAGATGGCGTTGGCGGTGTTCATCGGCAAGACACGGTTGATTGACAATGCACACCTATGAAACAGTTTGATTTCCTTGTCCTGGGCAGCGGCCTTGCGGGGCTGTCGTTTGCGCTGAAAGTGGCGCCGCACGGCCGAGTCGCCATCATCACCAAGAAGGACCGCGCCGAGTCCAACACCAACTACGCCCAGGGTGGCGTCGCCTCCGTCACCAGCAAGGAGGATTCCTTCGAGCTGCACGTGCGCGACACGCTCGAAGCGGGCGCCGGCTTGTGCAAAGAAGCGGCCGTCCGCACGATCGTCGAGGATGGCCCGGCGCGCATTGCGGAGCTGATCGAGCTGGGCATGCGGTTTACCGAGCGCGAGATTCCCCGTTCGCACGGCGCGCGTGAGCTCGACCTCGGCCGAGAGGGGGGCCATTCGAAGCGCCGTATCCTCCACGCAAAGGACATCACCGGTCGCGAGATCGAGCGCGCCCTCCTGGCCGCGGTGGCCGACCAGCCGAACATCACGATCTTCGAGAACCACCTCGCGATCAATCTCATCACCAGCCAGAAGCTCGGCCACGCCGGCGATAACCAGTGCCTGGGCGTCTATGCGCTCGATAAACAGGCCGGGAATGTGGAGACCTTTGCCGCCCCGGTCACGCTGCTCGCCACCGGTGGCTGCGGGAAAGTCTATCTCTACACCACCAATCCGGATATTGCGACCGGTGACGGGGTGGCCATGGCCTGGCGCGCCGGCGCGGCGGTCGCCAACATGGAGTTCATCCAGTTCCATCCCACCTGTCTCTACCATCCCAAGGCCAAATCGTTCCTGATCAGTGAAGCGGTGCGCGGGGAGGGCGGCGTGCTCAAGACCATCGAAGGCGTCGAGTTCATGGAGAAGGCTCATCCGCTCAAGTCGCTGGCCCCGCGTGACATTGTTGCCCGCGCCATCGACAGCGAGATGAAGAAGAGCGGGGCTGATAATGTCCTGCTCGACATCACTCATAAGCCGGCCCGCTTCATCATCGACCGCTTTCCGAACATCTATCAGACCTGCCTCGGCTACGGCATCGACATCACCAAAGAGCCGATTCCGGTGGTGCCCGCCGCCCATTATCAGTGCGGCGGCGTGCTGACGAACGTCAATGGCGAGACAGACATCGCCGGCCTCTACGCAGTCGGCGAGGTCTCCTGCACCGGGCTGCACGGCGCCAACCGCCTGGCGAGCAATTCGCTGCTCGAAGCGCTCGTTTGCTCCCACCGCGCCGCGCAACGAGCCGTGGCGAACAAACCCAGACCCGCCGACATCAAGATTCCACCCTGGCATGCCGGCAATGCGAGTAACGCTGATGAAATGGTCGTCGTGTCGCACAATTGGGACGAAATCCGCCGCGTCATGTGGGATTACGTGGGCATTGTCCGCACCAACAAGCGCTTGCAGCGCGCGCAGAAGCGCATCGCCAACCTGCAAGGCGAGATTCAGGAGTACTACTGGGACTTCATTGTGACCAGCGACCTGCTGGAGCTGCGCAACATCGCCACCGTGGCCGAGATCATTGTCGCTAGCGCCCTGCGGCGCCCGGAAAGCCGGGGGCTGAATTACAATCTGGATTACCCCAACCCGAATCCCGAGTGGGCGCAGCAGGACACGGTCCTGCGCAAAGCGCCGTAACCGGAAAGCCAACCCATGCGCATCCTGGTGGTGGAAGACGACAAGAAGATCGCCTCTTTCGTCGTCAATGGCTTGAAGCAAAGCGGCTACGCCGCCGACCATTCGGCCGACGGCGAAACCGGCCTGATTGCGGCCCAGTCCATTTCCTATGATGCCGCAGTGGTGGACATCATGCTGCCCAAACTCGACGGCCTAAGCCTCATCCAGCAGCTCCGGGCCAAGGGCATCCGCATACCCATACTCATCCTCAGCGCCAAGGCCTCTGTGGACGACCGCGTCAAGGGCCTCCAGGCCGGCGGGGACGACTACCTGACCAAGCCCTTCGCCTTCTCCGAGCTGCTCGCCCGCATCCAGGCCCTGATCCGCCGCGCCACTCAAACCACCGAGCCCACTCGCCTTGTCGTGGGCGACCTGACCCTGGATTTGCTCACTCGCGACGTGCAGCGCGGCAGCGAGAAGATTGAGTTGCAGCCCCGCGAGTTCGCCCTGCTCGAATACCTCATGCGCAGCGCCAATCGCACGGTCACCAAGACCATGATCCTCGAACACATCTTCGACTACAGCTTCGATCCGCAGACGAACGTCGTGGATGTCCTCGTCCATCGCCTCCGCAGCAAGGTGGATAAGGACCGGGCGATGCTGCACACCATTCGGGGAGTCGGCTATGTCCTCCGGCCTGCTTGATCCCCTGCGCCGGAACATCGGGCTCCGCTTGAGCCTGTTCTACGCGCTCATCTTCACCGTGAGCAGCGTCGCGCTGCTGGCGCTCGCCTATTACCTGCTGGCCGCCGCGGTCGGCGGCAAAGACCAGGAAGTGCTGGAGGCCCGCCTCAAGGAAGCGGGCGTCGTTTACGAAGCCGGCGGGGTCAACGCGCTGCGCGGCTGGGTGCGCAGCCAGCCCGCTGAGGTGCAGAACACCATGTTCGTCGATCTGGTGGACCCCGTCAGCGGCACCCCCGCGCCCATTTGGGTGCCGCCGGATTGGACGGCGATCAAAGATGTGCCCCTCTATGGTGGCCTGCTCAAGCTGCGATACGTCCGAATCCCCAAGAACGCTGAACGAGACTACACCTTGGGCCAAGTGCGACTGTTGGATGGCTGGGTGTTGCAGATTGGCCGCACGACCAACAGCCGCGAAGCCCTCCTGAATCCTGTCCGCCGCAGTTTCCTTCTCGTTGGCAGCATCACCATCGTCCTCGGGTTCCTCGCCGGCGCCTTCTTCGCCCACCGCGCCATGCAGCCTGTGCGCCAGATCGTCGCCACCGCCCGCTCCATCATCCGCACCGGCCAGCTTGACGCCCGCGTGCCGGTCCGCAAGTCCAACGACGAGTTCGACGAGCTGGTGCGCCTCTTCAACACCCTGCTCGATAAGAACCAGGCCCTCATCCACGCTATGCGCGAGTCGCTGGACAACGTAGCCCACGACTTGCGCACTCCACTCGCCCGCCTGCGCGGCGTGGCCGAGGCCGCCTTACAGCCCGAGACTGAACCCGCCGCCACCCGCGAAGCGTTGGCTGATTGCCTCGAAGAATCCGAGCGCGTCCTCAGCATGCTCAACACCCTCATGGACATCACGGAAGCCGAGGCCGGGATGATGAAGCTCCAGCTTGAGCCGGCCGACCTTTGCCAGCTCGCCCGCGAGGTAGTCGAGCTCTACGAATACGTCGCCGAGGAGAAGAAGATCGCCGTTCGCACCGACCTGCCCTTGCCCTGCGAAGCCCCCGTGGACCGCATCCGCATGCGCCAGGTCTTTGCCAACCTACTCGATAACGCCATCAAGTACACCCCCTCCGGCGGCAGCGTCACCATCTCCGTGCGCGACGAATCCGGCCAGGCAATCGTGCGTTTCCGCGACACCGGCATCGGCATCCCCGTCGAAGAGCAGGACAAGATTTGGTCCCACCTGTACCGGGGCGACAAAAGCCGCTCCCAGCGCGGCCTCGGCCTCGGCCTGAGCCTGGTCAAAGCCGTCGTCGAGGCCCACGGCGGCAAAGCCACCGTCTCCAGCCAGGTCAACCAGGGCTCCGAGTTCACCGTCACCCTGCCGAAGCAAAGCCAACCCGCATAGGTGAGCTCATGGTGCACCAAGCCGCCTACACCCCAATGCGGCCCCAAAGCCATCTCAAAGCCAGGTCACGGCGGAGTGTCTTCCCGGCTCTTGCGGTCAAAGTACGCCCTGACTGCTTGTGGACGTGCAGAAAGTCGCCGGTAGCGTATCGCCACCATCCTCTAAACTCGATCCGGCGTCATCTTGGGCTGCGGCGCGGCCGCGTGGTGGGCTATCTGCCGGGGGCATTGGTTCCGGCTGACACTGCGGACGGAGTGGCCGCCTGGCCCGGCTGGGTCGCCTGGCCGTAATCCTTCATCCGGGCGTTGATTATCTCCGCCAGTCTGGCATCACCGCGGGCATTGGCGAGTGCGAGCGCCTTCCGGGCCGACTTGAGGGCTTCCTGACCTCGGCCTGCCTTCGCGTAATTGACGGACAACAGGTAGTGGAGTTCGGGCACGGTATCCAGGTCGGGCTGGAGGGAGCACGCGAGCGAGTAATGCTGGAGGGATTGGTCGAGCAATCCCTGCCCGGCCTGGGCGAGGGCCAGGTAGTAATGGGCCCGCGCGTTCTTCGGATCGAGACCGATCGCCTGCGTCAACACCGCCGCGGCCTCCTGCACCCGCGCCTTGGCCAGCAGCACTTCGCCCAGCGAACAATGCATCTCCGCGGGATTGTATAGCAGGCTGGAAGCGGTAGGCGTCAGCCGCACTGCCTGGGCGAGGTGCACGAGGGCGGGGTCCAGTTTCCCTTGGTCCCGCAACGCCAGGCCCATGTCATAATGGGCGAAGCCGTTGCTCGGGTCCACCCGCAGGGCCGCGGTAGTGTGGGCGAGGCCGGCTTCGGGCTGGTGCTTGAGATTGTAGAGCAGGAAGCCCAGCCGCTGGTGCGCCGGCCCGCAGCTCGGGTTGATGGCCAGCGCCTTTTCATACTCGGCTATCCCGTGATCCACGTCCCCGCTCATCTCGGCAAAGAAGCCGGCGCGCACATGCGAGTAGTCATTGAGGAATTGTTCGTTGATCTTGGCGATGGCGTCGGCGGGAGCGTTCACAAACTCCGGGATATTGGCCGCGCGGTCGGGAGCGGTGAAGTTCGCCAGCAGCACGGGAGGAGTGCTCTCGCCCAGTTCGTCAATGTGGGTCAGAAAGAGCTGTGTATAGGGGGAGTTGGCCTTGGACGAGAACACGAGCCAGCGGCTGTTGGGGGACCAACTGTGCCACGAGTTCATGCGCGCCGTGTTGCACTTGAGCCGCCGCGCCTCTCCGCCCTCGGCCGGGATGATATACAGCGCGCTGTCCGGCTGCAGGAGCATGTAGTTGCTGGCCTGGCAGAAGACGATCCACTTCCCGTCCGGCGAGTATTTCGGGAAGTAGTTGCTGCGGCCATTGCGCGACGCGCCGGCCAGCGGTTCCGGCTTGCCGCCCTGGCCGTCGTTGTAGGGCATGCGGTAGAGGTCATACGTGAACGGCTTGCCCTCCCGCAGAAACTCCGCGCAGTCTTCCTCGCTCAAGAGCAGCTTCCCCTCCGCGCTCTTGTTCCGTAACTGGTAGGCTTTGCTGCGGGCAAACACGATATGCTTTCCGTCCGGGCTCCAGCCGGGGTTGCTTTGCACATACGCCGGGTCATCCGCCCCGGGCAACGCCTGGAACCCGCCGCCGTTCCGGTGGTACACGGCCAGGATGCCTTTGACGGGAAAGAAGAGTTGCGAGAAGGCCAGCTCTGGACGGGGAACGAAGACGGACTTGTCCTTCACCGTGCTCACCACTACTTGCCCATCCGGGGAGATCTGGGAGAGCAAACCCAGCGTCTGCTGGCCATCCTCGCGCTTGTAGTCATCCCAGGTGATGATCTCGCTCGAAGCCAGCTTCATCTCCTTCGCCACGCGGGTGATGACGTATGAGCCCTTGTTGTTGGCGTAATCGACGTCCATCCCCAGCACCTTGCCGTCCTGGGAAAACGAATGGCAGTTGCCGCACACGGGCAGGTGCTCCAGCACCACCGACGGCGGGTTGGTCGAGGAGACGGGGCCGAACCGCCAACGGATGTGCGAAGGGTCTTTGACGGCCTCCGCAAAAGGCAGGTTCACCTCGCGATAAAACAAGGGCGCCCCCACTTCGTCTTCTGAGGTGCGGATACTGATCTGGCCGCGCGAGACAATCCGCGACGGCGCCTCGCGCTTGACGCCCAGCACGGTGACCTTCGCGCTCTTCCCGCGGGAGCGCTGCTTGATGGTCTCCCATTCGGCAGAGGCGGGGGTCCATTCTGTGCGCAGGCTCAAGAACGACAACCGCCCACGGCCATCGGGAAACTCGAGCAGGACCAGCCAGGTGTCCGCCTTACCGCTACCCTCTCGCCATGAGAACGTACAGGGGGCAATCTCCGGCGGGAACAGGGTCTCGTTGCCGGGATAAAGGATGGTCAAGGCGGCGTAGTGTCCTGTTTCCTGGTAGGTCGCCAGTATTTCGTTTGTTGGCACGGGAGCCGAGACGCAGACCGGCAGCAGGCTCAGGACCGCCGCCGCAGTCAGCGCCGTCAGCCTTGGAGGCAGTTCAAAGGCCAGTTTTCGCATTAGCTGTTTGCCGTAATAGTTGATTGCCCCGTTACAAGAACGAGATTCAACCCAGGAAGACAGCAAGAGCTGTTCCCAACGCCAGAAAACCCTCGTGCATGGGCGTGATGGGGGCTAGGATTGCGGTGATGTCCGGTGCATATAACCAACTGCTCGACGCGGCGATCCAGCACTTGCAGGAACTCAAGGAGCGCGGCGTGCGCTTTGTGGCCCTGTCGCCTGAGACCCTGGCGGGGCTGAGCCAGGCCCGGCCCGCCGCGCCGGTTAGGAGTGTCCCGGTGCCGCCCGCGCCCACCCCGCGCCCGGTTGCCAAACCACTGGTTAGCCCGACGCCGCCCCCCACCAAACCAGTGGAGCCCAAACCCGCGCTGGCACAGACACTCTCCCTGCCCCTGCCCGGCGAAACACCAGCTCCCGTCGCCGCGCCTGGGCTCAGCCCGGAAGCCAAGGCGGCCGCGTTCG
>Ga0181538_10001867_pt1 | contig 22875 bp, 17 predicted proteins | sample PEATcosm2014_Bin_40_FD_119773 | JGI IMG/M metagenome (GOLD analysis project Ga0181538, IMG submission 119773) | Peatland microbial communities from MTU Mesocosm Facility, Houghton, MI, USA - PEATcosm2014_Bin23_30_metaG | ecosystem: Environmental > Terrestrial > Soil > Wetlands > Peat | place... | reverse complement strand
CCGGCTTCACGCCGAGTTGTTCGACAATGATGTCTTTTACCCGTTGGTCAATAGGTTTGTCAGCCATAAGTTAATTTTGACCTGTCTCTATGCCATGAACGCCGAAATCGTCAAGCCTTGAATCATAAAATTTTTCAATCACATCACCATCCCGCCGTCCACCGCCAGGACCTGCCCGGTGACATAATGCGCCGCCGGGCTGGCGAAAAACAACACCGCCTCCGCCACATCCTCAGCCTGGCCCAGGCTGGCCAGCGGAATCTGCCTGATAATCGCGTCTTTTTGCTCCTGTGACAATTTGTCCGTCATGGCGGTCTGGATGAAACCCGGCGCGATGGCGTTGACGGTGATGCCACGGCTGGCGAACTCGCGCGCACACGACTTGGTCAGGCCAATAACGCCGGCCTTGCTCGCCGCGTAATTACACTGTCCGGCATTGCCGATCAGGCCGATGACGGAGGCGATGTTGACAATGCGACCGGATTTCTGTTTCAGGAGCGAGCGGCTGAAGGCCTTGGTGAAGAGAAACGTCCCCTTGAGGTTGATGTCCAGCACGGCGTCCCAATCCGCCTCGCTCATGCGCATGAGCAGGCCGTCCTTGGTGATGCCGGCGTTGTTCACCAGGATGTCCACGCGGCTGGCCTCCCGCAAAATCTGCTCGGCGGCAGACTCGACGCTGGCGGCCTCGGACACGTTGGCGGCCGCCGCCCAGGCTTTGCGCCCGAGCTTGCGCGCCTCCTCGACCGTTTCCTGCACGAATTCGGTTTTCAGGTCCACGGCCACGATGTCGGCCCCGTGGGCGGCCAGTTTCAACGCGATGGCCCGGCCAATGCCCCGGCCCGCGCCGGTGACGACGGCGATTTGATTCTCAAGTTGTTTCATGACGGCCTTTTTTTAACCATGAATCGGCTCAAATGCACAGAAAAAATGATGCGTGATGCGTAAAACGTGAACCCCGGCGGATGTCTCCAGATCACGCGTCACGTTTTCACGTTTCACGCGCCCAGCTCCTTCACCGTTGCTTCCAGGCCTGCCACATCCGCGACGTTGAGCATCTGCGCGCCTTTATCAATGCGTTTCATGAAACCGCTCAACGCCGTGCCGGGGCCAAGCTCGATGAACCGCGTGAATCCTTGCGCCAGGAGGTAACGCATGGATTTTTCCCAGAGCACCGACGACGTCACTTGTTCGACCAGCCGCGCGGAAATAGTGGCACAGGCATCTTGCCTGTTCGATTCATGCGGTTGCCCAGTCACGTTTGAAATCACGGGTACCGCGGGCGGCACAATTTTTATTTTCGCCAGTTCAGCCTGTAGTTTTGGTTGTGCGCCGGCCATGAGCGGCGAGTGATACGCGCCGGCCACCGGCAGGGCGATGGCGCGCTTGGCACCCCTGGCCTTGGCCAGTTCAACGGCCCTCGCGATTTTGTCCGTCTCGCCGGAAATGACCAACTGGCCGGGACAATTCAGATTCGCCAGCACCACTCCGGCCTCGGTGCATACTTCGCGCGTGGGCGCTTCGTCCAGGCCGATGACCGCCGCCATGCCACCGCGTGTGGCTTCGCAGGCTTCCTGCATGAACCGTCCACGCTGACGCACCACGCGCAGGCCGTCCTCAAAACTCATCGCGCCCGCCGTCGTCAGCGCCGTGAATTCGCCGAGCGACAACCCGGCGGTGGCGTCAAACTTCAGCGATGGCGCCAGTTCCTTGAACAACTGAAACGCTACCCAGCTCACCAGAAAAATTCCTGGCTGCGCATTTTCGGTCTTGGTGAGTTCGGCTTCGGGACCGTTGAAACAAATCGAAGCCAGGTCGTAGCCGAGCGCGGCGTTGGCGCGGTCGAACCAGGCTATGGCCGCCGGAAATTTTTCGGCGAGGTCTTTGCCCATGCCGACGGCCTGCGCGCCCTGTCCGGCGAACAATAATGCGGTTTTGCTCATAAGCGGCGCATACTAAACACGAAATTAGCGCGGAACGAAAGGTTGAAAAAAAATTATGCCGCTGGAAACATCGAACATCCAACGCGACCGTCGTTCATTGGGTGTTGGGCGTTCAATGTTGGATGTTCGATGTTTCATTTCCTTTGGTAAGTCCCCATCAACTGCCCTTCGGCGAGGACATGGCCTTCCATCGCCTTGAGCAAATCCTCTTTCGTCAGGCCGGGTTTGAGGTCGGGCATCGTGTTGAGAGCGTAAAGCTTGAAAAAGTAGCGATGGGGTTTGCCGGGTGGCGGACACGGCCCGCCATAACCCAGGCGCGGCCAGGTGTTCAATCCCTGTTTCGCATTGCCGGCGATGTATTGCGTCTTGGCCACGTCTTCCGGCAATTCGGTCGCACTCGGCGGCAGGTCGTAGAGCACCCAATGCACCCAGGTGCCCATCGGCGCGTCGGGGTCATCGGTGATGAGCGCGAAGCTTTTGGTGTTTGTGGGCGCGTTCGTCCACTTAAGCGGCGGCGAAACGTCGCTGCCCTCGCAGGAATATTTTGCCGGAATCGGTTGTCCCTCGGAAAAGGCGGCGCTGGTAATTTGGAGATTCATAACTTTTTGGGGGTTGGGCATGTCCGCGCCGCCGGCCGTGACCAGACAGCCAAGCATGGCGGTGGCAAACAACACGTTCAGCCGTGCGTTCATGGTTTGATTTTATCCCGCCCTGGTTGGAGTTCAATCCCGCATTGCGGGATTGTTCGGGAAGACACGCTAAAGCGTGAGCTCCAGCCAAATTCCGCTTGCCCCTGCGCTCAGCCCGACGACAATTTGCAACCATGTTTTCGCACATTGTTGTTTTCTGGACTGACCCGGCCATCCCGAACGCCGCGGACGAATTGCTCGCCGGCGCGAACCAATTGCTCAAAAACATCCCCGGCGTGGTGCAATTCCACGTCGGCAAAATGAAACCCAGCCAGCGCCCGGTGGTCGAACAGAGTTACCAGGTCGCGTTGAATCTCATTTTCCCGAACCGGAAGGCGCAGGACGATTATCAGGCGCATCCGCGCCACATCGAGTTCGTGGAAAAATACGTGCGGCGGCTGGTCAAAAAGGTCGTGGTTTACGATTTTGAGTGAGTAAAACGTGAAACGTGATGCGTGAGCCACGCCGGGCGCCGGAAAAAATCACGCATCATGTTTCAAGCCGGGCTGACGCACAACCCGGCGAAGCATGGCGCGGATATCGCCGATGCGCGGCGGTTTGCTCAAAAGGCCGTCCACGTGCATGGGCAGGTCGTTGTCTTGCTTCATGAACGCACCCCAGCCGGTGAGCATGACAACGGGCATGCCGGGCGACTCATGTTTGATCGCGGCGGCAACTTCGCGTCCGTCCATGTAGGGCATGCCCAAATCGGTGATGACGACGTCGAAGGGTTCATTGCGATTGCGCGCGGCGCGAAAGGCCTCCACCCCGGCCCGGCCGCCATCCGGGGTTTCAACGTGGTGACCGTCGCGTCCCAGCAAGTTCAGCATCAACTCGCGCAAGGTGGCTTCGTCGTCAATGTACAAAATGCGGAACGGTCCGGCCGGGCCGTCTTTGTCAAGTTTTGAGGCGGCCACGGTTTCCAACTGGCGCACCGGGAAGATAAGCCGCATGGTCGTGCCTTTGCCGGGTTTGCTGTCAATTTCAATCCGGCCGTCGTGCCGTTCCATGACGCCGTAAACCATGGCCAGGCCAAGGCCGGTGCCGCGTTTGCCCTTGGTGGAGAAGAAAGGATCGAGGCAATGCTTGCGGGTTTTCTCATCCATGCCGACGCCCGTGTCGTTGACTTCGAGAATGACGTGGGCGGGAACATCGTCCAGCTTCGCCGTTCCCAATTTCACCGCGCGCGTACGAAAGGTGATGGCGCCGCCGGACGGCATCGCGTCCACGGAGTTGAGGATCAAGTTGACCAGGGCCTCGCGGATTTCACTTTCGATGCCGGCGAATTTGGGCAGGCGCGGATCCAGATCCGTGCGCGTTTCGACCATGATACCGCGACCCTGGGGAATGTCGCGCCAGCGCGGGCGGGTCATGTCAATGCACTGCTTGATCACCTGATTCAGATCCAGCGCATGCAGTGATTCGCTGGCGGCGCGCGGACGGTAAAATTCGCGGAGCCGGGCGACAATGTGCGCGATATCCTCGCCGGCGGTTTTGATATGTTGCAAAAACGCCTTGGAGTCTTCGTGCAAATCCGGCTCGTCCTGACGGATTAATTCGACGTAGCCCAGGATGGGGGAGAGCGTGTTATTGATATCGTGCGCGATGCCGCTGGCCATCTGGCCGAGCGCCTTGAGCCGTTCCTGCTGCATGACCGTCTGCTGCGATTGGCGCAATTCGTTGTAGGCTCTTTGCAGGTCCTGATAAAGTTGCGCCTGGTAAATCGCCAGTGCCATGTGCGCGCTCAAGCCGCGAATGAAATCCCGTTCCGCCTCGCTGAAACCGTCCACCTGGCGCCGCATCAAGATCATCAGGCCAAAAACCTTGTCTTTCGAGACCAGCGGCGCGCAAAGGGTGGAGCAAAAACCGGCTTTCGCCATTTTTTGCGGCATGATCAAGTCCAGCCGGCGGATGTCGGGCGTATAGGTCATTTCGCCCCGCAGGCAGGGTTGGAAGTGCGTATGGGCAAGGGGGATGGCTGGTGGAATTTGCAGTTGTTCCGCCAGCGGCTGGCTCTTGGGGCCGCGCGCCATTACTTTGAGCATTTCGCCGGATTCCTCCAGAAAGTAGGCTGCGCCGTAATCCACTGGCAGGTGCTCTTCCAATTGCTGGAGGACAATCAAGACCATGCTTTCGAAATCCTGCCGGGCGGCGATGGCATAGGTGATTTGGTTGAGCAGGCTGATGCGGCTAAATTGTTGCCGCAAATCGCGCGTGCGTTCCTCGACGCGTTTTTCCAATTCGTCCCGGGCCAGCAGCAGCGCGTTGTCGCGCTTCTGGATTTGATCCAGCATTTCATTGAAGCCGTCAATGAGCTGGCCGAGTTCGTCCGGGGATTCCTTTTGGGCGCGAACGGAATAATTCTTCTCCGCCGAAACGGTTTTGGCCGTCTCCGCCAGATGGGAGATGGGGCGGGAAATGATTCGTTGCAGTCGTGAGGCCAGTTGATACGTGGCCGCCAGTGAGGCGAGGGTGAACAGGACGAATATGGCCGCGTAACGCCCCAGCCTCGTGTGCAATTCGGTCAAATCGGATTTCAGATAAATGGCGCCGATGGATTCGCCATTCATCTTGATGGGCTGGAACAAAACCAAAAAATCGCCTGAAAAACGGCAGCCATCCGGCCCGGCCCGCAGCGGCATGGGCTGGGAATGGTTTCGTTCCGGCACAAAATACGATGCAAACAGGGCGCCGTTCTGTTTATAAAGGCCAGCGGCGACGATGTTCTTTTTGGCGTTCAAGGCGCGCAAAATATCTCCGGCGTTGTTTTTGTCGTCGTAGGTCAGGGCCGCCGTGCTTTGGTTGCCAATGATCTCGGCCTGCGTGGATAAATCCCGCACCATGGCCTGCCGGAACGCAAAATACTCGTAGGCCAGAAACGCCACGGCAACCAGCAACAGGGCGACCGTGCTGCTGGCCATGGTGATCAGCTTAAGCTTCTGCCTGATGGTAAACGTTTGCAAAAACACTCCTTATTTTTGAGATTTGTTGGTTCGCAACATCAGCAATTTGGAACTGATCTTCAACCCGGCGCGGCGGGCGGCATCATCGTTGATTTCAAAGTGGACGCTTTGGTTCTCCATGACAAAGTTGATGATGACCCCCGACGTTGCAAAATGGTCCAGATTATCTGTGACCGTCAAAACATTTGCGCCCTTCAGCGCGTCCAGGATGGCCGACAAATTGTCGGAGCCGGAGGCGCTGATGAAAAGAATGTGGCAACTTTTCAAATCGGAATAACCCGGCGTCTGCCGGGCGTTGAGGGGATGGCTGATTTGCCGGACAATTACCGGATGACCGTTGATGCTTTTGTTGGCAACGATGTGTTCGCAGTCGCCGTGAAACGGGTCGCCTCCCATCACGCCGATGACCAGTGGCGCGTTGGTGCTCGCAAAGGCGGCGTCCGGCCATTCGACAAATTTCCCAAAGTTGTATATGAACGCGGCCTTGACCCGATAATCGGGAGGCCGGCTCTCCTGCGCCTGCGCCAGCCAGCGGCCCGGCAGCGCCGCCGCCAGCAAGTAACCAAGCAACAGGGCGGACCTGCGCAGCTGCGCAAATCGTGATGGGCGGCGATTGAGGATGACAGTCATTCCGGACGGGCTAAAAATGCCAGGTTATGGTTCCGAAGACGCTGCGGGGTATTTCCGTTGTTTGCGTGTTCACCTCGGTCGTGGCGAATTCCGCGTGTTGATCATGCAGGAGGTTCTGCCCGACGATGGCGAGATCCCAATGCTGGTTGATGCGCCAGGCAACCCGGGCATCGAGTTCAAAGTAGCTCGCAATTTGAAAGTAGGGCAAATTGTCCACATACCGCAGCGCGGTGTCGAACGTTACCCCATACGGCAAATCCATGGACGAACGGATGGAAAACTGATTTTGGGGATTGGAACCTTCAATTTGCGCCACCAGGTTTTGGGTGTAGTCAGGTATGAGACCCGCCGGGTGGGCTTGCAAGTCCATGTGCAAATACGTGTAACTGGGCTGCAACCGCCACCGATCCGTCACCTTCCAGGTTGCCGAAATTTCCGTGCCATAGGTGTGCCCATACATTTCATTCCCCAGAACCGTTGTCGGTGGGGAACCAGAAGCCACCTGTATGCTCCGTAAATCGTCATAATTATTGTAGTATGCCGCCAGATCCAACGAAAGTTTCTCAAACGGCTGCACCCGATAACCAAGCTCATAGGCCCACAACATTTCCGATTGAAAATCAACAGTGCCATTGTTTATCACCGGGATGGTGGGAAAGAGGGAGTTGGGATACTGCGCCGCGGAAGTTTCCTCGGCGCGCGAAGGCGTGCGCACGGCGCGGGAAACCGAGGCCCAAAAGGTCTGGCTCGACAGGCTGCGCAAACTGGAATCCGTCCACGGGGTCCAGAGCAGGCGGGCACCCGGTTCATATTCAACTCCGGTGTAATCGTTGTGCTCCAATTTTGAACCGAGCGTCAGACTCAACCGGTCCTTCACCAGCGCAATTTCGTCCTGGAGAAACCCGCTGTACAAATTTTCCGTCTGGTCTTCGGGATTGAAGGAAATGATTGGATTGTTTTGTTCCGTGTCGGCGGTGACATGATAGCCCAGCCCCCAGACCACTTTGTTGCGCCCGCCCAGGGCGAATTCGTGCTGCAGGCTCAAGTCAAATGTGTTGCGCTCCTCGTCAAAAATGGCCGCTTTACGACTGGTGTAATCGTAATATGCCTGAACGCTCAGATCGGACGTGTCGGAAAACGTGTGCGTCCAGCGGCCCAGCATATCGGCGCCATGCACCTGCCAGTCATCCGGAATTGATTCGGTGTAAGGCGGAACCGGACTGTATAAGTTCACGAGGACCTGGCGGATCCACCCCACGTAACCGTCACCTTGAACGGTGAACGAATTCTGTTCGGTGGCATTCCCGTCCACCCGAAACCCGCCACGCGCCATCTGCCAGGAATTGGTGGCTTCGGTTCCGTCCGGCAAATTGGCGCCGGCGTTGTCGGAATAAGTTCCATAAACGCGGTAGCAGGCATTGTCGCTGATTTTCCCGCCGTACCGAACATCCGCAAAACCGCGTTCCAGCGTGCCGCCGCCGCCCGAGACGAGCCAGCCCTGTGTGTCCTCCGCGCTCTTGGTGATGATGTTGATGACGCCATTCATTGCGTTCTCGCCCCACACCGTCGCGCCCGGCCCGCGCACGACTTCAATGTGATCAATGTCCTCCATCATCGTGTCCTGCACGTCCCAAAACACGCCGGAAAACAGAGGCGTGTAAATGCTCCGCCCATCCTGCAACACCAGCAGCTTGTTTGCGGACTGGTCATTGAATCCGCGGCAGCTCACCGCCCATTCGCTGGAGTCGATTTGGGCGACATCCATTCCCGGCACCAGCCGCAGCGCCTCGGGAATGTTCCTGGCCCCCGAACGTTTGATGTCATCCTGGGTTACCACCGACACGGCAGCGGGCGTTTGCGAAACGGTTTCCGACGGACCGAGAATCGAGACCTTGATGTCCATCAATTGCTCGATGGACATGCCGGACAATGCCGACAGCCCGGCGTTGGTCGCAGCCACTTCACTTGAAGCCGCATTCGTGGAAACGACATCGGCACGCACCGCCATCGCGCCTGCCAGTAAAAGCACGCCGATGGTGGAGGAAATTTTATCTTTCCCCATTCGTGATACGAATAGCTTCCATAAGCAGAATTCCGAATATTTCATAAGCTTTGCCGCAATGGCATATAATCAATCAAAGCCCAAACTTTGATTTTACGCCCAAATGGAAGCATTTATTGTGCTAATAACTGTCCCGGCAGCAGGAAAAAACAGGTGCGGCGGCTGATCAAATGGGTGGTGGTTTGTGATATGGAATGACTGTCTTCGGAGGGGCGGGTTCCACGAACACTCATTTGAAGCGGGCGTCGCAAATTGGCACTTCCACCAGCGGTCACAGGCCGCCGCTACAGGTTACGCCCTTGGATGGAACTTCCGGTGGATGTCCCGCAGCCGGTTGCCGGTGACGTGCGTGTAAATCTCCGTCGTGCTGATGTTCGCGTGGCCGAGCAATTCCTGGATCACCCGCAGGTCCGCGCCGTGTTCCAGCAGATGTGTGGCAAAACTGTGCCGCAGCATGTGCGGCGTGATGTTGCGGGAAACCCCGGCGCGGCGAACGCGCTGCTTGATGTGCAGCCACAATGTCACCGCCGCGAACGGCGTGCCGCGCCGGGTCAAAAAAACATTCGCCGGTGATTTCGGCGTGACGAGCTTCGGCCTTCCGATTTCGATGAAACGGTTCATCGCCTCAACGGCTATTTTCCCGACCGGGACGACGCGCTCCTTGTTGCCCTTGCCGATGACGTTGATGAAACCGGCCTCAAGGTGAAGCTGTTCGAGGCGGAGGTTGCGCAATTCCGCGAGCCGCAAGCCGGAGGCGTAGCCGAGTTCGAGCACGGCCTGATCGCACAAATTTTCGGGGGTTTCGGGGGTTTCCGGTTCGAGCAGTTTTTTGATTTCGTCGTTCGTCAGCGCCTTCGGCAACCGCTTCCAACGGCGTGGCAGGGAAAGATTTTCCGCGACGTTGGCTGGCAACAACTTTTCGTTTTCCGCAAAGCGATAAAACGCCCGCAGCGCGGCGATTTCGAGATAAACACTCTCGCTGCTGAGGCGTTTGATGGACTCCTTTGGCTCATCGGCCAGGGGACGGGTGCGCTCATACTGAAGGAACGCCATGAGATGCTTCAGTTCGACCTGCTTCCAATCCGTCAGATTCTGTTTTGCCGCCCAGTCGGTGAATTTTTTCAGCAACGCGGCGTAAGTTTTCTGCGTGTGCTCCGCCTGCCCGCGCTCATGGCGCAGGTATTGCAGAAAATCTTCGACCAGCGTTTGCATGGTTCAAAATGGGCTGAAGGTCTGCCGCCGCCCGGCCAGAATGCATTTTGCTTTGCGGCTGCCAATCTACAATTCTCCGCGCCCATTGCGAATCAAAATTTGCCCGCGCTCGTGCGCAATCTTCCAACCGAAATTCGAGTGAAAGCCGTGGTAAAAAAAGAAAGAGGCCGGACACTACTCCGGCCTCTCAATGAGAACTAAGCGCTTAAAATCATCTATTCGCAGTTGCGCAACCACGAACTTTTTATTGGCTGCGGCGCCGCAGACCACGCCTTACTTCACACACGGAACACTGCGTTTCTGCATGCCAACGATGGGGCCAATATACCAGAGGCCGTGTTCCAAGCCAGTCACCAGTTCTGGTTACATGCAAACCCGGGCATATGTCTTTCACATACCCATTTATTTCATGCAAAAACCCCAATAAATACGATGTTTTTGTGAAATGAAAACCTATTTTTTACGGCATGCTGTTTGGCGCAAGGTTTGTAACATGAAGAAAAATCCCCGGTTTGTCTGGATTCCACTCAGAAAGCCGCGTCGGAAAAAGTAAAATTTCCAGCGGTTTTAATATCTCCGATTCAGTTCAAACCTTGCGTTTGGCAAAGACACAATCCCGTGCAAACCACTTGAAAACAAAGGGAAATCACTGGAATCGGGTCAGCGGCGGAGAAATTTGGCCACGGCTTCGGTGCGGGTGCGGACCTGCAGTTTTTCGTAAATGCGGCGGATGTAGGTATGCACGGTCTCGTAGCTGATCCCCAGCTTTTCCGAGATTTCCTTGTAGAGAAGCCCCCGGCTCAGGGAATCAAGCACTTCCTGTTCGCGCGGGGAAAGATGCTCCGCGGGCTGCGCCGTGGCCGCCGTCTGTTGAAATGATTGCACGACTTTGCGCGCGATGTGCATGGTCATCGGCGAACCGCCCTGGTGGACTTCCCGAATGGCTTCCAGCAGTTCCTTGCTGGAGGTGCGCTTGAGCATGTAACCGTTGGCGCCCGCCGTCAGCGCGTTGAAAATATTTTCCGTGTCTTCATAGACCGTGAGCATCATGACCTGGATTCCCGGCATCAGCGCCTTCAATTGCCGCACGCATTCGACGCCGTTCATGCCGGGCAGGTTGATGTCCATCAGCACGACATTGGGGCGGGCCTGGGGCAGGTCCTTCAGCGCATCCTCGGCGCTGGCGTACTGGCTCAGGCAGCGGAAACCGTCCGACCGGTCAAGCAGACGGGCCAGCGTCCCGCGCAGCTTGTCATTGTCTTCGACGATGGAAACGGTGATGGGCATATCGCTGATTTCTAAACCGTTTTTCCCAAAGGAATGGTCAGGCACACCATTGTTCCGCCCCCGGTGCCGGGGCTGATTGAAAATTCTCCGTGAACATCTTCCATTCGTTTGCGCATGTTGCGAAGTCCGTTTCTCGCCGGGGCCGCATTGGCGTCCCGACCACCCAGGCCACGCCCGTTGTCTTCAATGCTCAACGTAAAATTGCCGGGCTGCAATTGCAATCGCACCCGGACTTCGGACGCTCGCGCGTGTTTGACCACGTTGTTGACGGCCTCTTTGAAGGCGAGAAATATGTTGTGGCGGACTTCCGGCGGAATGGGATTCGCCGGCAATTGGGCCGGCACATCCGCGCGGTAACGCAATCCGGCCACCGCGAGGTATTCCTGCGCGTATTTGCAGGCGTAATTGACCAGGCCTTCCAGCGTGTCATTGGAAGGATTGACCGCCCAGACGATTTCGTCGAGGGAACGGGTCGTTTCGCGCGCGGTTTGGGAAATTTGTTGCGTGTGGGATTCAATCTCCGCCGGGGAATTTTTGTCGGCTTCCGCCATTTCGCTCAACAGCGCCACTTGCGTGAGATTCGCCCCGAGTTGATCGTGCAGGTCCCGGGCGATGCGGGAGCGTTCCTTTTCCAGCGAGGCCTGTTGCTGCAACTGGCGCCGGAGCTTTTGCGTGGAAAGATAGCGCACCACGGCAACGACGGTTCCCACCAGGCACAGGATGGCGGCGGCGCGAAACCACCACGTCTGCCAGAATTGAGGCTGCACCGCCACATCGAGAGCATCGCCGGTTTCGTTCCACACGCCATCTTCATTGCAGGCAATGACATGGAAACGATAATTCCCCGGCGGCACTTTGTTGTAATAAGCCACCCGCGTATCCCCGGCTTCAGTCCAGGCGGTCTCGCGGCCTTCCAAGCGATATTTGAATTGCACTTCCCGGGGTGCGGGAAAATTCAGGGCGGTATAATGAATTTCCAATTGTTCGTGACCGGGTGGAACCACGACGGACGGTTGCCAGGCCGGACTAAAACGATTGGTTTTTTGCTCCCGACCCCCGACACGTATGGATTCAATCATGACCAGGGGCGGCTGGCAATTGGGCTTGAGGTCCGCAGGGTTCACCGACACCAAGCCTTTGGTGGTGGGGAACCATAATTGGCCATCACGCGTACGGCACGCAGCGGGTTGTGAACCGGCCGAACATTCGCGCGTCGGCAGTCCGTCGGTTTCCACAAAAGTCCGGCAGGAAAGGAGATCCACCGTTCCCTTGGCAAAATCGTTCAACGATTGCTTTTGAATTCGCATCAATCCCGCGTTGGAGCCGATCCACAAACAATCCGCGTCGTCTTCGATGATGTAATCGATGCTGTTGCTGGCCAGCCCGTTGTCCGTCGAATAACGGGTCCACTTTCCCTTATAAAAGCGGGCCAAGCCATGACCGGAGGTTCCCACCCACAAGACTCCGTCCCGATCCAGGTAAAGACAGGAAATATCATTGCCGGGCAATCCGTTTCCCGCCGCTTGAAAAGAAATAAATTTCTCCGCCTTGAAAAAGTTCAAACCCTGGCTCTCCGTTCCAATCCAAAAGCCGCCCTCCGCATCTTCGGCAATGGCACGAACGATATTTTCCGACAGCCCGTCGTGCGTCGTGTAAATTTTCCAGTCCTGCCCGTTCCAGCGCGCCAGGCCATTCTGGGTACCCGCCCATAATTGTCCGGCGCGATCTTCAAACAGGGCGAAGATGTGCTGGCCGAGGATTTCCGCGCCGGGCGCGGGTTGAAAATGGTTGGTTTGAAATTGGAAAAGTCCTTCACCGCGGGTGCCGACCCAGATTTGTTGTTTGCGATCCACCAGTATCGTCCAGGCATTGGAACCCCGCCCCACCCCGAAATCTTGTGCTGAATTTGTAAGCCAACAAGTCACGCCATGCGCGTTGAAAGCCGTCCACAAACCACCGGATTTGTCACCGCATATGGATTGGACCACCCACGATTGATGTTCGGTTGGCGTACTGAAGGTTTTTCTCTCGATTCGATCCAGGCCTTCGCCGTCGGTTCCCACCCACAGGTTCCCTTCACGATCCATGCAGAGTGAAAGCACAAAGGCCGACGACAATCCCTGCTCCGTCGAGATGCGCCGCCAGTTTCCATCCGCGCCCAGCCAGAAAACGCCCTCGCCCCCCGTGCCGACAATCAAATTGCCAGTACTGTCCTCACCGGCGGACTTGACGATGGTATTTATTCTCCACGGATAAACGCCGAGGTCGCGTTCCCTTTGATTTCCCTTCCACTTTTGCACGCGGCCATTTTGTATGCTCCAAAAACTGTTCGATTGGCCGGGGATCAATATCTTCGCAGCGCGAAGCACCAACTCCTTGGAAATCAGGGATGGATCGGTGCTCATCCTGCCATCTTGATAGCGGCTGGTGCGTCCGTCCGCCGTGTAGAACCACACCGTGCCTTTTGCATCCTCAAACGCGTACAAAAGCCGCCCTTCATGGCCGGCGCCACCAATTTGAAAGTCGGTGATTCTTCCATCCTTCGCCATTGCCACCGTGCCGGTGTCGGTTCCGATCCAAAGGTTCGTGTGACTGTCTTCAAACAGGTAAACAATCCGGTCGCTGTTCAAGCCGGGCGTATTGTACTCGTTGAAAACGGTGAAGCGATTTCCATCAAAACGCACCAGGCCATTGAGCGTTCCCAGCCAAAGATATCCGTCTTTGGTTTGAATCACCGAAATGACCGAGTTTTGCGGCAGCCCTTCCCTGCTCGTCCAGACATCCACAATGAACGGCAAACCGGACTGGCCGGTCGCGCCCGCGGGCGCGGGAAAAATGAAGAAACCAACGCATAGCAACAGCCATGCGATTTCCAGTTTCAGCTTCCTGTGTCTCTTCGGCATCGTTGATGGTTCGGGCGATCCGAACCGGATGTAAGGATGTTTGAAAAAAGATACGAACCCAATGCTGAAGATGGAAATTATTTTTCCAAAATCGCTTGCCAGACTGCCGCCATGGGTTAGGTTTGCCCTGCCCGATGAGAACTGGGCGCGTGGCGGGTGTGGGCGATGTTAAATCGTGTGTGATCGCCGCACCCGCCCGCTTTTTTGACCCGCCTTCGGGCGAAGGGTTCAAATCCACCCGCCGGTCGTCATGATAAAATAAAAAGCCCGCGACCGGTTGGCCGCGGGAATTGTTTTGAAAAATCAGCCGCTTAATCGCTGACGGTGATTTTGCGCGGCTTGACCCGCTCGGATTTCGGCAGGGTCAGCAGCAGCATGCCCTGCTCCATCTTCGCCGAGATTTTGCCCGTATCAATCGCCGGGTCGAGCTCGAACACGCGCCGGTAATCCGCTGCGGAACGTTCTCGAAACAACACCTCGCCGGCGATTGGCTCCGCCGCGCGCCGGCCCAGGATGGTGATTTCATTGCCTTCCAGCGTGATCTCCAAACCGTCCTTGTTCACGCCCGGCATTTCCGCTTCGAGGGCGTACCCGTCCTTGGTTTCAAAGATGTTCACGACCGGCGTCACGAGTTCCTGATACTCCGTCCGTTCGGCCGCCGCTTTTGGTTCTGCTTGCACAATGGCTTTCATGATTTTTTCCTTTCGTTGAAATTGGGGCCGGGCGCGATGGCTGCATCGCACCCCGCCGATTCAGTTCACGTTCACGTCAATCTGTTTTGGCTTGGCTTCCTCGGTTTTCGGAAGCGTGATGGTCAGAACGCCGTCCTTGTATTGCGCTTTCACCTTGTCGGCCGCCACCGCCGCCGGCAACGACACCGTGCGCTGGAATTTGCCGAAGAAGCGTTCCGTCCGATAGACCTCGGCCTCCTCGAATTTCTGCTCCATCTTACGTTCACCGGAGAGGCTCAATGCGCCGTCATGCAGCGAAACGTCAATCTCCTCCCGCTTCATGCCCGGCAGTTCGGCGCGGACGATGAAGTTGTCCTTGTCTTCATGAATGTCGAGAGCCGGAGTCCAGCCGCTCAACAACTGCGACGTGCGGGCCAGTTCGATCCAAGGCGATTCAAACAGCCGGTCCAGTTCATCGCGCAAGCTCGACAGCCGTCCGAAGCCCGGCTCGGTCACTTCTGGTCTTTGATATCGTGTCAGATTCATACAGTTTTCCTTTCGTTAATTGTTCGAGTCGGGTTTAGCTTCAAAAATGCCAGGCGGAATAATTCGTTGCATGATACTAATTGAAAACAACTTACAAAATATAAAACGAAAAATGCTATCGGACAACCAGGGTCATATTGGCGCATTTATTGTGTCAAACGTGCCAATTTGCGCCCGTTTTGCGCCCGTTTTGCCTTTAATTTTGAAATCGGGTAGGAGGTGAGGGTTAAAACCTCACCGTCCTCCCACACCACTGGACGTACGGTTCCGTAACAGTTCCTCTTGCCGGGCCTGTATTGGACTTCAACCAACAAGTCAGCGCCGTGCCGGGCGCACAAACAAAAAACCCCAAGCCGGCTGGCTTGGGGCGTGGTGAAAAATCTGAATTTTAGTCAAAGGCGTGACCGGCGCAGCACAGAACATCTTTGACTTTGTGCCGGACCAAATCCTTGACGCAGGCACGCGCCGGACCGAGGTATTTGCGCGGATCGAATTCCTTCGGGTTTTCCGAGAAAACCTTGCGGATGCCGGCGGTCATGGCCAGACGCAGGTCGGTGTCAATGTTGACCTTCGTGCAACCCACGCGGCGCGCGACTTCGATGTCGGCTTCCGGCACGCCCTGGGCATCGGGCATCTTGCCGCCGTATTTGTTGATCTCGGCCACGAGATATTGCGGCACGCTCGAAGCCCCGTGGAGCACCAGCGGGTAATCGCCGAGGCCGGCATCCATCAACGCTTTCTTGATGGCCTTGAGGCGTTCCAGATCCAGATGCTGTTCGCCCTTAAATTTGTAAGCGCCGTGGCTGTTGCCAATGGCGATGGCCAGTGAATCCACGCCGGATTCTCTGACGAATTTGACAGCTTCGTCCGGGTTGGTGTAGTGGCCGCTGGTGGAATGGGCGCCGCCTTCCTCGCCTTCGTCAAATTGCGCGCCGACCAAGTGGCCGAGTTCGCCTTCGACGGAGCAGTTGAATTTGTGCGCGTAGTCCACAACCTTTTTACAAATCTCGACGTTCTTGTCGAACGGCTCGTGGCTGGCGTCAATCATCACGCTGGTGAAACCTTCGTCAATGCACTGTTTGCACAGTTCGAAGGTGTCGCCGTGGTCCAAATGGACGGTGATGGGAATGTTCGACAGGCTGACCGCCGCCTCGATGAGTTTTTTGAGATAGACCGGGTTGGCATATTGGCGGGCGCCTTTGGAGATTTGGAGGATCAACGGCGCTTTTTCCTCTTCGCAGGCCTCAACGATGGCTTGGATTAGCTCCATATTGTTGACGTTGAACGCGCCGAGCGCGTATTTACCCTTCAACGCCTTTGCAAACAGCTCTTTGGTATGTGTCAGTGGCATAAGTTTTCGAATTTGATCGTCGTTATCAACCAACCGGGATTTCCCCGATGGGAAGGAATAATAATACGAATTTTCCGAAAGGAAACAAAAAACGCGTCCCCCGACCAACCAACCGTTGCCAAAATTTGGCGATAAATTGCCTTGCGATTTCGCGTCTATGCGGGAAAAGAAGTCCGTGCTAGTGCATTTTCTCCTTGGTCCGGCCGGCAGCGGCAAGACGTTTCGCTGTCTCGCGGAGATCCGCCAGGCATTGCACCAGTCGCCGGAAGGCCCGCCGCTGGTTCTGCTCGCGCCCAAGCAGGCGACGTTTCAACTCGAACGCCAGTTGCTCGCCGATGGCGCTCCGCCAGGCTACACGCGGCTGAATATTTTTTCATTCGAACGGCTCGCGCGGTTCGTCCTCGACGCGCTCGGCGTCCCGTTGCCGTCGGGATTGCTCACCGAGGAAGGCCGCGTGATGGTGCTGCGCGCCCTGTTGATGCGGCACGAAAGCGAATTGAAATTATTTCGCCCCAGCGCCCGCCGTCCCGGTTTTGCCCAACAACTCAGCCAGTTGCTCGGCGAACTGCAACAGCACCAATTCACGCCTGCCAGGCTTCGGACGCTGTCCGCCCGCCCTGATTTGCGCCGTGAACTTCAGGACAAACTCCACGACCTCGCGCTCCTGTTCGAGGCCTACAAAAGCTGGCTGGCCGAAAATGAATTGCAAGACGGAAACCGGTTGCTGGATGCGGCGACGGAAAGTCTCAAGTCCGGGGACCGAAGCCCAAAGTCAGCCGGTAATTCAGGGACCTTGCCATCTTCCATCTTCCATCCTCCATCTTCGCTGCAAATTTCCAACCTGTGGCTCGATGGTTTTGCGGAAATGACGCCGCAGGAATTGGATTTGCTCGCCGCCATTTTGCCGCGATGCGATCATGCAACGCTTGCGTTTTGCCTCGCCAACGAACCCGCCGCCGATACTTCATGGCTCTCCATCTGGTCGTCCATCGGCAAAACTTTTCAACAGTGCCGCCAGCGCCTGGAAAATCTGCCGGGTTGCGAAATTGAATTTGAAATTCTTCCGCGAGAATCCGGAAAAAATCGCTTCCCGGAGAATTCCGCACTGGCCGCGCTGGAATATGGCTGGGCATGGCCCGTTCACGCATCGGAGCGCCGGCCTCCGGCACGGCGCGAAGAGGTTGGAGTTCAAGCTTCAGCTTGCGCCCCGGCAAACAGGCTAAAGCCTGAACTCCAACGCGCCGGACCGGAGGCCGGCGCTCCAGCGGATGCCATCCGCCTCGCCGCCTGCGCCAACCCCGAGGCCGAGGCCGCGTTTGCCGCTCGCGAGATTTTGCGTTTCGTTCGCCACGGCGGGCGTTTTCGCGATGCCGCCGTGCTGGTGCGCAGTCTCGACGGTTATCACAAACCGCTGGAGCGCGCGTTTCGGCGCTGCGGAATTCCATTCTTTCTCGACCGGCGGGAATTCATGGCGCATCACCCCCTGGCGGAACTGACCCGTAGCGCGCTCCGCACGGTCGCGTTCGACTGGCCGCACGATGACTGGTTTGCCGCGCTCAAGGCCGGTTTTTCGCCGGTGGACGAGGCCGAAATTGACCGGCTGGAAAATGAGGCGCTCGCCCGCGGCTGGCACGGCACAAAATGGCGCGAACCCATTCAAATCACGGAAAACGCTGAATTGTCCGAGTTCCTCGAACGGCTGTGCGAAAAAATTGTGCCGCCCTTTCAAAATTTTACCGCGCAACTGGCGCGTTGGAAAAATAAACCAACGGGCGCGCAACTGGCCGCCGCTTTGCGCGAGTTTTGGTTCGAGATGAAAGTCGAACCAACCTTGGAACGCTGGAGCCTCGCTGCCCCGGGACACTCGCCACTCGCCACTCGCCACTCGTCACTCCACCTGACTGTCTGGGAACAAATGAAGGCGTGGCTCGATAATGTTACCCTCGCGTTTGCGAATGAGGCGCTGGCGTTGCGCGAATGGCTGCCGATTCTGGAAGCCGGCCTCGCGAACCTGACCGTCGGCGTCATCCCGCCCGCGCTCGACCAGGTGCTCATCGGCGCGATTGACCGCGCCCGCAATCCCGATTTGAAGCTGGCGCTCGTGCTCGGCGTGAACGAGTCGGTTTTTCCCGCCGCGCCCGCCGCGCCCACGATTTTGACGGATGCCGACCGCGACGAAATGAGCCAGCACGCCAGCGCGCCTGGTCCCGATTTGCGCGAACGCCTGGCGCGCGAGCGTTATTTCGGCTACATCGCCTGCACGCGCGCCAGCGAAAAACTCGTCGTAACTTTTTCGCGCCACGACGCGGATGGCCGGACGCTGAATCCGTCGCCGTTCATCGCGCATCTGCGGCGGATTTTGCCCGGACTCGAAATTGAAGAATCCAGCGGTGAAATCAAACTGGCCGACGCGGAACACGTGAGTGAAATCGCATCGTCTTTGATGGCGGTTCGGTCGTCGGAACCGGAGCGCCGGCCTCCGGCGCGGCGCGAAGCGGTTGGAGTTCAAGCTTCAGCTTGCGCCCCGGCAGACAGGCTAAAGCCTGAACTCCCACGCGCCGGGCCGGAGGCCGGCGCTCCAGCGCAGTCCATGGCCGAAGATCTTGCAGCTGAAACTGTTAAAAAGTGGAATGAATTGCTTGAGCTTCCGATCCTGGCTGAATTGGTGAAAAGCCTGCGCGCCTTGCGCGAACCGGATGTGACGGAAAATTTATCACCCGTGCTCGCGGAAAAACTTTTTGGCCCGACGCTGCGCTCCTCGGTGAGCCGGCTGGAGGAATTTGCCCAATGTCCGTTCCAGTTTTTTGTTAATTCCGGCCTGCGCGCCGAGGAGCGGAAGAAGTTTGAGCTGGATGCACGCGAGCAGGGCAGTTTTCAGCATGAGGTGTTGAAATTGTTCCATGAGCAATTGAGCGCCGAAGGCAAGCGCTGGCGCGACCTTAAGCCGCCGGAAGCTCGTGAACGCGTGGATAAAATTGCCGCGGTTCTCGCGCTGGATTACCGCGACGGCTTGTTGCACACCAACGAACAAAGCCGGTTTACCGCGCGCGTGCTGGCGGAATCGTTGCAGGATTTCGTCGAAACGCTGGTGACCTGGATGCGCGGGCAATATGAATTCGACCCGGCGGTGGCCGAACTCGAATTTGGCATCGGGGCCGGCGGCGCGCCCGCGTGGGAAATTAATTTGGGCGCCGGGCACCGGTTCGCGCTCCGGGGCCGGATTGATCGCATTGATTTGTGCCGTGAAACCGATGGCCGCGCCTTGTGCGTGGTGATGGATTACAAATCCGGCCAGAAGAAACTCGACCGAATTCTGATCGAGCACGGCGTGCAATTGCAGTTGCTGGCGTACCTGGCAGCCCTCCGTAGCTGGCCGCCGGAAGTTTGGGCGGGATTGAATCTGCCCGCCTTTTTCTCCCTCGCCTCCCCGAAGGAGAAGAGGGCCGGGGTGAGGAGCCCAATCGTTTTAAAATCAAATCCCCTCGCCCCAGCCCTCTCCCCGCTCGGGCGGGGAGAGGGAGAAGAGCAAAAACGTTCGGGCGCATTAATAATTGCTCCTGCCGGAGTTTTTTACGTGAACCTGCGCGGGCAATATGAAAGCGGTGGCACCCGCGACGAAGCGCTGGCGGACACCGCCGCCGCGCGCAAACGCGCGTATCGTCATGCCGGACGTTTTGACGCCGGCGCGCTGTCCCGCCTCGACCGCGCCAATGCGGCGGATCAATTTAATTACCGGTTGAACAAGGATGGCAGTGTGCGGTCGAATTCGGTGGAGGCATTGCCGCGGGTGGAATTTGAAGCCTTGCTCGACCGCGTTGAAGAGCAGTTGCAGGAAATGGGGCGGGCGATTTTTTCCGGCGCAGCGCAGGTGGACCCGTATCGTAAAGGCCATGAAACACCGTGTGAATTTTGTGATTACCGCGCCGTGTGCCGGATTGATCCGTGGACGCACCGGTATCGCGTGTTGCGTCCTTCGGCGGAGAAAGCATTCGATAATTCACGCGTTTTATAATGCGGACAAGGTGCCGCTATCGCGGATCACTCTGCCTCGACTCGCGCCGATTTTCTGTAGCGGCGGGCATCCTGCCTGCCGTAGAGCCGGGGCGTCCCGCCCGGCGGAGAAAACGCTCGCCCACACCCAACGGGCTGGAATATTTCAGAACCACACTCCGTTGCCATCGTGCTTTTCGGGCGTCGGGACGCGCCCCCCCCCACGGCAGGCGAGCCGACCACCGCCACAACGCATTCGCAACTTCACCTCTTGCGCTTTCTGTCTGTCGGAGATAAATTATTAAAATGAGCGCCATGAATCCAAATAATATCATTACGAATTTTTTGACCGCCGAGCACGCCCTGTTTTGCGAGTTGTTTGACGAGATTGACCGCCTTCTGCCTGACGTGCGGACGGTGGCCGAAGTGCGGCTGTTCGGCCGGCTGGTCGAAGGGGTGCTTTCCCGTCATGCCGATGTGGAACAGAACCTAGCCTATGCGGCGCTGGACCATGCCCTGGCGGAAAAGGGCGAGTTGAATCAGTTGTACCAGGACCATGAGGAGATTGATGCGTGCCTTCACCACGCCACGTTGGCGACAGAGTTCGTCGAGGCGATGCGGTTCCTGAGGGCGGGGCTAAAGACTTCCCGCGAGCATTTTCGTCGGGAGGAGGAAACGGTTTTTCCGCTCTTCGCGAAACTGTTCGATCCCGCAGCTCTGGAGGTTTTGGGGGCCGGGGTATCCGGCAGCGCATCATCTCAGTGGCCGCACGGTTTCGAGAGCGCAATGCGCGGGCGATTGTGGAATCCAGAGTATCACTATCAGTCGGCCCCACCGGCTGAGCCTGCTCCGCGCCACAATCTCCGGCGTGCTGACCTTCGCCGCCGCAAAGGAGCCAGTCCCGATAATGGATAATTGTATTTGACCCCTTACGGAACCGAAGCACTGTTGTCTTGAATCATGAAAGCGATGTTTAACTTGTTCGCGTTCGTCGAGCTGATTTTGGCTGTGCTTTGCAATGCCTCGCCGACCAACAACGTTGCCGACGCGCCTCGAACCACCAACTCCACCACGAATCAAACCATGAAATTTCCAGTCACCAAGACCGACGCGGAATGGCGCCAGGAATTGACGCCGGAACAATATCACGTGTTGCGTCAAGCGGACACGGAGCGGCCGTTCACCGGCAAATATTGGAACACCAAGGAACCGGGCGTTTACCGCTGCGCGGCGTGCGGGGAAATCATTTTTGCCTCGGACACCAAGTTCGACTCCGGCTGCGGCTGGCCGAGTTTTTATGATCTGGCCGCGGAGAAAATAGTCGTGCTGCGCGAGGATGACAGCCTGGGTATGCACCGGACGGAGGTGTTATGCGCACATTGCGGCAGTCACCTCGGCCACGTTTTCGATGATGGCCCGAAACCGACCGGCTTGCGCTATTGCATCAACTCGGCAGCGCTGAACTTTGAAAAAACCAATCCGCCGCCGGGTCCGGGAGAAAAAAAGTAGGACAGGCATCTTGCCTGTCTCTGACTTGTGAGTATGGGGACAGGCGTGACACCTGTCCCTTGCACAATCCGCGTCACGTCCGCTGTGGGGTTGTGCCGGTGCCGGTGGCCCCGGTTTTTCGCAAACGCCGTCAAAGACCCTACAAAACTTTGTCCCACGTGGGAAAAAGTTTTGCAGCGCCGGTTCAGACACCCGATTTGCTTTGGGAAGTGTGGGAATTCCGCAAGCCACGTCGCATCTCTTCATAAACCCATCCATGACAAATCCAGCAGCCGCGTTTGCGGAAGGTGTTCGGCGATGATCAGCCGGGCGAGGTTCACCCAGCGTTGGCAATGGTCCAGCACAATGCCGTCGGAGGTCGCGATGATCTCGCCAGTGTGGGACAGGACGTGGTCGGGGCTGAAGACCAATTCCACGTCCATGTTCCAGCCGGCGTTGGCGGCGGCTTCAAGCATGAGCGTTTTGAGGCGTCCGCTGTTGGAAACCGGCTGGTCAAGCCACCAGCGGCAGCGGCTGACACCCAGGGCGGCGGCGGTTTCGCCGACCAGGCGCAGGACGGGAAGGGATTCATTCACTTTGCGATAGCGTCGGTGAATGCCGGCGATGTCTCGGCAGCAATCGTCGCGGCACAACAACACAATCCCGCCGGCCAACGCGCTTTCGAGGACGGTCAGAACATTGTAGCCGTCGAGCCAGAGTTCATTGCCCTGAAGTTGGCCGGGCTCGACGCGGAGTTTTTGGCGGCGTTGAATGTCTTCGTGACCGCAGGCGTGACGGGAGACGGCCATGCGCTGGCGGCTGGTGAGATTGTGCCGGTTGCCCACCAGTTCGATGGCCGAGCGCGGGGCGTAGCCGTGGTCGAGCAGCCAGCAGAGATCGGCGGCGGCGGCGCGGAGTGCGGGCAATTGCCGGGCGGCAAAGAGCCGCTCATCCTGAGGAGCGAGGCCCCGGTGTGTTTGATGCCGTGCCACGGGAAAAAGATTGGCTTGCCGAGTCGTAGCTCCCGGCAAATCGGCCTTTCAACGGCTCCAATGCCTGTGGCTGCGGGCCCGCCAAGACCTGTCCACCGAAGCCATTGCGCAAGCGGTGGGCTTGAGCGTCAGCCATGTGCGGCGCGTCTGG
>Ga0181538_10001865_pt1 | contig 22898 bp, 15 predicted proteins | sample PEATcosm2014_Bin_40_FD_119773 | JGI IMG/M metagenome (GOLD analysis project Ga0181538, IMG submission 119773) | Peatland microbial communities from MTU Mesocosm Facility, Houghton, MI, USA - PEATcosm2014_Bin23_30_metaG | ecosystem: Environmental > Terrestrial > Soil > Wetlands > Peat | place... | reverse complement strand
GTACTTCGTCGGGAAAATGTCGGTTGGTCTGATCAAGGGGCTTCAGGGCGACAACCCCAAGTACCTGCTCTCGGCGTCGACCATGAAACACTTCCTGGCCAACAGCAATGAGGATGGCCGGACTCACTCTTCCTCAGATTTCGACGAGCGGAACCTCCGCGAATACTACCTGGTTCCGTTCCAGATGGGCATTCTCGAAGGTAATGCGCAATCGTTCATGGCGTCGTACAACGCGGTCAACAAAATCCCCGACACGGTATCCCCGTTTATCAGAGACATCGTGGAGAAGGAATGGAAGTTCGACGGAATGGTGTGCACGGATGCCGGCTCTCTCCCCAACCTCACACGTCAGTTCCACTATTATGAAGATCCCACAGCCGCGGTGGTCGGGAGCGTCAAAGCGGGCATTACCGTGTTTCTCGATCAATACACAGCGCCGCTGAAAGATGCTCTCGAAAAGAAGCTACTCACCGAAGCTGACATCGAGCGTAACATCCGGGGCAACATACGGATGCGTATGCGGCTGGGCGAGTTCGATCCTCCCGAGATGGTGCCCTACAGTAACATCGCGGGGACCGAGGAGCCCTGGTATGGCGAGAAGAACAAGGCGCTGGCCCGAAAAGTCACTCAGGAATCCATCGTCCTGCTCAAGAACAGCGACGGTCTGCTGCCGCTCGACAAGGCCAACGTGAAATCCATCGCGCTGATCGGGCCGGCGGCTAACGACGTCTTCATCGACTGGTACGCGGGAATACCACCTTACACGGTGACGCCGCTCGAAGGCATCCGGAATAAGGTGGGACCCGGCGTCCGGGTGCGGTACCTGGCGGATAACAGCAACAACAACAGCGCAGCCAACCTGGCGGCGGAATCCGACGTAGCCATTGTCTTCGTGGGGAACAACCCAACCTGCAACGGGCCGTTCGGCCGGGGATGCCCGCCGAGCGAAGGCAAAGAGTCAGTGGACCGGAAGGCCATCGAACTGGAGCAAGCGCAGACCCAACTGGTCGAGCGCGTGAAGCAGGCGAATTCCAAGACCATCGTGGTGTTGATTTCCAGCTTTCCGTACGCCATGAGTGCGGTTCAACAGACCGCCCCGGCGATTCTCCACCTCGCGCACTCCAGTCAGGAGGAAGGCAACGCTTTGGCGGATGTGCTGTTCGGCGACTACAATCCGGCCGGCCGGCTGGTGGCCACTTGGGTCAAGTCGCTGGACGATTTGCCACCCATGATGGACTATGACGTTCGCAAAGGTCGGACGTATATGTACTTCAAAGGGCAGCCGCTGTATCCTTTCGGTTTCGGCCTGAGTTACACCACGTTCGAGTATTCCAACCTGCGCACCTCGGTCGATTCGGTCAACGCCGCGGGCGAGGTGGTTGTCACCGTGGATGTCAAGAATACGGGGACCCGCGCCGGCGATGAGGTGGTGCAACTATACGTCAGGCACCTCAATTCCGCGGTGGAGCGGCCCATAAGGGAACTGCGCGGATTTGAGCGCATCACGCTCCGGCCGAACGAGACGCGGACCGTCCGGCTGCCGTTGAAAGGGACCGATCTGACTTACTGGGACGCGGGCAAGCACAGCTTTGTCGTAGAACCTGGCAGCGTCAGTATCATGTTGGGCGCATCTTCCGCGGACGCGCGACTCGAAAAAACCATTTCGGTAACACAGTGAAAGGGGAAAGAAAGATGACACGGGGCATTCGGATTGGCTTTGCGTTCTCATGTGCGGCGCTGTTCGCAGCCCACTGCTACGGACAAGCAGCCTCGGACATCCCGCACTTACAAAAGCAAGGGACCGCCACTCAGTTGATTGTGGATGGAAAGCCGTTTCTGGCCGTCACGGGAGAAATGGGGAATAACACCGCTACCAGCCTGGAGAATATGCAGCCGATATGGTCCAAACTGGTGGCGGGCAATCTCAACTGCGTACTGGCGGCCGTACACTGGGCGCAACTGGAACCGATTGAGGGCCAGTACGAGTTTGCCCTGGTGGATGGTCTCATCCAGGAGGCCCGGCGCAATAACCTGAAGCTGGTGTTTCTGTGGTTCGGAAGTTGGAAGAACGGCCTTTCCAGCTACGTCCCCTACTGGGTCAAGAAAGACTATAAGCGCTTCCCGCGAATTCAGATCAAAGGCGGGAAGAGCATCGAGTTACTCAGCACGCTCGGCGATGCTACGCGGGACGCCGATGCGCGGGCCTACAGGGCCTTGATGCGCCACATCAAAGAGGTGGACGGCCAGCGGCATACCGTGCTTATGATGCAGGTGGAAAACGAAGTGGGCGTTCTGCGGGACTCGCGCGACAGGTCCGCGCCCGCCAACCGGGCCTTTGCGGGGGCCGTGCCGCGGGAGCTGATGACCTACCTTCAGCAGCACAAGGACACGCTCAGCCCGGAGTTGCGCGAGGTGTGGACCGCCAACGGTTCTAAGACCTCCGGCACATGGGAAGAGGTCTTCGGCCCCGGCAAGCCCGATAGCGTCGATATGCCCATTCAGACCAACAGCCCGCCGTTGAGCCAGGAAGAATACCAGACCGGGTGGCGGAAGCTGCACTGGCCGGTGGACGAGATCTTCATGGCCTGGAACTACGCCCGGTTCGTGGGCAAGGTGATTGAGGAGGGCAAGGCGGAATACAACATTCCCATGTACGTGAACGCGTGGCTGCAACAGCCCAATATGGCCTGGCCCGGCACGTATCCCAGCGGCGGACCGTTGCCCCAGGTGCACGATATCTGGCGGGCCGGAGCGCCCGCGGCGGACGTGCTGGCGCCGGATCTCTACCTGCAGTACTTCGACGAAGTCTGTGAGCGGTTCACGCGCAACGGAAACCCGTTGTTCATTCCCGAAACCAGTGCCAACGCGGCCAATGTCATGTCCGCGTTCGGGAAGTACAACGCCATTGGGTTCTCGCCATTCGGCATCGAGCGGTCGGTGGGACCGGACACCGAGCTTGCCGCCGCCTATCGCGTCATCTCACAATTGGCTCCGGCGATTGTTGCGCAGCAAGGAAAAGGAACCATTACCGCGGTTCGCCTGAATCGGGGCGATGCTCCGCTGAACGTCAAGTTAGGAGACTACACGCTGAACCTTTCGTATATCGGCGCGGGACGCGTTCCCATCGCGCCGGAACCCACTGCGGCGGGCCAGCAGCGTCCGCCGGGAGCCGCGGCGCAAGGCCCGCCACCGGTGCAGGCGGCGGCCATCCTGATTGCGGCCGGGCCGGACGAATTCTACTTCGGCGCCGGCGCCGGGGGATTGCGCATCGGCTTCACGCCGAACACGGCAGGGCCGCGGATCGTCGGGCTCGGCGACGTGCAGGAAGGCAAGTTCGTGGGCGGCAAATGGAGGGTCGTCCGGCAGTTGGGCGGCGACGATACCGGTCAGGGCGAGATTTTGTCGCTGCGCCCCAATACGGTTTTGCGCGTCACAGTCTACCGCTACGAATAGAAAGGGAATCATGCGTAGCAAAGCTGACCTTCACGCTATTGGTCTGTTCGTCACCATCGGTCTTCTGCAATTCCTGCCGGCCAACGCGGCAACACCACTCAAGATCGACACCAACAACCTTCTCGTCACCGTCGACGCAGACGCCTGCCGCTGGTCGGCGGAAGTCAAAGCCACGCCCATGCGGCTGAACGACGTCTACTTTCTCCCGGGTGACGACCCTTCAGGTTGGACGGTGACTTCTTCCGTCGATAACAACGACTCCAATAATCTCGGATCGTTCGTCACGGTGACGCTACACGGAACGAAACCCGGACAGCTCGATTTCGACTATCGGATTTCGGCCAGCAAGACCGGCAACGACATTCTTGTCAGTCTGGGCCGCTCGAATAACACCGGCAAGGAGGTTGACGTCGACGACATGGATTACTTTGTGTCGCGTGATGCGCGGCTGGGTGGCACAACCGACAAGTGGGTCACCCTGGGAACCCAGTCCCGCAATCGCGATTACTACGAGCTTTGGTCGGTGGTCAATTTGGTCGCGCCTAAGACGTACGCGGTGAATCACGTGGTCCGGGATAGTGACACCGGCAACAGCCTGCTGATGGGACATGTGACGACCCTGAAGGGAGCGTCGAGGTTCGATGTAAGGTCCGGCTGGACAGGGAAAACTTCCGACCGGATGCAGGTTCGGGGATACTGCAGTTACAAAGTCGCTATGCCTCCAGGTAAGAGCTTCCCTGGAGAAAAGCTCCTCATCGACTTCAATACCGACGCGCTGCGCGCCATGCAACACCAGGCGGACCTGATCGCCATCGCGCACGACATTCGTCTCAAACAGCGGCGGCCGATCAACCTGGACGACCGCGAATGGGTCGCGAACGACTATAGCCGCTTCCACGGATGGATGTCCGGCGGCAATGACGCCAACGCCAAGAAGTTCTTCGAGGATAATGGGCTGGTCGATTTCTACTGGGGGATGGGAGGACCCGGCCGGCAGGGGAGCTTTGGCATATATGGTATGGGCGGAAGCACTCAGGGACGCCCTTCCCGAGTCAATTATCCGGCTGAATGTTATCTTCCGGTGCGCACCGTCAAGTACGGCGGCGAAAGGGTTATCGATTACTCCAACCCTCTGAGTGTGAAGCTTGAGCGCGAGCGTATTCTGCAATGGGTGACCGGTCAGGAGAAAGACACCGGCCGCGCGGAGATGGATTTCGCTGATTGGTGGGATAAGTGGCCCGGCCAGTACGATCCCTTTATGAGCCCGCTGGAGACTTATCACGCGGCCGGCCTCCCGTGGCGCGAGATCATAGACCAGAAGGCCCCGCGAATGGTCATCCGCTCCAACATGCAGCCCGTCGATCATTCCTATGGAATTGTCGACATCTGCCGGGTTTCGGAAGATGCCGATCACGGTTACGAAACGGGAGACTCGACCCTGGCGCAAACGGAGTTTACAGGATTATTCACCGAAACGGTGTTAGGCTCGGCGAATCGGTTCTTTTACAACGGCCGCGTTTTCTGGAACGATGCCGACGGTTTCCATATCTACAAGTACAATGCCTCCGATAAAAGAGACTTCACCGCCCAGGAGGCCAAAGTCGACGCCAATTTCCACGCCATCGCCGGAAGCACACTCTTCGTGTCGGAAGCCTTCAATGTGCCCTATCCCCCCGACCGGATTGAACTGCTGAAACGGATCAGCCCGCCCACCATGGACACGGCCTATCCCGTGGACTTATTCGTCCGCAAGCCTGCTCGCATCTGGAACATGCCTGTCGAACGGCCATTTGGAAGCTGGTCCGTGCTGGCGGTTTTCAATTTCACCGGGAAGGGGGATCGCAAGTTCACTGCGACGTTGGATGCGGCGAAGGACCTCCGTCTCGACCCGAACAAAGAGTACATCGCCTATGAGTTCTGGTCGAGACAACTCATCGGGACGTTCAAGGGGAAGTTTGTCACGCGTCCGCTGAGTCCCTATGACTGCGACATATACAGCATCGTCGAGAAGTTGGACCGTCCGGTGCTGATCTCGACCAGCCGGCATGTACGGCAGATGGCGTTTGACATCAAGGACCTCGCCTATGACGGCCAGCAACGCGTGCTGCGGGGCGTCGCGCGCGCGGTGGCCGGCGATCCGTATCAATTGCGCATCTACGTTCCGGACGGCTTCGCCGCCAAACGAGTGGAACTGTCCGACGGCCTAGCGCCGAAAGTGGCGATTGACGGCAGCCTGCTGACCGTGGACTGTACGTCTTCTACGGGCAAAGATGTGGAATGGAAGGTGTTTTTCTGAGGTAACCAACCGATATTGACCAGCGCCAACCAGTGATATCATATTCGCACGGCGGATGTTGCGAGAGGTGTGATGCGGGTCAATTGGCTGATTCCCCTGGCGTTGATCGGAGTTCTGGGTCGAGCGGTGGCGCAAGACGCGCCCCGCCCCGCGGCTGGCCAGGCCAGCCCGGAACAGCTCTTCTCCGAGCATTGCGCCCCCTGTCACGGCGACGACGCTACCGGCACCGACCGCGGCCTGCCCTTAGCGCGGAGCCGGCGCCTGCGCACCCGCTCCGCGGCCGAGATTCACGATATCATCCACAATGGCACGCCCGGCGGCATGCCTCCATTCGATCTGCCCGAACCCCAATTACAGGCGCTGGCGGCGTTCATTCGCTCGATGAACGCCACGGCTTTCGACGCCCAGCCCGCAGGCGACGCCGCCGCCGGCGAGCGCTTCTTCTTCGGCAAGGGCCAGTGCGCTTCGTGTCACACCGCCCTGGGCCGTGGAAAATCGGTTGGCCCCGACCTCACCAGCATCGGCCGCCAGGTGACCGTCGCCGACCTGGAACGCAAGCTCGCCAATCCCGGCGCGCAGGTTTCGGACGGCTACGCGCTGGTTACGGTACGGCTTGCGGCCGGGCCTTCGGTCCGCGGTTTTGCGCGCAGGGAGACGCTGCACGGACTCCAGTTGCAGACCACCGATGGCCGCCTGTTACTGCTCGGGGACGGCGAATACCAGATCGTTTCGCGCGACAAGGGGTCGGCCATGCCGGCGCTCGACGCGGCGGCGGAAGAGCATAAAGATCTGGTGGCCTTCTTGAGCCGGCTGGGTGGCTTGAAACCCGGTCCGCTGCCGGGCCCCGGCGATCCCAGCGATGCCGCCGCCATCGAGCAGGTCCTCCATCCCAAGCCCGGCGACTGGCCTACCTATGACGGGCTGGTCAGCGCCAATCGCCATAGCTCTCTCGATCAGATCGACAAACGCAACGTCAGCCGGCTCTCTTTGCAGTGGATGTACACCCTTCCGTATTTCGGCCTGGAAACTACGCCAGTGGTGAGCGATGGGGTCATGTACGCGAGCGGCCCCAATCAGGTCTCGGCGCTGGATGCGCGCAGCGGCGCGGAAATCTGGCGCTACTCGCGGCCCCGCTCCACCAGCCCGAATATCGCCTCCGATGCCGCCAGGGGCGCCAACCGCGGCGTGGCGCTTTTGGGCGACCGCGTTTTCTTCACCACCGATGACGCTCACATGATCGCGCTCGACCGCCTCACCGGCGCGCTTCGCTGGGACGTCTACATGCCCGACGAGCCGCAGCACTATGGCGCGACCGCGGCGCCGCTGGTGGCCGGCGACCTGGTCATCGGTGGCGTGTCTGGGGCCGATGACGGCATCCGCGGCTTCGTCGCTGCCTACAAGGCCTCCACCGGTCAGCTCGCGTGGCGGCACTGGACCGTACCGCGCCAGGGCGAGCCTGGATGGGACACCTGGCGCGGCAGCGCGGTCGAATTCGGCGGCGGCTCGACGTGGCTCACCGGCAGCTACGATCCGGAAAGCAAAGTGCTGTACTGGGCGGTGGGCAACCCCTACCCGGATACCGATGGCAGCGATCGCCTGGGCGATAACCTGTTCACCAATTGCATTCTGGCGCTCGATCTGCAGACCGGAAAGCAGCTCTGGTATTTTCAATTCACCCCGCACGACCTGCACGATTGGGACGCCGTTCAGCCCATGGTGCTGGTAGACGCGCCCTACCAGGGCCGCCAGCGCAAGCTGCTCCTGCACGCCGACCGCAACGGGTTCTTCTACGTGCTCGACCGCACCAACGGCGAACTGCTTCTCGCCAAGGCCTTCGCGCAGAAGATCTCCTGGGCCAGCGGGATCGATGCCAAAGGCCGGCCCATCGAGCTGCCCGGCAATGTCCCCACGCCCGAAGGAACGCGCACCTGCCCGGATATCCGCGGGGCGGCCAATTGGATGGCCACCGCATTTAACCCGGCAACCGGCCTCTACTACGTCATGACCATCGAAAACTGCGGCGTCTACCGCAGCACGCAGTTTGGTCCCGCCGCTCAGGCTGCCAATGCGGCCGCCAGAGCCGGTGGGGGACGCGGCGGGGCGCCCCCTGGGCCAGGCGGCGGTGGAATGGGCCGCGGAGGGGCGCCCTTTGGGCCCGGAGGCCCGTTCGGCGCACCCGGCGGCGATCCGCCCAGGCGGTACCTGCGAGCCCTCGACATTCAGACCGGCAAAGTGATTTGGGAAGTGGACCAGAAGGTCCCCTCGCCCAACTATGGCGGAGTCCTCTCCACCGCGGGAGGGGTGCTATTCTACAGCGAATCCAGTGGTGCCTTTGCAGCGGTGGATGCCCAGACCGGAAGTTCGCTCTGGCATTTCGAAACGGGCCAGTCTCCTAAGGCTTCGCCCATGACTTACATGGTCAACGGCCGCCAATTCGTGGCGATTGCGTCGGGGGCCAATATTCTGTCGTTTGCCCTGCCCGAAAGACCATGAGCGGACAAACGGCATCGGGCAGTTCAATTCAGGACCAGGGAGGAAGTAATGTCTAATCAGCGGCAATCCAGGCGTGGTTTTCTGGGAGCCTCCGCATTCAGCATGGCTGGAATCGCGGCGGCGCTGGCCGATCCGCCTCGGGCGGCGGCGCAGGCGGTCGGGGTCAAGCGCGGAGATCTGCCCGACCTCACCATCAAGGAAGTGAAAGTCTATGTCACCGACTTGGGGAACGTTCGCCGTCTCAACGGGACCGAGACCGGAGAAATCATCTCCATCGTCACCAACAGCGGCCATGAAGGCAACTACACCATCGGCAACCGGAGCGTGACTACCGGATGGCTCGCATGGGCCAAGCCGGTGCTGCCGGGCAAGAACGTCATCGACCTGTTGCCCACCATCACCGCTACCTCGGGTCTCAAAGCCACCTACGGGTTTGGCGCGGGCGCCCGGGGCGGCGGGCGCGGCGGTGCGGGAGGCGGCGGGCGCGGTGCTGGGGCCGGTGCCATGTCCGCTTTCAACGGCGGTTTCGTCAACCGCGGCGGCGGCACTTGGCCCAACTATTACACCGCCGCGGCTGAGATCGCTATGTGGGACCTTCTGGGCAAGGCCGTCGATCGCCCCATTTATAAGATCCTGGGCGGCACCAAGGATCGCATTATGGCCTACGCCAGCTCGCAGCACCTGGCCGCGGTGGAGGACTACGTCCCCGATATCCTCAAGGCCAAGGAAGAGGGTTACGTGGGATACAAGATCCATCCCGGCAACGGGCAGCACCGGGACGGCCGCCCCATTCCGCGCTACGTCGGCCACATGGAGGAAATCAGGGAATGCCGCAAGGCCGTGGGCGACGGCTTCATGCTGGCGCACGATCCCGTGCAGAACTATAACCTCTACGAAGCGCTCAAGGTGGGCCGCTTGCTCGATGAACTGGATTACGCCTGGTTCGAAGATCCTATCCGCACCATCGATATGGAGGGCCTCGTCCAGTTGAAGAAGTCCGTCACCACGCCGCTGCACGTGGGCGAGTTCTTGTTCTCCATCGCCGATTTCGCGGAGTACATCAAGGCCGGCGCGCTCGACGTGGCCCGCCTCATCGCCGACAACGTGGGCGGCATCAGCGGCTCCATGCGGGTCGGCATGCTGGCGGATGCCTTCAACATGGAATGCACCCCCCACAACTGGGGCAATCCCATGGACCTGGCCGTGCATTTTCAGCTCGAGCTGGCGCTCCCCAACGCCTACTGGTTCGAGATGCCGCACCCCTCCAGCTACGTCGACCGGCCGTATCACAAGGACAAGTTCCGCATCGACAAGGATTCGTATGTGATCGCGTCCGCGGAGCCCGGCTTGGGCTATCCCCTCGATCGCGACGCTCTGGATAAGATGACGAAAAGGATCGATCGTTAGGCTCTTACGCCCTCATGTATGGCTTCAGCAGGTCCAGCGCCGCCCGGACGGTCTTCTCGCCTTCCGCGTCGAATGGCTTGCTGGGGCCGCGGCGGCCGCCACCGCCCCGCCCTTCCGGAGACGCTTCTCCACCACGCGCTGCCGCGCCGGGAGCGGCCCCGGCCATCATGCCACGGCGCGAGCGTGTGTTCTTGAAAACTCCGCGCGCCACCAGCACGTACTTCGCAGGCGCCCCCACCGTCTGCGTGATGGCGCCGAAACACAGCACCCGGCCGAACATATCGAAGGCCTCGCTATGCTTGCCCGCGGACCACAAATCGTACGTCTGAGCGTATATGTCGCCCAGGTCGACCGTCGGGCAGAAGCCTTGCGCTCCCAACAACAACTCGGTGATCATGTTCCGCACGCCGTTGCCGGTGAAAACCTTGATTCCGTCATCGGTCCGATTGCGGATCTCCGTGATTCGCGCCAAAGTGTCCCCGGCTTCGTCCTTGATCTGCCGGAAGGAGGGAATCTCCTTGTACATGCGGAAGATCAGGTCCATGCTCATGGGGAAGGGCTGGCTCTGCACGAAGAGCGGAAGATCGGTGGCCATGCCGATCTGCTTGTAATAGTCGAACACGGCGTTCTCGTCGGTCACGCCTTCCGGAGGCAGCGAACAGATTGCGTCCGCTCCGATCTTGTCCGCGTGTTTGGTGTATTCGAGCACCGTAGCCATATCCGGTCCCTGCACCCCAATGGTGATGGCCGTCTTCCCGCCTTTGCCGGCTGCAACCATGGCTTCGGCCCCATCCAGACGCTCCTGTTTCGAGAGGGTGGTCCACTCACTGGCGATTTGCGGCCAGATGACTCCGTGCACGCCTCCGCGATTCAGAAACTTGATTTCGGCCGCCAGACACTCCAGGTCCAGTTGGTTGGAATCGGTGAATGGCGTCGACCCAATTGGAAACAGTCCCCGCATCGGTTTGGAACCGGGCTTGGCAGCCGCGGAGAGTTGATTGAAGGCCAGTGCGGAAGCCAATGCACCCCCGCTCAGAGCCTTCAAGAAATCGCGCCTGCCCCGGGCCTCCGGCGCAGTTTTAGTCTGGCTGGGCATAATCCTCCTTACTTCAACGTCCTCTGATTGGCCAGTATACCTCAAGTAACCGGAGGTTCCGCGCGGTCGCCGCCGTCTGCAGGCGAGATCAGGCCGCGCGCACGTACAGCGACGCCTGGGAGATCACCAGCAGCCCGCCCGCAAAGAGGAGAAACATGAAGATCGCCAGCGTCTTGACGCGCAGGTCGGCCCCTTTGAACTCCTTCCACAGCAGAATGCCCCACAGCGCGGCGATGAGCGCGAATCCCTGCGCCAGGAAATAAGCAGCCACCGCACCCACGTGCGTTTCGGCGGCAGCGCTTTCGGCAGCGAGACTCGCCACCATGCCGGTGCACCACAATGCGCCGCCCGCCAACCCCAGCAGATGTTGCTTGGGGGTGCTCTTGAAGATATCCAGCACCTCCAGCGGTTCGCCCTCCACGGGAAGGTTCATCAGAAACACGTTGAAGACGAATGTGGAGACGAAAACGCCTATGGAGAAGACCGCGGTCACAGCATAAGGACCGAGGCCGATATCGCTCGCTCTGGCATTGTCCACCAGCGGGACGAACGAACCCATGAGCAGTCCGCTCACCAGCGCCAGGACGATCCCCTTGATCGAACTCGGGCGGCGCGTGCTGGCGGCTTTTCCGGCCCGCGCGAGTGCTTCGTGCCTCAGAACGGCGTAATAGCGATAGGCCGACGCGGCGGCGACAATGGCTGCCGCAATCAGCACGCAGCCGGCGAGCAGCAGCCCGGGGTTCTCCGCCGACCTGACCGCGTAGGCCAGGATAGTCCCCACGATGATTGCGACCCCTACTCCCACCGGGAACGCCACCGCCATGCCCGCGACGGAGATGGCCGACATCAGAATCATGTTGCCCAGGTTGAAGATCACTCCGCCCATGAACCCGTACAGCCACTGGCGCTTACCGGCGTGCATCAGGTCGTCTATAAAGGAGAAGCCATCGAAGCCCAGGTTGCCCACTGTGAAGGCATAGAGAAAGGCGGCGATTGTCATCCCCAGTGCGAAATCGAAATAGTAGAGCTCATAGCGCCACTTCCCGGCGAGTTTGTAACTGTTCGCCCACGATCCCCAGCAAAACAGGCTGAGGATCATCAGAAACAGAACTGCGGCGTGTGTCTGTGGAAGAATCATGGATCACTTCCGGAAAGGGAAGGTTACAATGCCGGGGGTTTGCAGGTCAACCGGAGGGATAGGAACCGACGACGGGGCGAGATGGGGCGGCTGGCCGGGAGACTGGCGCACCCACACCGGCCTGGGCTGGTCGGAGCATTCCGGCAACGGCGTGCCGGAGTAGTAATTGAGCCCGTAACGCCAGTTTCGCTCGATTTGGTCAACGCAGACTTCATCCGCGCGGCCGGAAACCTCGCGCCACAACGGCCGGGCGGAAACCATGCGGTCCAGCTCCGGCGCCGCCACGCGTTTCAGATAGACGGTTCCCGCGGTGGCGCCGGCGGCGATCGACAGGACCGCGGCCAACCGGCGCGCGCGGCTCTCCAGCAGCCACGCCGCGGCGGCCACTCCGCCGGCCAGCAGCCAAGTGGCCTGAAACGCGGGAAGCGGCGCTTTCAAAAGGCCCGTCGCCAGCGCCGCGGGAAGCATCCGGCCGGCCATGGGGAACGCCACCAACAGCAAGGCGCAGCCCGCCAGCAAGGGGCCCACGTAGGCGGCTTCGGCTTTGGCTTCATCGAGCGCCAGCCCCATCAGCGCCGCGGCTGCCGGCAACAGCGGCAGCAGATAGCCCGGCAACTTGTTGGTGGCGGCCGTGAAGAAAACCATCCCCCACACCACCCATGCCAGCAGGAACAGCCGCCGCGGGTCGCGGTAGGCTGCGCGCCGCCCCACCAGAAACAGAAGAGGGAACCAGGGCAGCAGCAAACCGGCCAACACCGGCAGGTAGAACCACCAGGGCTGCACGTGCATCAGGGAATTCGATGTGAACCGCTCGAGATTATGCACGACGAAGAAATCGTGCCAAAAAATCTTCCCATTGCGGAGATAGCAGAGCAGGTACCACGGAAGCGCCACCGCCAGGAAGGGCGCCACCACCCGCGGCTGGACCAGGTCGCGCGCGCTGCGGAAGCGCAGGCATAGGGGCGCCGCCAGGACCAGCGCGACCGGTCCTTTGGCCAGCACCGCCAGTCCCAGTAGAGCCGCGGCAACCGGCAAATGCCGCGTGTCGCGCCGGCCGATCCACCCCAGCGCCAGCAGCATCGCGGCGGAAAGCGTAGCGGTCATCGGCATGTCGGGGACCCCCACCTGGCTGGACAGGAGCCACCCGCCGCAGGCGCCCAGGATGAGGGTGGCAAACCACGCGGCGCGCGCTCCGAATTCCCGGCCGAGAATCCACCCGTAAAACACCAGGAAGCCGGCGGCCATCAAGGCCACCGGGAGCCGCGGCGCCAGGTCGGGCCCGATGCCCACGCGGAAAGCCGCGCCCGTCATCCAATACAGCAGTGCGGGCTTTTCAAACCACGGCTGGCCCCACAACCTGGGCGTAATCCAATCGCCGGAGCGCGCCATCTCGCGCGCGATGGAAGCGTAGCGCGGCTCGTCCGGCCCGACCAGGCCCACCGCGCCCAGGTGATAGAAGTAGAGAAGATATGCCAGCGGCAGAACAATCCACAGCAGGCGCGGGATTTTCCGGGGCATTTCTCCCATTCTAGCCTGAAGGCGCGACCCACTGATCCCAATTAGTGGATCTGTCAGTCCCAAAAAGTTTCTTTCAGATTCCCATCAAGCGAATGCCATGATGTTCGTAAGCCAAAGGTTTATATGGCGCCTGTCGATCGGCGGGCGAAAGTCGCGCGATTGGAAGTAGAATTGCTCCGATGTGCTGGGTATCAGTGTACTTGGTCCTACAGGAGGAATATTCGTGAAACGTCAGATTCTGCTGGTCTTGTCGCTATCTCTTGCCGCCGTCAGCGTTTCCTTTGCGGACTCGGTTTCCGGCAACTTCAACCTCGATACGAGCTTAAGCGCTGTCCCCTCTCAAGGAGAGGTCACTTTCACGCTCAACGCGAATGGCACCATCGCGGCATCTCTGATGACGTACTACAATACAATTTACGGTTTCGGCTTTAACTCGGCTGTTACCGACCTTCCCGAAAGCAACTTTACGACTACCCCCGACAACCCTGTTGGCTGGATCGATTCGTTTGGTTTTCAGCCCTCGGGATTCGGCTGTTACGTCACCAACGTCTGCGGCTTCGACGAGTCGTGGACAATTGGCAACCCCGGCGATTACACCTCCGTATTGCAAGCGCTCAACGGGCCGGCCGGCCAGTCGACCGTCGCCTTCTTTTTGTACGACAGCACAAACGCCTCGTATGGCGCGCAGACGCAAGCTGCTGTTCCCGAGCCCGGATCTCTGGCGTTGGCCGCCATCGAGGCTGGTCTGTTCGGGGTCTTAGCCGCGCTCCGGCGAAAGCTTCCTCGTAGGAACCAGCGGTAGTATCCACGCGCGAGCACTAGCTTTGCGGCACCCGTGTGGAGTAACCTCTACCATGAGGGACTTCCTCAAGGATGGGCGCCGTGAAGCAGCTCTCAAGGGTTGTTTGGTTCGAAGGCATGTACCTGGGGCCGCACCATTTCCAGGTCCAGAGCCGCTATTTCGAAGACTCCATCCAATTCGCCGCTTCGGCGCTGCGCTTTGAGGCGTACGGCTTTGTGGGCTTTGGATTGGACGCCGAAGCCCTGCGCAACGGCACCCTGTCGCTGCTTCATGCCCGCGGCATCCTCCCCGACGGGCTGGCGTTCCACATGCCCGAATGCGACCCGCTTCCGCCGGCGCGCAACATTTCCGACCTGTTTCCGCCCACCCGCGACAAGCTCACCGTGCTGCTGGCTATCCCCGAGCGAAAAGCCAACGGGGCCAACTGCGTGGCCGCCGGTTCGCTCGACAGCTCGCGCGCCCGCTACGTGGCCGAAGCGCAGCCGCTCTCCGACGAAACCACCGGGCGCGACGAGAAGCCCGTCCAGTTGGGGCGGAAGAACTTTTCGTTGCTGCTCGATACCGAGGCGCAAGCGGGAGTCCTCGGCATGCCCGTGGCGCGCGTGATGCGCGACGGCTCCGGCCATTTCATTTTCGATCCCGACTTCATCCCGCCTTCGACCGTCATCTCGGCCAGCGAACGTTTGATGCAGATTCTCCAGCGGCTGATCGAGATCCTCGACGAAAAGAGCGGCGCGCTTTCCGCCCCGGTGGGGTCGGCGGCGCGCTCCTGGTCGGAGTACTCCACGCGCGACATCGCCCAGTTCTGGCTCCTCCACACGGTCAACTCCGCGCTCGCTCCCTTGCGGCAACTGTACTCGGCTCGGCACATCCACCCGGAGCAGCTTTTCGTGCAAATGCTGCAACTGGGTGGCGCGCTGTGCACTTTCGCCATCGAATCCCATCCCCGCGAGCTGCCGCTTTACGATCACCGCAATCTGGACCTCTCGTTCGGAGCGCTCGACCATCACATCCGCGTCCACCTGGAGACCGTTGTCCCCACCAACGTGGTTTCCGTGCCGTTGCGCAGGATGGCCGACTACCTCTATGAGGGTGAAATCACCGACCAGCGATGCCTCGACCGCGCGCGCTGGGTGTTCTCCATTCGCGCCCCCGTGGGCGAGGTCGACCTCATCGCCAAGACCCCGCAACTGGTCAAGGTCTGCTCGAAAGCCTTCGTGCCCAAACTGGTGGAACGCGCGCTGCCCGGCATGACGCTCACCCACCTCCCCACGCCTCCCGCATCCATCTCCGCCCGGGTGGACGCGCAGTATTTCGGCGTCAGCAGGTCCGGCCCCTGCTGGGACCACATCGTGCAGAGCCGCCTGGTGGGCGTGTACGTGCCAGGCGAGCTGCCGGAACCCGAACTGGAGCTGTCGATCATTCTCGAATCGTAATCGGAGGAGTTTCAACCATGGCACCCCAACCAGGTTCTTCAACGCCCGCGCGGCGAAATGAGAATCTCGCGCTCGCGTTTCAGGAGATCCTCACCGCCGCCGAGCGCCTGCGAACCGGCCGCCAGTCGATTACCGATGCCGCCGCTTTCCGGTATCAAATTCTGGAAGGTCTGAAGGCCGCCGACCAGCAGGCCCGCACGCACGGCTATCACGCCGACGACATCAAGCTCGCCATCTTCGCCGTGGTCGCGTTTGTGGACGAATCCGTGCTCAACCTGCGCAGTCCGGCTTTTGCGGATTGGCCCCGCCGTCCCTTGCAGGAAGAACTCTTCGGCCATCACGTGGCGGGCGAAGTCTTTTTCAAAAACCTCCAGGATCTACTGGGGAAAACCGACTCGCCCGATCTCGCCGACCTGCTCGAGGTCTACCAGTTGTGTCTCCTGCTGGGTTTCGCCGGCCGCTACAGCCTGGGCGGCCGTGGCGAACTGCGCGCCGTCGGCGAGGCGGTCGCCGAGAAGATCCGGCGCATTCGCGGGAGCGCCGCAGAGATCTCTCCGGCGTGGGCGCTGCCGCCGGAAGCGGTTCGCCGCACCGGGACCGATCCGCTGGTCAAGACGTTCGGCATTGCCGCCGCAGCTTGCGGTCTGCTGGCGGTGATTCTGTTGGTGGTCTACAAGGTGATTCTCGGCTCCGGCGTCTCCAGCCTCGGGGATCTCGCGGGCAGGTTATAGGGTAGGAGTGATCATGAGACTCTACTTGGGAACGGGCGCAGCTTTGTTGGTTTATCTGGCTCTGGCTTGGCTGGCCGGCAGTGCCCTGCACCTGGATACCAGCCGTTTCTTCCTTCTCTTCGCAATCCTCGCCGCCTTGGGCATCGCCGGCGCGGTGGTCTTCATCTGGTTCTGGTCGAAGGTCCGGCCCCAATCCGGTGGTGGCGGGGCGCCCATCGGGCCCGACGACGAAATCGATTCGCTGGTGCGCGACGCGGAAGGGCGCCTGGCTTCATCCAACCTGGCGCAAGGGGCCAAGTTGAGCAACCTGCCGGTGGTGTTCGTCATCGGCGAGCCGGGTTCCACAAAGACCAGCACGCTTCTCAATTCCGGTCTCGATCCGGAGTTGCTGGCCGGCAACGTCTACCAGGACAATGCGGTGGCCCCCACCCGCGTGGCCAACATCTGGTTCGCGCGCGGCATGGTGTTTGTGGAAGCCGGCGGCACGCTGCTCTCCGAACCAAGACGCTGGGCGCGCCTGCTCCACCATCTCCAACCCGGCAGGCTCCGATCGGTAGCCGGCGGCGGCCAGGCGCCGCGCGCCGCGCTGCTCTGCTTCGATGCCGAAACCTTCACGCGCGCCGGTTCCGCAGACTCGCTCACCGCGGCCGCGCGGACCTTGCAGGCCCGCTTGGGCGAGGTTTCACAGCGCTTCGGAATCAGTTTTCCGGTGTATGTTCTCTTCACCAAGATGAACCGCGTGGCGTTTTTCGAGGACTTCGTCCGCAATCTCAGCAACGAGGAGGCCACCCAGGTTCTCGGTGCCACTTTGCCCATGGTCCAGCCGGGCGCAACCGGCATCTACGCCGAGGTGGAGACGCGGCGGCTGAGCGCGGCCTTCGACGGCCTCTTCTATTCTCTGGCCGATCGCCGTATCGTTTTCCTGCCGCGCGAAAACGATCCGCAAAAAGTGCCCGTGGCCTACGAGTTTCCGCGTGAATTCCGCAAGCTGCGCAACGGCCTGGTGCAGTTCCTGGTGGATGTCTGCCGCCCCAGCCAATTGCGCGCCAGTCCTTTCCTGCGCGGGTTTTATTTCTCCGGCGTGCGGGCCGTGATCGTGCATGACACTCCGGTGGAGGCTCCCCGGCCATCGGCGCAGCGGTCGCCTTTCGATGCCGCCGGCGGCGCTACGGGCATCTTTCGGACGGGCGTTTCGGCGCCGGCCGCCGCCGCACCGCTGGCGCAAGCCGGGGTGCCCTCTGGGCCCGGCGGCCGCAAGGTGCCGCAATGGGTTTTTCTGGGCCACCTGTTTAGCGACCTCATTCTGCGCGATGAAGCCGCCCTCGGCGCGAGCGGCAGCAGCACCAAGACCAGCATGCTCCGCCGCATTCTGCTGGCCTCCGCGGCGGCGCTCTGCCTGCTGTTCGCCATTGGATTCACGGTCTCCTTCTTTGGCAATCGCGCGCTCGAAAACCAGGTACTGGATGCCGCTCGCGCCATTCCCCCAGGGGAAGCCAGCGGCTTGAACCTGCCCACGCCCGAAGCCCTGCAAAGGCTCGACACTTTGCGGGAAGCCCTGGTTCGGCTCACCCAATATGAAGACCAGGGCGCCCCGCTTGGCCTCCGCTGGTTTCTATATAGCGGCAGCGCCATGTACCCCGAGGCGCGGCGCCTCTACTACGCGCGCTTTCACCAGTTGCTCTTCGCCCAGACGCAAGGGGCCATGCTGGCCTCGCTCCAGAGCGTGGCGCTGCCGCCCGCTCCCACGGACGACTACGGAAACACCTACGACACGTTGAAGGCGTATTTAGTGACCACCTCCGAATGGAAGCGAAGCACCAACTGGCTCTCTCCGGTTCTGGTCGCGCGTTGGTCCGCGGGCCGGTCGGTGGATAATCTGCTGCCGCTGGCGCGCAAGCAGTTCGATTTCTACAGCGAGGATCTGGCCCGGGGCAATCCCTTCAGCGAACAGAACGACGCCGCGGCCATCGACCGCGCCCGCCTGCACCTGTCGAAGTTTTCCGGCACCGAGCAGATCTATCAGTTCATGCTCTCCGACGCCAGCCGCCGCGCGAAAAAGATCAACTTCAACGAGCAGTTCCCCGGCTCGGCCGAGGTGGTGGTCAACAACCGCGACGTCCTGGGCGCGTTCACCAAGCCGGGTTGGGCCGCCATGCAGGATAACCTGCGCAAGGCCGACAAGTTCTTCGGCGGCGAGCGCTGGGTCTTGGGCGATTACGCCGCCGCCAAACCGGACGCCGCGCAACTCTCCCAGGAACTCCAAAACCGCTACACGTCGGATTACATCGCGCGCTGGCGCGACTTCCTGCGCAGCACGGTGGTGGTCCGCTATAGCAACTTGAAGGACGCCGCCAAGAAGCTGAACGTGCTTTCCGGCGCACAGACGCCGCTGCTGGCGTTGTTCTGGATAGCCACCCAGAATACCGCGGTGGATTCGCCCAAGGTGACCGAGGCCTTCGACGCGGTGCAAAAGGTGGTGCCCCCGCCGGCTACCACGGTCCAGTATGTGTGGCCCACCAACCAGGAATACATGACTTCGCTGGCCGCGCTCGAAACCGCCATCAGCCAGGTGGCCGATGCGTCGGGACCGCCCGACCCGAATCGCGCCGCGCCGGTCCGCTCCAGCGCCGACGCAGCCGGCAACGTGGTCAAGAAGATGGGCTATACCTTCAAGATCGACCCGGAAGCCCACCTCGAAACCACCACTCTCAAGCTGTTGCAGGCCCCCATCGATTACGCCGATGCGCTCACCAAAGGAATCGGGGCCGGCGAGATCAATGCCCAGGCGAAGCAGTTCTGCGCCGTCTTCTCCCCCATCTCCGCCAAATTCCCGTTCAACTCCACGGCCTCCGCGGAGGCGAGTTTGCAGGAGTTGGACGCCATCTTCCGCCCGCGCGAAGGCAAATTGTGGACCTTCTATACCGAGGCTTTGCAGAACTTCCTGCAAAAGCAAGGCGCTCAGTACACCCCCAATCCCGCCGGCGGCGTGCAGTTGAACCCCGCCTTCGTGACCTTCTTCAACAACGCCGCGCGCTTCTCCGATGCCCTGTACCCGGCGGGCGCAGCGGAGCCCAGCCTGCGCTATTCGCTGACGCCGCAGCGCTCCGACCAGATCAGCGAGATGACCGTAACCATCGACGGGCAGACTGTCCCACCGTCCGGGCAGGGCGCGGCGCACCAGTACGTCTGGCCGGGCGCGGCCACGCGCAACATTCGCATCAGCGCCAAGCTCACCGGCGGTTCGGATTTCGAATTCGAGAACCGCGATGGGCTGTGGTCGCTGTTCCGTTTCTTCGCCGATGCCGACCGCTACAGCCCCTCCGGCGGCGGAAGCATGCTCGAGTGGGTGGTGCGGCAGGGCCGGGAAGGCCGCCCCGTGATGGTGGGCGGCAAAGCACTCACCTACCAGTTCCTGGTGGATACCGGCGGCGCGGCGCCCGTGTTCCAGAAAGATTTTCTGAATAGTTTGCGGTGCGTCTCGCAGGCGGCCCGTTAGAAGAGCCATGGAACTTCCTGCGAACATCGGCAAGTACGAGTTGCTGGAATTCCTGGGCGGCGGCATGTCCCATGTCTATCGCGCGCGGGATACTGCCATCGGCCGGCAGGTGGCCATAAAGATCCTCACTCCCGAGGCCTGTCAGGATTCCGAAGCCAAAGCGCGTTTTCTCCAGGAAGCGCGCATGGCCGGCAACATCGAGCACGACAGCATCATCCGCATTCACGATTACGGCGAAGAGCAGGGCCGCCCGTTCATCGTGATGGAGTTCCTGGTTGGCGAGGACCTGCGCCACGCCATCCGCGATAACCATGCCGGCGATGTCTCGAACCGCCTCCGCATCGCGCTCGATATTGCCCGCGCGCTCGCATACATTCACTCCCAGAAGATCATCCACCGCGACATCAAGCCCGACAACGTGCACATCGACACCTCGGGCAAGGTCAAGCTGATGGATTTCGGCATCGCCAAGGCCGAGGGTCTGCACCTCACCCGCACCGGATTCGCCGTCGGCACTCCGTACTACATGTCGCCGGAGCAGGTGCGCGGAGAACCGGCCACCGAGTCGATGGACATTTACGCCTTCGGCATTCTCCTTTACGAATTGCTGACCGGCCAGAAACCCGTCGAGGGCGACACGCTGGAGAGGCTGTTTTTCGCCATTTTGAACGAGACCCTGAAGCCCGAGCCGATGTTGCAGGCCGGCGCTCCGGCGCCAATTGTCGATCTGGTCCTACGATGCACCGCGAAGAAACCGGAAGGCCGGCCGCGCAGCTTCGCCGAGGTCATCGCCGAACTCGAAAGGGTCACCCGCAAAGAATCAGTCGCGGCGCCGCCTCCATCGGTTTCCCCGGTGGCGCGCCGGCCCGTGGCACTTATCGGCGTCGTGATAGCGGTTGTGTTAGTGGCGGGCGCAGCCGCGGTCTACTTCGTCACCAGGGGATCGACGAAACCGCCGGCCCCCATTACGGCCACCGCGCCCGTCAGGAAGGAGCTACCCGCCGTGCTCGACACCGAGACCGGCCAGATGGTGCTGGTGGCCGCGGGCCCATTTCTGGCCGGCCAGGACCGGCATTCCGAAACGCTGCCGTCGTTCTACATCGACCGGACCGAAGTTCCCAATAGCGCCTATGAGCGCTTCTGCCAAGCCAAGGGGCGCCCGCTCCCGCCGGGCTTACCGCCCGATCATCCGGACTACCCGGTGGTCGGGATCACCTTCGTCGACGCGCAGGAATTCGCCAAATGGGCAGGCAAGCGCCTTCCCACCGCGCTCGAATGGGAGAAAGCCGCGCGCGGCACCGACGGCCGCAGCTATCCATGGGGAAATGAAGCCGATCCGAGCCGGGCGAATGTGGCCGATACCAAACTCCCCGGGCTGATGCCGGTCTCCGCCTTCTCAGTCGGGGAGAGCCCCTTCCGGGCTCGCAACATGACCGGCAACGTCTGGGAGTTCGTGGACGATTTGAAAACGCCGAGTGAGCAAGCGGTGCGCAGCTTCGCCGCCATCCTGAAACCTCCGCCGACCGCCACCGAGCCCTGGTATGTGATCCGCGGCGGCAGCTTCAAACGTCCGCTGACGGACGGCGTGGTCTACGAGTGGACCTCCATCCCGGCGCGTTTCTCCGCCCCGGACATCGGCTTCCGCTGCGCGAAAAATCCGCAGTGAGGCCGGCGGTGAGCTACGAACCATACACCTCTGATGAACTGACCCATTTCGTTGGGAAGCGGTGTCCCACCGATGACGAACGCTGCTACAACCTGCTGCTCAAAATCCTTCAGGACGGCCGACTGAAGGCCAGTGGCATTCCGGGCGCCGACGGCGAAGCGGCCTCGGGCCCGATGTTGTCCATCACGGGTCCAGGCAAGATTTCCGACGAGACCGCTGTCCGGGGATAGATCGTTTGCTTCTGCGACATTCCTCTATCCGGACTGGAACTGCATATGAAGAAGTACGGCTGCTTTGGAATCGCCTTTCGCAAGCCGTTCCTGGTGACGAGAGGGGCGAACCCGGCATTCTACGTCGTCAAGGATTCGATACTGCCGGGTGGCCAGATGCTCCCGACAGGATCCGGTTCCTTGGAGGTGAGCCAAGACATCACACGAGCGGAAACCATGGATCGAATCCACACGGAAGCCTCGTCTCTATCGACGAAGACTTATGAAGTTATGCTTCGCGAATCCTGTGACCAAGAGTTTCGCGATTACCTGTTTCGAGTCGATCCGCTCCTCTGGCTGGTGTATAAAACGGCACTCGCGTTCGTCAAGCCATTCGACTCATCTGAGCCGGAAGATTCAGTGAACAATTCTTACATGGAGCGCGAGTGGCGGGTTTATGGCGACCTTCCCTTCGCAGTGCGCGATGTGGCCCGGATCATTCTCCCGGCTGCGTATGCCGATCGCTTTCGCGGCCAGTTCCCGGATTACGGCGGAGAACTGACGCTGATGCCTTGAGCCGAGAATCACCCTCACTACTCTGTAATCGGCCCATTTCAGGGGCAGGCTCCGAAACCCTGGAGATTCAGTGCGTCTTCTTCGTTCGGGTACCTGGTTCAAAGTTCCGGTTCACGTTCCGAAATGCGTCCACCACTCGCAACTGCGGCGCACATGCGCGATAATCGGTCAAGGAAGCAAGGCATGCTCGATTGGACTACTTGCGAAGTAGTGGAACGACACACCGGGAGGGTGAGCGGCGCTTGGGTGTTTCGCGGGACCCGTGTCCCTGTATCCGCGCTGTTCGCGAATCTCGAGGGCGGGGCTACCGTAGAGGAATTTCTGGAGTGGTTCCCAGGCGTCTCGCGCGAACAGGTGAACGGCGTACTCGAACACGCTGCCCACAGCCTGGCCACGCCAGACGCCGCGTGACTGCCTGATGCGCATCCTGCTGGATCACAATACGCCCGCGCCGCTTCGCTATCGCATGTTTGCGTTTTGCGGCGGTAACCCGTTGAAAACACGAAGGTGGATTTTGACTTTGGTCACCACATAGGCGATTTCTCGGTTTTGGTCGTTTCCGAAGGGTCCAATGTGGGGAG
>Ga0181538_10001864_pt1 | contig 22899 bp, 32 predicted proteins | sample PEATcosm2014_Bin_40_FD_119773 | JGI IMG/M metagenome (GOLD analysis project Ga0181538, IMG submission 119773) | Peatland microbial communities from MTU Mesocosm Facility, Houghton, MI, USA - PEATcosm2014_Bin23_30_metaG | ecosystem: Environmental > Terrestrial > Soil > Wetlands > Peat | place... | reverse complement strand
GCCGGACATTAGACCACTCAGCGCAAGCGACATCTCTGCTGCAAATCGAAGGCACGACGAGACGTTAGCCCATAGTCCGTGGTTTCGGCTGTGGCAGAGGTATGGCATCTGTTCCCGAACCGAGTCTCCAGTGCTCCGACTAGGGGAATCGGAGAGCTAGACGAATTCATCCGCACATCCCGTTGATGTCGCGATTCTCAAGGACAGGTTTGGGAAAGCCTCGCTTGGTGACATTCAGCATGGCGCGACCTACGCATTCCGTCGTCGTCACGTAGTTCGGGAAAAGCATTTTCCACAACGGATAGAGGGGTCTCATCAAAGCGTAAGCCACGCCGTACCATCTGGTCTTTGTGCGAATTCCATGAAGCGGCTGAATGTACGCAGGGCGAAACAGGAACACAGCTTTGAACGGCATCTCCAATAGCGCGTTTTCCGTTCTGCCTTTTACACGCGCCCACATGCTTCGCCCCGTGCTGTCGGTTCCTGCCCCAGACACGTAGATGAAGGTCATTGTTGGGTTGAGCTTGGCTAAGGTTTTAGCCACTGAGACCGTCAGATCGTATGTCACGCGCCGATACGTCTCCTCCTTCATCCCTACTGATGAGACGCCAAGACAGAAGAAACATGCGTCGTAGCCTGAGAGCCTGTCCTCAATCGCCGCGAGATCGTAAACGTCTTGATGCACGATTTCGCGCAGCTTGTCATGCGGCGGCAGGCTGGAATTGCGGACAACCGCGAGGACGCTCTCGACGTCAGGGTCGAGCAGACACTCGCGCAGGACGCCCTGCCCGACCATGCCCGTCGCTCCAAAGAGAACCACTTTCACTTGACGTCTCCTATTTCTCACGAAGGCGCATATTTGGCTAGGTACTGAAACGTATCAACCACCAAATCTTCCGCCTAGCCATCAACCAAATGTTCTCGTCCCATCTCGCCAGATTGAGTTCCTCTACGTACTGATTGAAAGCACAGTCGAGAGCGGCGGAAAACTTCTGCCGATCGACGACCCGATCCTGCGAATTCCACAAACGAGGCTGTCCTGTCTTGATTCTCCAGCCTTCCTTGGTTTGGGCTTGATGCAATAGCCCATTTCGAATGGCACGGTAGAAAACCAGTCCATCTACACTCGGAAAGAGCCGCTGGTGAGGAGCATACGAGAAGAAATCACAGAATACTTGAGTCCCACTCTTTTGGTCTGCGGGTGGAATCTGGAACTCAGGCGGAGGATTGAAACTCGCTAACCGACCGAATTCTCCAGCGTTCGTGGTAGGCAAGCCATATCTGTACGACTGCAAACTCTCAATGAGGAGTGAGCATAAAGCCATGATCGCAAACCCATACCCTCTGGAATGGCGAGGTGCCGACTTCAGTGTGTGAATCGGATCGAGAAATCGCTCTTCATAGCGTTGACTGACAAATGCGATGAGCGCATCCTTCTCCGCTGCGTTGAGATGTCCTTCAACTTTCGAGATAGACCAGCCTCCCGCAAGCTCTGGCTCATTCTGTGTATTAGAGGGTTTCATGTCAGCCATCAATGTACTGCTGTGGAACCCTCTTTTTCCATGAGTTCGTGATCCAAAGCGACCGAGATTTGGAAGCATCATCAGAGGGTTCTGATTTTCCCTTATCCCACGTGCCGATGGTTCGCAGGATCAGAGCCGAGTAGTGCGGACAGCGCGGCATAGTGCTTGGAGCCAGCAATGAAATAGAGTGATCCTTTCTGCTGCTTGCCCTTCCACTCGTTTAGCCAGACGTAGAGGTCAATCGTCAGTTTTTCCTCGCGAATGCGACCCTCAGAGATTTGCTTGAATATAGGATCGACCACACCGCCTTCTGCATAGAAGTTCCCAGTCAGAACACTCAACAGGTCGGGAAAACCGCAATGAGTATCGGAGTTCGTAAAAATCAGGACATTAGGAAACTGGCGATCTGGATTGACCGCTTCGAACTGCTTTGCGGCATCATGAATGCGATCAGCCAGCCGATTGTAGATCGGGTCATGACGAAGCCCTCCGACGATCTCCAGCGGCTGGGCATCCGCCAGTTGCTTGTCCAGCCATTCGTCATACTGGACATGCTTCGACTCACAATAGAGAACGAACTCAGTGCCCTTGAAAACGCGAAAGTCAGGAGTCTTACCCTGCCGCATCTCCATCTTAGAGAACCGTTCTGCTCGCAAAGCATGCCGGACTAACCACGCGATGGCAAACTCTTCGCCAAGATTTTTCTTGCTGCTCATCGTTTAATAGTAGATGGCAACCGCCAACCCCTTCTCATCGCGCTCTGGTGGGCAGACGCAACACGCTATGCCTTGGTGCCGTCTGAGCGCAGTCCAAGCGGCTGCTGCCGCATCTAGCAGATCGTCGGCTCCAACACGCGGCGGTCGGTTCGCGAGGTGTCGGTCAATATCTGGAAAGAGCGGGCGCGGGAGGGCGACCCTTTCTGAGGCTCCCTCACTTGTTTTCTTGTTGTGCTTCATCGGTCGCCTCTGGTTGAGCGCCCAGAAGCAGACCTCCGGGTGAACCTCGAACGCCCAGTGCTGACACTCTGGCGTGATCGCATCGTCCACCAGTTTGATCTTGGGGATGATCCCAAACGCCTGCTGGCTGAGTCCTCTGCCCGTCTTGTCGCGATTGATGTGACTCGCGGCGGCGTGAGTTGTTGCCGACAGAGCCGCCCGACACGGTGCTGCAAATACGCTGCTGCCGCGAGGCTGACCAAGCAGCTTTCTCGCTGCCTTGTCACAAGCTCTTGAACTGTTAAGCAGGCCGATGGGGATGTCGATGCCAATGCACGCGAGATCGCTCGGTCGGCTCGTCAGCAACTCCGCGAGATCGACCACATCGACTGAGGTCGCAAGCGAGGGCACTTCCACAGCAAAGTGAACCCATCCAGCGCGACATCCATCCACTCCGGCGACAAACATCAGGCACTCACCTTACTTGCGCCGCTATCTGAAGACCGAGTTCAGGTCTTCCACTTCGATCCAGTCCTCCAGAGCCTTTGCTTGCTTCTCTCGCAAGCGAAAGAAGCGTGCAGCTTTCCCTTTTGTCCATGCTGCTAGTAGGACTCCACGGGCGCGATGACGTCGAGCTACGGCGCGTAGGCGATTCCCGTCCTCGACAGTTGGCATAGGCGCACTTCCGCCTTTGACCTGAATGAGGATTATTTGGAAGTTATCGCCTCGCTTCGTGCCGGGGAATGGTTTGCCGTGATCCTTGCGGATAGCCATGAGGTCTACCACTCCGACCGACTCACCACCTGCGGTTCCGCAAAAGGTCACCAACTGCCAGCGGGTGCGAGCAAGTGCTCGGCGTATACGCACCTTAGCCATCGTCACCGCCCAGCGCCCAGTCCGGGCTGCCTTCTGCTGCGCCTTTGTCCAGTCAACCGCCATGATCTAGCCTCACAACCCCGCTATGAGAAGAGTCGATTCTGAACCTGTGCCAGTTCGACGGGTAAACAGCACTCCACGTCATCGTTCGCCACATGGTTGATCCGGGTGCTCACCGGATAGCATCGCATCAGGCGAGCATCATAGGGCTTCAGCAGTTCTGAGACGACCTGCACATTGGTCAGACCCGGATCGAGCCAGAGGTCGTAACTATCTGGATGAACGATCACTGGCATTCGGTCGTGGACGGTTGAGGTCATAGCGTTCGGCGTCGTGGTCAGAATCGAGCACGTCTTGATCCATTGCCCTTCTGCATTCTTCCAACCGTCCCACAATCCGGCGAAGGCGAACAATTCGCCGTCGTTAATCTCGAAGCAATATGGCTGCTTCGATCCTCCATTTCTCTTCCACTCGTAAAAGGCGTCTGATGGGATCAGGCACCTGCGGAATTTCAGAGGATCGCGGAACGCGGGCTTCGTGCTCGCAGTTTCCGAGCGAGCGTTGATCATACCTGCCGCGCCAGATGGGGATTTTGCCCAAGATGGGATCAGCCCCCACTTCATCAATGAGAACTGCCGGATCGGCTCTTTGGGATGCTGCCGAATCACAGGAACGGGCTGTGTTGGGGCGATATTGTAACGAGGATTCCAGTCGTCTTGCCATTCGGCAGTGTCGAAGCGCTCCTCGATGATTTGCTTCCGCCGCGAAAGTCGGTAGCGCCCGCACATTCAAGAATGTCCTCCTGTTGCAGGAAACCTCTCTTCAACGTAATCCTCAACCTCATCGAGCAACATCCTAAATTGCCGCAGGCGGAACTCCAGATAATGTTTGATGGCTTCAGGTTTGCGCTTCTGCATGTGAGGCAAGTCGAGCATCGCGATCTCAGTATCAAAGTCCGCAAACGCGCTATCCAACGAGTCAAGTACCCTCGTGAGATAACGCTTCTCCTCCGGTATGGAGGCAATCCGCCTTTCAGCTTCGCTCGTGCTCGTCCCCGAACAGTCGGCAGTGAAGTATTCCAAATACGCGGCATCCAGAGATGCGGAGAGCGCATCCGCCAGTCCGGGTGTCAATTCGAAAACGTTCAAATCCTTCACTCGCATATTCGTGACTTTGTCTTTCGGCGCTCCGCAGCAGTCCTCGTATTTCTGTCCCGATCCACACCCGCAAGGATCATTACGTCCTGCATGACTGCTCATCATTCCCTCCGGCTCGGAATTGTATCCCTCCAACAACGCTAAAAGAACAACCCCCGACGACAGTCGGTAGCGTCCGCGCATGGCGAGATTATGGCAGATCGGAGATCACATTGGCGTTCTGCACGTTTACGCGCCCATGCCTCTCGTTGGAAGTGCAGGTACCGAATCTGACGTTACTCGGCAGCCGTTTACTAACAAGAAACCCCACGCGTGAGCGTGCTATGCAAATCACCGTGGGTCGCCCTAAGCTGGGATCGTGGAGAAGAAGCCCCCACCTCAGAAGTCGGCTTCGAGCCGATACGCGCCCGAAGATTCGCTTTCCGCGACAGGCGACGATTCGTCTCTTGACCCTGTGCGCCAACCGTTGACGAGAGAGGACAAAAAAAGGCTTCGCAAACAAACACGAGAGCATCATGGACAAGACTGGCTTGCGCCCTTTGGCTCGGAACAGGAGAAGCAACTACTAAGAATTTGGGCAAAGCGCGGTAGGGTGAGTCAGGAAGACCTGAAACTGATCGACGCGTGGCTCAAGAACCCTGCGGCTGTAAAAAGCGGGCGCGACCCACTGTTCCTGTATGCCGCTAAGAAAAAGTATCTGGGCGAAGTCGTCTATGAAACGGCGGCGCAACGGCACAGGCAGCTCGACGACACAGGATGGCTGGTCGCATACTTCACGGCTCAAGGTAAGGGTCAGAAGCGGATTGCGGGTCTCACCCACTTGAGCGAACGTAGAGTGGACGACATCGTTCGCGAAATCAAAGACATGGTTGCTTACGACTATGACTGCGACCCTTACTCGGTCGAAATTCCCCAGATCACTCGCTGGTTTTTCGGTTTGTAGTTCCCTTCATAGTCTTTGCTCGTATCTCCATTAGATGATCCCCCTGTAGTTTCCTCCCGACCTCCCGCGAAGAACGATTGCGCCAAAGCGCAATATTTTCCGCCGCCGATTCGGCACAATCAGCACGATTGGGAAGCAAATACGACGAATTGCAAAAAGTCTTTCTAATTGCGCCTTGGCGCAGTACCCGGCTGCACCCTAGCTGGCAGAATCAGCACGATGGCGGAGGATTTACAAACATTGCGAAAAACGCTGGAAATTGCGCCTTAGCGCAGTACGTAGCGCGATTTGACTGTCAGAATCGCAACATGAACGAGCAATTCAGAACAGTGGCAGAAGTGGCGGAAATGCTGGGGGTGAGCAAAGACACAGTGCGCCGCCTGTTCGCGAATGAACCGGGAGTTATCGACCTCGGAAAATGCGAGGCGACTCGCGGCAAGCGGCAGTATCGCGTCCTCAGGATTCCGAGCGCGGTTGTTGCTCGGTTGTTGGAGCAGAAGAGCGTGAAGTAAGCGCCCGTCAGGGGCGACAGCAGAGCCGAGCGGATCGGCAACCCAAGGGAGGAACAAAGTGAAGACAAAGACCAAAATGATGAAGCTGTCGGACTTGAAGGTTCCAGCCGACGCCAAGGTCAACGAGCACCTGTCCGAGTTGCTGCGGAAAGCCTACAGCGGCGAGGACACTCACCAAGCCGAGAAAGTCGCGCACTTGGCGATGCTGCTGGAGGAAGAGGCGCGGAAGGCAGGCAAGGACTTCGGACGCCTGCACTCCGCAGTGATGGCGTTCGTGACTGCGCTGGACGGCACGGTCGCGCAGGAAGAGGACGAGTGCATCGGCGTTCTCGGCGACACGGAGTTCGCGCACTTGTACCTTGAGTCTCTGAAGCGCAGGGGCAAGAACGACCCGCGCTACGCGGCGCTCCTGCTCAGCCACGCCAGCGAGATGCTGGCGGCGCAGTCCAGCGCGGACGAGGCGAGCGAGGCGATCAACGAGGCGCTCGCCGGACTGACGGGCACTGTGGGAGTCAACTAATGAAGAAGCGAGTCATTGCGCAGGTCGAAGGCGAGGACGGCAACGTCCAAGTCCTCGATCTGGACATCAACGCGGCGCACGAGTTGTTCAAGGCGCTGTACGCCTACACCGAGGGGATACCCGTCGTGATATTCGCTCCCAACAAAGCAATCCTGCACGGCACGGAGACGCTCAAAGGTATCGTCGCCGCGAACGTGAGCATGAACGTCTGCACGGTGTTCGGCGTCGAACCGCAGCGGTTCTACGACAGCGATTGGTCAGACCTGCTGGAGTCGGCGCAGCAAATCTACATGCGCGGCGGAACCTTCGGAGACAGCTTCACGAAGTTTGTCGAAGACGGCATCGACCGCACTCAACCGCCAAGGGGTCTCACTGGCGACGTGGGCGTGAACTAGGACTAAACGGGCGACAGCCTGTCCGACCGTGAAGCGGTCGCTGATGAGTCATATGGGAGGAGACGATGTTTTACGACGACGCAATCGAGGTGCGGAACAAGCCGATCCGCAAGCTGTCGCCGGACGCCACGGACGCCGAGGCAGACGAGTGGAAGCGGCAGCTAGACCTGCTTGAGGAATCGACGCCCATCTTCGACGTTGACAACCTCTTCGAGACGCTCAACCCGACGCTAATTGAGGCGTCCAACCCGGCAGCCGACAAGCGCAACGCGGAGATGGTCGAGACGCGCAACGAGTTCCTCGAACACGCGAACGCCGCGCCGATACTTCGCCTGTGGGACGCATTCTGGTTGGAGCACAAGTATTCGTTGACAGGGCAGCGTCTCGGCTACATCGTGCGCTACGACCTTGAGAACCACAAGTACGTGACCACGATGGTATTCGATTCCCTCGCGGGCAACGGCGGAATCCACGCCATCGTTGACGCTTTCGAGTTGCTGCCATCGCCGGACACATGGATGTTCGCGAGCTACAACTTCAGGCATTCCTCGTCGCATGCCACGCCGGAGAACAACCGTGGCATGAAGGAAGCCGCTGAGGTCACGCGCTCCGTCATCGAAATGCTCAACTGGCGGCGCGAGGACGTGCCGATGCAGACCACCCAGCAGACGCCGCCGAGCACCAGCCGCAACCAGCCGTGCTTCTGCGGCAGCGGCATTAAGTGGAAGCACTGCCACGGCAAGGGCAAAGGGGGAGCGCCGCCACCCGCCAAGGAGAAAAGCAGCCCGACCATCATAAAGTTCGAGCCGTTCCTCCAAAGAATGAAGAACGGCAACCACAACGGGAGCGGCAACGGCGTCGAGCGCCACGTCGGTCTGCACAGGGTCAAGGGGCACTACATGAACGTAATCGGCAACCCCATCGCGGGCACGGGGCTGTTCGGACACAAGGCGGTTCCCGGCAAGACGATCGGTCGCATTATCGTGCCGCCCCACGTGCGCGGCAACCCGAAGTACGGCACCGTGCGCAAGAAGGGCAAGCTAGTCGTGGGTGACGTGAAAGAACCGAACGGCTCGCAGCCGAACATCCCGTTCCCGACGAACGGAGACAAGGAGAAAGAATAATGGAACTCTACCCGATTGAGGAAGCGCAGGCACCAACTGCGGAATGGCATCGTGAAGAACGACTTCACGGAAGAGGAAGCGGGACGTTGCATTGCCGTCGTGACCGAGGACGAGACGAATTCGGCAGCAAGATTTTTTTTCGCGCCAGTGTTTATGCGGGTGCGACGCCCGAAATTCGGCAGTCAGCCCCGCATGGATGTTGGACTGAACGCGTGTCAAGTGCGCCGGAAACATGCTTCTGCCCCGCGACAGTTGACACTCTCTCACCCGGATTGTGAAAACTCGCGAAATCCGGTTTCTACAATGAAGAGAGTGAGTGGAGCACTTTGCAGCAAGTGAACGAAAGAACCTAACGAGGAGGCGGCATGGCTGGAAGACGCGACTGGGTAGACGTTGACATGGACGGGCTGAGGAAGATACTGGAGCGCCGGGGCAAGGAACTTGCGGTCTACGAACTCGTGCAGAACGCTTGGGACGAGAACGTGAACAAGGTGGAGGTCACGCTCACGCGCCCGGTGAACGGCAGGTCGGAACTAGTGGTGACCGACGATTCACCGGAAGGCTTCCGCGACCTGACCGACTCCTACACGATGTTCGCGGAGTCGTACAAGAAAGCCGACCCGGACAAGCGCGGGGCATTCAACCTCGGCGAGAAGTTCGTGCTCGCGCTCTGCGACGAGGCGATGATCACAACGACGACCGGGCGCGTCACGTTCGACGAGAACGGTCGTCGCCGCAGCGGGAACGTCAAGCGGGAACGCGGTTCCGAGTTTCTTGGCTCCATGAGGCTGAAGGTTTCCGAGTGGGAGCAGATGTGCGCAGCCGTGCTGAGGCTGATCACCCCAGTGCCGACGTTCTTCAACGGAAATGAGATTGCCATTCGCCAGCCGCTCCGCACATGGAAAGCGACGCTACCTACGGTGAAGAGCGACGCGGAGGGCAATTTGCGCCCTACCGAGCGCCAGACGACGCTCAGCATCTACCGAGTGCTTCCCGGCGAGACAGCGATGCTGTACGAGATGGGCATCCCGGTTGTGGAGATCAAAGCGAAGTACCACGTCAGCGTGGGACAAAAGGTGCCGCTGAACATAGACCGGGACAACGTCACGCCCGCGTACCTGAAGACCATCTACGTCGAATTATTGAATCACTCGCAGGACATGATTGGGAAAGAGGATGCCAATGAGGACTGGGTGCGGAAGGCTGCGAGCGATCCACGGTGCAGTGACGATGCGATCAAGACAGTGCTTGACCTGCGCTTCGGCGAGAACCGCGTCGGCTATGACCCAAGCGACATCGGATCGAACCGCGAGGCTGTGTCCAACAACTGGACGCTTGTGACAGGCGGCAGCATGAGCGCTGGCGAGTGGGAGAACGCGAAGCGTGCGGGAGCCATCGAGGCTGCCGGGAAACTCTTTCCGACGAATCACAACAGCAAGGTGCCCGACAAGACCTACAGCCGCGACGAGTGGACGCCGGAGATGTTGGCGTATGCAACCTTCGTTGAGCGAGTCTCGCCGTCGCTGGTCGGGCATGAGGTCACCGTCGAGTACATCCGCGACAAGGAGATGGTGCAGGGATGCACAGATCACGCGGAGACTCGGATCACCGTCAATCTCGCGAAGCACTCAGTGGACGACTGGCAAGAGAACATCGAACTGATGCTCCATGAACTTGCGCATAGCGTGGTCAAATCGAACGACCACCTCGTCCACGAGTTCTACGAGACCGTGGGGCACTTGGGGGCGAAGCTCTCCCTGATTGCGGTGGAAACCCCCGAATTGTTCGAGGGCACGACCCAGATGGTCGGCGGATAGCGAGCAAGCCCGGAAGGCAACAATGAGATAGTGGTTACGCGCTGTTAGCTAATCAAGTCCGCTTCGAGACTTCGTGCCAGCACGCGGCGCACAGCAGTTCTCCGAGTTCCTGCATGGCGCATCCGCCGCCATCACTGATGAGGCGTGCGCGAGTTTGGTTCCAGCGGTTAAGGTGCCGCCAGCAAATCCAGTGCGAGTCGCCGCCATTGATGCCGACGTGGACGACACCCTCTTCGAGGCATTGGTCGTAGCAGCAGGCGTGATGTTTCATGATTTCCACGTTCCTATAACGAAAACACATCTGTCTCGCGGAGCCTGAGGTGCTCAGCTAGAGCCGGATACTTTCTGATCAGCGCCCAAAAATTTTTCCGTGCTCGCCACTTCGGGCATCCGTTGCGCGGACAGCGGGCAACGGAACGCCAGTAAAGCATTCTTTCCGCCAGCAGGCACTGCCGAATCTTTTCTCTGCAATTCATTTCACGAAAACCCTCCACGCGGGCACGCGTGCACGCGTGCCCCGGTTTTGAGTGGAAATCGAGAAGCGGCTCGCTGAAACCAAAGGACTTGGCTACAACAGCGCTCAGATTTCCTCTCTACTACATGGACTTTGAAAATCGTTCTGTGTCGCTCGTTAGCGATGATCGGCGTGAAGCCGACACTGGGAACGCTTCAGATTAGTGAAAGAGGGGTTCGCTTGCAGCGTGGTCTCGACTGCGTCAGCTTGCGCACGACTGCTCGGTAGTCCGCTGCGATCCCTGCTCCGGCGCGTTCCAACGACCGGACATCCTCTTCGCCGACTTCGCCGCTGTCGATCTCGTGGAACGCGAGCACTCCTGAGTAAGAGGGACGGCAGAACGTCATGGTGTGCTCGCCGCGCCTTTGGAAATCGTCCCAGCAATCTCGCAACATCCGAACATCTTCATCCGACCAGTACGGCTTGTCGTAGGTTTCTCGACCCAGCACCGCAAGCTCAATGTCAGTCAACTTCGAAAGCGTCATGTATCCTTCCTCACGGCAGATCAGTGCCAAAGACCATCTGAAAATGAAAATGAAATTGAGTTTTTGCGCGGCGCAGTCGGGTGGGGAGCACCGGGTTGAACTGTGGCTACTGTCACTTTCTTATATCCCCGTGCGCACGGTCTGGCAGACGCAAAATCCAACTGTCAGTCAGTGACAGTGGGGGGACAGTTGGAGTTTCTAACAGATTGATAACAATAAATTTTATGATCTCCCACAGGGATATAAGGAAGTTGACAGTATGGTCGAGGCTTGATCGCCAACTGTCACTCACTGACAGCAGCGATGTGCTGAGAAGCAGGGTCACGGATCGGCTGCAACTCTGTTTGCCGACTTTGAGAGTATTAAATAGAAGACATCGCATTTCGTTGCTGGGTGCGTTGGTTGACCTCTTGAGGGAACGGCGTAGTGAACCGTTCCCTTTCGTGTTTATAGCTGCTTGTCGAGAGCCTGTAATGTGCTGCGCAGTGCCTTGGTGTACGTCTCTCGAACTGTGTCTCGTATCTTCGTGTTGACAGCCCATACCTCGAACGACAGCCCGAACACCGCCATCTCGACGTCGGCGGCATCTTGGAGAGAGTCCGAGCGATTCGCCCGGTATCTGGCGTTCAACACCTCCGCTGCGATCTTCTCGTCTATTTCGTCCCATTCGTCCTTCGCTTTTTGCCGATTTGGATAGTCCGACTTCACGAGGGAGATCGCTTGCCGGACATCCCAATTCTTCTGGTTCAACGCCCATATCATGGCTGCCGTTCGCCAATCCACTACGCCCCACAACTTTGGATTGAATATGCGAAGCACCGCGCTCGCCCTCTTCGCACGCTGCTGGCGTGAATCCTCGTCAACCGATGAGCCGAACCCTTTGAGCGACATAATAGCGAGAAGTGCCTTGATGTCCTCGCCAGCATCCATGAAGGCAATCGCATCGCGGAAGGCGTCCCATATCTCATCCGGCTTATTGTGTACAGCCCAGCCTGTCTGCTCTTCGATGCAGCCCGCCTTCCACAATTCGATGGCTTGCAACAGAAGGTCGGTGAATTTGATCGCCTCCGCTCCTCGGTCGCCACGGGCGATCACCTCCTTCATCTTCGCTGCGAACCTCTCAAGCTCCTGAGTGAAGCTCCAGAAACTCAGGTCGCTCTTCTCGTACCACGTGCGAGCCTCCAACAGACTCATCAGTCTCATAGTTCTTCTCCCAGAACGGCGCACCCAGTCATTGGGGTTTAGCGGGTGCCAGTGCCGTTGCTCCTTCTCGCGGTCACGCGACTGCCGTACTGCCCCGGCTTGCGGCGACGCCCCGGCTCCAGTCGTTCGCCTTTTGTTCCGACCTCACGTCGCTTTCATTCCCCTCCACCCTCAGGCGTTGTTTACTTGCAATCCGCTATGAATGAATTGCCCCAGCATTATCAATCACTTAAGCAGGCTTCGGGACAAAATCCCGAACTTTTCTCAAATTCACTCGGATTTTCTAGCTATGCGGTATTTGAGTAGAGACACCAGCGGACGACGGTCTGGTGCCAAGGCGAATAGCGAGAGACAACTCCGATAGCGTGACGGCTTCACGGCGATTTCAGTCCAGTTGATGGCGACCGTGGTAAAGCGGAGGGACGGCAAGCACGGCAGCGATGCCGACGCCGAACACTAAACACAGGAGGTCAACGATGGACACCATCCTTGACAACCTCACGCCAGAGAAGGCGACGGTTGAGCAGGTCATTGCGCAAGCAGTGAAGGCTGCGAAGTCCTTCTCCGAACTCTGGAACGACCAAGGCAAGTGGCTGGTGGAACTGAAGGCACGATTTCAAGTCCGCCAAGGCAGCCGTGGCAAGCAACTCCCGGTAGAGGGAAAGAAGCTCTACTGGGACGAGTTCTGCGACGTCTACCTCAACACCACTGCCGACAACTTCAAGCATTACGTGCAGCGTCAGAACAACGGTTCCTCCACGACGGCACGTAAGCCTCTAGAGCAGCGCCCTGACTACATAAAAGGTAAGCAGGCGGGGATCGAAGAGGAAAGCAACCGCCATCTGGCGCTAGGCGTGGACGTGAAAGCGTCCGTGCCGATGCCAGAAAAGGTGACGGCGGTTCTGACCAAGGGCGAAAAGGACAACATAGCAATGATCGCAAGTCGCAAGGCAGCAGTCATAGCGGATGAAATCTTCCAGACTCTTAGCACAGACCGTGGGATGACGCATTACGACATCCAGCAAGTCATCACCGAGTTGCAGAAGTTGAGCAAGCCGACGTTGGCACCGATGCCGAATCGGTTCCAGATGCAGGCGGTCGCAGCAGCCTAGTAATAGGTCAACCAACAACTGTAAGGACGCATGTGGTTGCAGGCGGAAGAAACACTGCGAACGACAGAGCCTGTGCGTCCCGATTAGCCCATATATGGAGGATCAACCTATGAGCACTGATCGCAAGACAGCAGAACAGATAGAAATGCAGATGGCAGTAGCAAAGATAGCTGCCGAGAAGCAGGCGGAGCGTAAGCGTGTCATCGCTCGCATCGACGCCTACAACGAAAACCTGACCAACACCGCACGGCAGCACCTATATGACTCCATGCAGAAGATCAAGACAGAGTACGACGCGAAAATCCATGCCGAGTTGTTACAGGCAGAGAGCGAAGCGTCCGAGTCCTTGCACAACCTAGCGGAAGAGTTCGGCTGGTCGCTGGTGCAGGCGGCAGCCGAGGACGACTGGGAGTACATCAGACTCGACTACTCCGTCCCAAAGACAGTGATCGACATTGTGTGGATCAACGACGAAAAAGAGTTCGAAGAACTCGCAGCCTGCGTTGAGTCTGCTAACGCGCTGTATCCCGACACAGAGGCGCAGGCAGCCTAAAGGTCGAAACGCCGTAACACCGACGCGGCGTACGCACGTGAACCGTGCGCTGACGAGACCAGATGTCACGCAGATAAGGGAGATCAACAGATGTCACTGATCAAAGAGCATTACCAAGACGAACACGGAAACTGGCTGCCGGAGGCGCAAGCGATTCTTGCCAAGGCAACTGCAACTCCAGACGCTACCAAGGAGAGGCAAACTGTGCTCCGCATGAACGACGTCGAGGTGCGAGCGGAGTGCCCGCCCCAAGAAATCGAGAAGGAGGTCGAAACGCCGTAACCCGGCGTCCACTGGTTCCGCCAGTGCTGATGAGACCAAAGGAGAACTAATAAATGATTGCACAGGAAGAAGCAAAGAAGATCATCACCCGTGTGGAGCTTAACCACATGCTGGACGCAATCGTCGCACGACGCGACGACTTGCTCGTCCATTACATCGAGATGCACCCGGAACTGCGGCTTGACGAGATAGCGGAGAAGTTCGCGCTCACGCAGCCCGAAGTGTCCAGAATCATGAAACGGCACGGTGTGCAGCGCCCTCGCGGATGGGCATCACCCGCAGCAAGAAAGGTAAATATCGAACAGTAAGTAGAGGTCACTAACTCACTATGTCTAACAGCAACGCTCCCCTCGCGCATGCTCCACAGTATGCGGCGATGGGCATACCGATCATCGCACTCGCACCGGGCACCAAGATTCCGTTCAAAGAAATGGAAGGCTGGCAGCACGGAGGCATTGCGACCACCGATCCCAAGCAAATCGAGAAGTGGAACGTTCAGTTCCCCAACGCCAACTACGCGCTGTGCGCCTTCGCGGTTGAAGACGGCAACTGCTTCCTTGAGTTCGATCAAGGCAAGCTGTCGGAAATCTGCGAGAAATACGGGCAGCCGTTGCCTCGCACTCGTGTGCATGTTTCTGGCAACGGCGGAAAGCACTTCATCTTCAAGCAGACGCCTGAGTCCATTGCGCTGGGCAACCGCAGCGCAGTCCGTGACGGCAAGGAATGGTTTTCGTTCCGTTGCAGCAACAAATACTTGGTCGCTCCCGGCTCAATTCATCCCAACGGAAATGCCTACCGCGTATTCCCCGGCTTCGACATCGAGCCGACGCCGATCCCTGCGTGGTTGGTGCGGGCGATTGACGAACTCGCCGAAAAGCCGAAGCCGCAGCCGAAGGGCACCGTTGAAGTGCATGAGTCGTTCGACTTCGATGATCTGATGGAGTTTCACGACATTGAGATCGTTGGCGTGAAGGACGACCACTGGCACATTTGCCGGGAGTGCCCCGGCGTTGACCGCCGCCACGAACAGTCAGTTCTCACTGGCTTCTTCTATGACGGATCGTCTCTCGGATGGTCGTGCTTTGCGGCAGGCTGTCCTCTGAATGGGCAGCCCATCGGCGAAGTGGTGAAGTTCCTGAACAAGAAGAAGGGCGAACCATACAAGGGAGTCATCTGGTCTGATCCGAACGAGATTGATTGGGACAAGTTTGGCGTCGAGATTCTGGATGCCGACGAAGTTGTGCAGGAGGAGTCCGTAAACAGCAATGCCACGGCGGTCACAGCCGTCCCTTTTGCCGGGGATCAGCCTTCCACCGATATAGCTCCTCCTGCTCCAGTGTGCGACCTAGCAGACTTCGATCAACTGGTCGCCGAACACGAAAAGCAGTTGAATCCAGCGCCGCTGCCTGTGCCGGATGACATCGACTCAATCGTGAACGCTCCGCAAGCGGAAGGACTTGCCTTCGACCTGAGAGCACTGTACGGCAAGGCGGGAGAGATCGCTCGCAACACGACGCTGCCGCTCGGCTGGACATATCCCGGCGTTCTCGCCGTTGCGTCCGCACTTAACATCAAGGATCGTGACGGGCACGTCCGCTCCAACATTTACTGTGTGAACATCGCCCCGGTTGGTACGGCGAAGACAGTCGTGGCAGAAGCCATCGAGAAATCCATCTTCATGCCGCTCAACAGAACGACATATACGACGCCTGCCTCTGATCGTGGGCTGTGCAAGATGGTCGGCAAGGATGGCAACACCCTGCTCTTGGTTGAAGACGAGATGCGTGCGGTCTTCGGGAAATGTCAAATACCCAACTCAACGCTCGCGCAGACTTTTTGCAAGCTGTGGTCTAAGGACAACGCGGGCGTTGCTGACAAGAAGGGCGCAGACTCCTGCAACGGCAAGCTCTGCATTTTGGGAAACATCGCATGCGAAGACGCCGCCGACTTCTCGAAAATTGTCGGATCAAGCACCGTTACTGGTTTTTATGATCGCTTGCTGCTCGGTTACGACACCACGCCAGTGAAGTACCGTCCGCTGAACATCAAGCCTTCGTTCTTCACGGACGAGATGGTCGTCCGCGTCCCGACATGGGTCTGGGACGCCAAGGATGCTTGGGTCGGCGAGAATATCGCACGCCGCCGTCTGGGCGAACACGCCCTGCGTGTGGCGCTCGTGACCGCAGCCCTGAACGGCGACAAGGAGATCACACGCGACTGCTTCTTCGCCGCCCTGCGTTTCGTCGAGTGGCAAGAGCGCCTACGTGCGGAATTCCGCCCCGGTTTAGCGGAGACGAAGGATGCCGAGTGCCTTGAAGCCGTATATGCAGCATTGAAAGCGCAGCGTGAGCACCAGAAAAAGACTGGCGAATATCCGAAGGGCGCTGATCTCGTGGGTCACAAACAGGAGGACTTGTGGAAGCTCATCAACTACAGCAAGGTTCTCTCCTCGAAGAATCTGTATCGAAAATACGGCAAGCTGGTGACCAGCGTGAAATCTACGCTGGTAGAGGATGGTTTCATCGAGTTCGTCAAGGAAGTGGACTACGACGAACAGGGCGGCGAGAAAGAGGGTAAGAAGAAGACCCCCTTCTGCTTGCTGAAAAAGGATTTGTGAGTTTCGGGTGCAACGCACTCGATTATTGAAGGAAGCAAGGGTTAACACTGGCTGACGGGCACCTTGCTCATTGATAGATCGCTCCGAAGGAGGGCAATCACTATGAGCACACTACTGGCAACAGAAAACGCGTTCGGGTTCGCACGTCACACAGCCCTGAACTCATTCAAAGAAAAATTGGCGTCTGTCCGTATCACGCAGCGTAAGCAGAGCGTGCCGATGGAACCCAAGTACCACGTGTACGAGTTGGTGCTGTGATGACCACGAAGTACGACGTTGTACTGGCGGACATACACTATCCAGAACATGATGCCAAGGCGCTGAAGACCGTGTTCGAGTTTATCCGCAAGAACAAGAAGCGGATCGCGAGCGTGATCTTGCTCGGCGATGCGCTCGACTGCGCGAATCTGAGCCGCCACACGAAGGGAAAGCCCCGCTTGCGCAAGCACCGGGGATACAAGGATGACCTCGATGGATTCAAGCAGGACATACTGGAGCCTATCGAGCGTGCGGTGTTACCTGCATGCAAGCTGACCTACATCTGCGGGAACCATGAGGATTGGATCGAGTCTGATTTGCTGGATGAGATGCCAGAGCTAGACGGGATCGTGAACATTCCTGACGTGCTGCGGCTTGAGGAGCGCGGTTGGCGTTGGGTTCCGGTGGGCGGTCACATTGTGCGTGCGGGATTCGTCCTGTTGCACGGCGACCAAATTGGATCGGGAATTCACGTCGCTAAGAAGATGGTGGACAGCGTCAGCGAGAACTGCATCATGGGGCATGTCCATCGTTACAGTGCATTCAGCAAGGCTGCGCTGGTGACCGAGAAAAAGAAACAGTTCGCTACAACGCTGCCGTGCCTCTGCACCGTGGCACCAGCTTATGCGAAGAACCAGCCGAATGCGTTCGTCGTAGGCTTCGGAATACTTGAGGAATGGGCATACAACCGAGCGAACCTATACGTCCCAATCGTTATGGATGGAAAATTCAGCTTTGGCGGTGTGGTCTACGGCTGATCTCAATTCTCAATCGCCCTTCTTGAAGCGAAAAGCCAGATTGATCCGTCCCCTGTTTCCTTGGCAGTCTTCGGCACCATGTGTTCCCACTCGGCGTTCGTCCTGCCGCGCATGATGAGCAGAGAGCCGTGCTGCGGCACGTACTCCACCACACCGCGCTTGTCCGCCCTCGACCGCAGCCTGAACGGACGTGCTTCGCCCAGAGTGATCGACGGGATCGTCGGCTCCGGGTCAAGTCATCAATTAGCATCTTTGTCTTCGCCTGCTGGTCGTCGGTCACGCCGCACTGCTTGCAAAAGACGTCGCTCATTTCGTCATACCTTCAGGTCGAACTCGCTCCAGCAGTCCATCATCGCCTGCCGGATGCGCTTGCAGACCAGTAGCTTTTGCTCCGGCGTGGCTTCGGGAAATAGGCAGTGTGCCGCCTGCATCAGGAGGTCGATGCGATCCGCCGACGTTTTCGTGTACTCCTTCAGGTCATCCGCTCTCAGTATTTTCATTTCAACTCCTTGGGCATCCCCAGTTTGACCAGCGGGTAATCCTCAGGTTTAGGCTCAGGCTCAGGCTTAACCGCAGCAGCGTCCTCTTCGTCCATTTCCTTGATCAGCCGCCAGATGTAGAAAAGCTCGTCCAGTTCGTGAACGCGGGCGTTAACCGCGTCGATCTGGTGCTTAACCCAGCCCTCGCCGTACTCCGCGTCTTCGTGCCACTTCTTGACGAGGGCGATTGCCTTGTCCAAGCTCCGCACCGCCAGCTTGAACGCTTCATCCGGCGTCATCTCTGGCACGGCGGCTGCCGCGAAGTCCTTAAAGCGCGAAAAATGCACCTTGACCGCAGCGTCGGCGTACTTACCGTGTGCCCGGTAAAAGTCACGATCCGGCTGCGCCGTGGGGAAAACTTTGTGAATTCGCTGAAGGTCTTTGATTAGCTGGTCGCGAGTGCCGGACAGAAGTTTCTGCCCCTTGCCTGTCCCGCGATGGGATGTCTCTTTATACTTTGCCATGTGATTGTGTCCTTCGGTTACTGCGTTTGTGTCCTACCTTGATAGTCATCGCTGTGTCCCAGTGTCGCCTCTTTTTGGTTTCAGGTACTTCCTTCTGTCTATTACTCACTTTCGGCGTTATCGCTGGTATGCTCTGTAACCTTCCACCTCAAAGCAAGGCGGAGCAGGCGCTTGGTGCGGCAGACCCCGGAGAAAAGCACGTAGCGATGTTTGCCGCAGCAGCGCCAGACGTGACCCATAGGAAGGACGTGGCTACTCATGTGCCCTCCTATTGACGTATCCCCAGACGATCTCCGACACTTCGTCATAGGTCAGCGTTCCACGTTCGATCAGAAGTCGGGCGACTTCCTCGTGTACGGGCTGGTAAAGCTTCAACGTGCGCCACGCAATGCCGAGGCACACGTTCAGAAGTTTGTCGAGGTCAGCGATCAGGAATTTTCCCAACTTCTTTTGGTTATGTTCCTCGACGTGGCGCTTGGCTTCCTCGTAGTCACCCTTCGCGCCTGAGAGGTAATCTGCGAAGGTGAACTTACCACCCAGCTTTCGTGCAATCCGTTCACCCGCAACACCAGCCATCGCATTCGCCACTAAGGTCTGGGTGTTGGTGTAGAACGTCGGGTTGGTTTTGAAGAAAACCGCACCACCTTGTTTGTAAGCACGCTCGGTCGTACCGGGAACGTGGGGCGCGACTTCGTCATCGGAGCGCCGAATCCAAACAAACTCGAACCGCTCGCTGAAGTTGAGCACGAAATACACCGCGTGCCCCGCTTCGTGTTTTGCGTATCGTTTGATCTCACGCTTGGTCAGCTTCATTGTGCCCTCCAGATTTCTACGCACTCGTCGTAGGTCAGGAGAGATTTATCGAGCAGAGCAGCAACTAACGCCGTGTGTTTGGCTTTGTGCTGCTGAAGAAATTTCCAAGCCTCTTTGAAGTACGGACGCAGTGATCCGAGAGAAAGTCTGTCGGCTATCTCCCTTGCGTCCTCATAGTCAAATCTGGCTCTGCTGTTACGACCCGCCCAGTCCCGCCGCTTATTCCAAATCGGTCGCGGGTACTCGATCTGTTCCCCGGCAACCCCCGCCAAGGCTTGGATGATCTGGTCGCACACCGGGAATCTGCACCCTTGTAGCATGAAGGCAACTGGGTCTGTCCGTACTACACCGAGGCAGAGGTCGTCACCGATTCGCACGAACCCGAGGTTCGGTGTTTCGAGTGTGATCTCTTTCGGTAGAATCTCGACGTTTTTGAACGGAATGCCGAGCGCGAGCAGGGGCAGGACATGCCCCGCCTCATGTCGTGCGGTGTCCAAACGCCGTTGAACTGGCTCTATCGGTTTCATGCTCGACCCCCAACTTCATGCGTGAGTACCGCCTCAATCGCGCCCCACGCTTCGTCTTGACTCGGATGCTTTTGCCAGCACACAGTCGAGCCGACTTCGTATATGCCCGATCCGCCCTGCGGGTGCGGACGTGCCGTGTACTTCTTGCCGGGTTCGAGCAGCAACCATTCGGGCGGCTTTTGCGGGATGGGCGCGATCTGCAACGGCGTCTTAACCGCACCGTTTGTTCCGCTACCATTCGTCCGTTGAGTTGGAACCGGAGGCAGCGCGGCTTTGAAGTTGCAGGGCTTCGTCAGTTCGCGCACAGCCTTGACGAACGGGGCTGGCAACGATGCCCTCATGTCAGCCACGGTCTGCACCAGCTTGGCGAGGATGCTTTTGTAATCCGGTTCCTGCTCGTGCGCCTGCATGATGTCGTCCAGCCGTTTCGCATTCATCACCACTTTGAACGCGGCGATCTCCTGCTTCGCGTCGCGACCAGCTTCGACAGCAGCAACCATCTTTACGGCTATGTGGCTGGCTTCGATCAGCGTCTTCCGCTCAGCCTTGTTGAGGTGCGGAACCGGGTCGCGGTCGGATGTGTTCCCCGGAGCGGGCTTGGTTCCTGCATCCGTCGCGGCTTGCAGGAGCCGCTGCTGGGCGCGGGATTTCCAAGACCGCACCGTCGAGTAGTTCAGCCCGATGCTCCCGAAATACTCCTCGACCGTAGGGCAGCCGTTCAGCCGATATTGCGCCGCACGTCCCTGCTGCTTGTAACGATGGATGATTTGATTCAGCGCGGGAATGAGGACGTCGTAGGCGTAGTTGTCCGCTTCCTCTCGCTTCTCCTCGTAGGCAGCAAGCGCGGCGACCGTGGCATTGTGAAGCTCATCGTCGCTGTGCGCGGCGTAGTCCACGGTAGCGAACATGCCCGCAGGCGCAGGGAGGAGTCCGTCATCCTTCGACTTCTGTTGCAGTGCAACAGAAGGTTTCCGCGCTCCGCCATTCGAGCGTGCTCGGTGACGTTTCGCGGGTTGGTTGGAGTTCACAACGATGGGCTGCGGCTCTGTGGTTGCTGCTTCTGCGCCTGCCACGGCTGGAGCGATTCCGGCTGCGGTGCCATCTGGCGCTGGCTCACCGATGAGTTCGGCGTGTTCGGTGATCAGGAGGGTCGGATTGAAATGCGGTTCGGTCACAAGAGTCCTCGCTTGTTTGTGCGAGGACGAGACCGACTCCGCGCCAGACTTTGCGCTACGGGTCGCTATGGCGTCGATTCGCTATAGCGATGCGGCATCGGCTATTGCCTCATCCGCTTTCGGGAGGTGGGCGGTTGCTGCTTGGATAGTGTGTCTTTGGTACGCAGTCTATTGGTTCCTATCCACAACGAGTCGCCCACATCGTCCTTTAGCGACCGTCAGAGATTGCTCCGTGACGACCGGCATCCTAATACATCATCAGCAATATGATGCACGCTCAAGCAGAAATGATTCGTCAAACGGCGCTCTGGACGCGGCTTTAGCACTGCTCGCGGGTTTCAGCCGGAGAGCTTATTCGAGGTTTTTCAACCCTCCGCAATTTGTCCAAGGCTAGTAAGAGGATGGAAGGGGCTGCCGACTAACAAAATTTGTCACACTACATCGTCGCGCTCGTGACCGAAGGCGAGAAGATGTGCTGCACCGGGCAACTGCGACACTTTCGCCGGGCGCGTTTTTCAGGCAGGCTGCGGCTCGCAGCGTTTTGGGCGAAAGGAAAAACCGAGACTTCCTGCAATCCACCGAAAGTCGCTCGATTTCGCCGCAACGCAGTATTTCAGTACCAGAAAGGCTTTAATAGGTACCTGATGTATGGGGTCTAGTGATTTCGATTTTGAGGTGTTAACCTCTGCTGAGCTAGCAGAGCGGTTAAAAGTCAAGGAAAGCTGGGTAGTCGATCAGAGCAAGCCGTGTCGTACTCATGATCCGATCCCGGTGTTCAGGCTTGGGAAGCATCGGCGGTATCGCTGGGGTTCTCCTGAACTGAAAAGTTGGCTTGAACGTCGCGCTGGCTACAACACACAACAACGCAAGGCTGGGTCTCCACAAAATGGAGGAACCATGTGATGAGAACCCAGCAAGGAAGTCTGTTTAAGTCCCACGGTGCGTGGTACGTAAGGTATCGCGAGCATGGGAAGAAGAACCCGGTTGCCCATCGGTTAGCCAGTCTGACGGAATACCCCAAGAAGAGCGAGGTCATCCCGTTAAAGAACGAATTGATGGACAGGCTCAATCGGATCGGCTTCACATCAGAAGTCGGGGTCAGCATCGTTGATTTCGCGGAGAACGTTTATTTCCCCGCAATTGAGAAGAGGCTGGCTATGAGCACGGTCAAAGGCTACAAGGATTCTTGGCGGTGTCACATCAAAGATCGCGTTAAGGGTCGGGTCAGGGACTTCAGAACCGTAGACGGTGAAAACCTTATGTGGGAGATCGAAGCCGCGAACAAGTCGCTCACTGGCGACTTGGCGCACGGAACGTACAAACACATCAAGGTGACGCTGTCTGCAATGTTCACGTTTGCCAGACGCAAAGGCATCTATGACGGCGTGAACCCGATGACTGGAGTCACGATCCCCAAGGGTAAGAGGCACGGGCGGAAGCGCCTTGCCTACACTCTTGAGGAGGTGGAAAAGCACCTTGAGCTTTTCTCAGGCACGAAGCCCATCGTCATCCTCAACGAGGATGGCGTGTACACTCCCGAAATCGCTCAGAGTGTCGTCCGGGCGGCTATTGGAGTGGCGGCATTCGCTGGTTTGCGTCAGGGCGAGATTCGAGGGCAATGGTGGGAAGACGATGACGGGGATATTCTCAATATCCGGCGCTCGGTGTGGAGGACTCACCTAAAAGATGAGACCAAAACCCACGAGGATGATGAAGACCCCGGCGTCGTTCCGATCATCAAGCCTCTGAGGCTCGTGCTTGACGCGATCAAGCCGGAGAATGCTTCTGGCTGGATGT
>Ga0181538_10001862_pt1 | contig 22905 bp, 19 predicted proteins | sample PEATcosm2014_Bin_40_FD_119773 | JGI IMG/M metagenome (GOLD analysis project Ga0181538, IMG submission 119773) | Peatland microbial communities from MTU Mesocosm Facility, Houghton, MI, USA - PEATcosm2014_Bin23_30_metaG | ecosystem: Environmental > Terrestrial > Soil > Wetlands > Peat | place... | reverse complement strand
CCGAAAGCTTCTGTAACGCTTACCAGCAAGGAGACGAGTATTGCGGTAAAGACCACCACCGATGGTAATGGAGAATACGATTTCTTGAATGTGAAGGTCGGCCATTACACGGTGGAAGTGGAAGCGGCCGGGTTCTCCAAGTCTACCGCCGATGTTTCCGTGGACGTGGAAGCACGGCAGCGCGTCGACATCGCCATGCAGGTTGGCGTGGTGAGCGAATCCGTCACGGTCGCCGGCGCGGCCACGGAACTCGACACCGACAACAGCGAGCACAGCCAGGTGGTACCCACGGCAGCCGTCGACGAACTGCCGCTCAACGGCCGCAATTATGCCGACCTGGCCTTGCTTTCGACCAACGCCGTCAAGTCTCCAATCGCAGCCTCCTTCTCCGCCAGCGGCACGCCGCGGGAAGCGTCGTTCAATGTCAATGGCATGCGCAGTACCTATAACAATTTCCTGTTGGACGGTGTGGACAACAACTCCTACGGAACGAGCAACCAGGGGTATTCGTCGCAGTTGGTGCAGCCTTCGCCCGACGCTCTTTCGGAATTCAAAGTGATCACCGGCACGTTCAGCGCCGAGTATGGACGCGTGGGCGGCGCTATTGTGAACGCGGCCATGAAGTCCGGCACGAACCAGTTCCACGGAGCGGCGTGGGAGTTCCTGCGCAATACCGATTTGAATGCCACAGGGTTTCTGTTCAGCCCCTCGGTGTTCGTGAAACCTACCTTGCAGCGCAATCAGTTCGGCGCCACCATCGGCGGTCCCATTATCAAAAACAAGCTCTTTTTCTTCGGCGACTACGAAGGCTACCGCCAGTTGCAGCGCTATTTGAATTTCGATTCCATCCCCGACGCGACGGATCGCGAAGGCATCTTCCCGGTGGCAGTTGTAAACCCGAAAACAGGCATAACTTATCCGGCCAACACGCAGATCCCGATTCAGCAGTTGAATCCCTTCGCATATTACGCCTTGAGCAACCTGCCGCCAACCAATAATGCCGGATGTTCCACGCCCGGGAGCGGCGCGCTTCCGATTTCCTGCCGCACCAATGACGACGAGGCCCTGCTGCTCATCCGCGATTACAGCGACAAGTACGATGCGAAACTGGATGAGCAGATCAACGACCGCATGAGCGCCTTCCTCCGCTGGAGCCAGCGCAAGGACCTGCAATATTACGCGCCCGATCTCACCGGCCCATCCGGCGGCGACGGCAACGGTCATATTCACGCCATCGACCAGGACGCGTCTCTCGGGTACACGTGGTCGGTCACACCGGACTCCATCCTGGAAGCGCGCCTGAGTTTTACCCACATGGTCGCCGGCAAGGAACCGCCGTACGTCGGCGGGCCGAGCCTGGCATCGATGTTCGGCGGATTCGAAGGACTGCCGACCACTCCGAGCCTCACCGGTGGACTCAACACCCAGACGATTACCGGACTAACCGCACTGGGCCGCCAGACCAGTAATCCGCAGTTTCAAAACCCGACTTTGTGGATTCCCCAGCTCAGCTACTCGAAGATCCTGAGCAAGCACTCGTTGAAGTTCGGTTATCAATACATGAACATCCGTACCGAAATCCTGGACACCAACCCGCTATATGGGCAGGATACTTATTCCGGCGCATTCAGCAAACCGTCGGGCGGCCCCAGCGACGCCACCAGCTATAGCCTCGCGGATTTCATCTTCGGCCTTCCCAACCAGGTCAACCAAGGCAGCTACACTGTGGTCAACCTGCGGCAGTTCGTCCACTCCCTTTACGCGCAGGACGACTACCGGATTACTCCGAAACTGACTCTCAACCTGGGATTGCGCTGGGAATTCGCGTCGCCGCTGTATGAGCGCGACAACAATTACTCGAACTTCGACCCCACCACCGACACGATGATCCAGGCCGCGGGCGGCAGCCTCTACAATCGCGCCCTGGTCCACCCGAACTACGGCGATTTCGGGCCGCGCGTCGGGCTGGCTTACAGCCTCGATTCGAAGACCGTGATCCGCACCGGATACGGCATCAGTTACACGTTCTTCAACCGGCCGGGTAGCGCCGAGGAAGGAATCAACGCTCCGCAGGCCCTCTTCGGCGTCATCACCCAGTCGAATCCGCTGTCGCCCACATTCCTTACCACGCAGAACAGTTTTACCGATAACATCGCCAGCCCGGCGGCATTCAATCCCGCGCTGTCCAACGTGGTCTACACTCCGCCGCACAGCCCCTGGCCGATGATCCAGAACTGGATGGTTTCGGTGCAGCGCCAATTGCCCGCGAACACCGTTTTCGAGTTGTCCTATAACGGGAACCAGAGCACTCATCTGCCGATCATCGCCGATTACAACCAAGCAGCCCCGAACCCCGTGGGCCAAACCATTGCTTACACCGCGCGCGTGCCGATTCCGGCTTTCGGCCCTATTACCTGGCTCGACCCGGCCGGTGTGAATCACTACAACGGCCTGGCGGCCCGCGTGGAGCACCGTTTCACCAAGGGCCTGTACATTCTCAACTCGTTCACCTGGGGCAAAGGGATGGGCGATTCCGAGCAGGCGCTGGAATATTACGCCGGCTATGTCGAGGCCAATCCACAGAACATTCACGACCTGGCGGCGGAAAAAGGACCCTCCAGTTTCGATGTGAAGTTCAATAATGTGACCAGCGTGGTGTACCAGCTTCCTTTTGGCAGAGGACGCCAGTTTGGCTCCGGCATGAACCCCGTTCTGGACGCCATTCTGGGTGGATGGGAGCTGAACGCCATCAACACCGCGCACACCGGCACGCCGCTCAACGTGTATTACAACGCGACCGGGGCAAACCAGATCAGTTCGCTTTCCAACGATTATCGCGGCGAGCCGTTCCCGCGTCCCAACGTGAGCGGTACCGCCGCCAGCCAGAGCCGCTCGCAAATGTTGAATACCTACTTCGCCGGCTACACGTTCACCACACCTGCACCCAGCCAGGAATTCGGCGATTTAGGCCGCAACGCCTTTCGCACCCCCGGTTTCTGGCAGTGGGACAACGGCATCGACAAGAATTTTCGCGTGAGCGAAGGCGTGAATCTGCAATTCCGTTCGGAGTTCTTCAATATTCTGAATCACACCAATTTTGGGATTCCGGACACAAAAACCAGCGACGCCGCATTCGGCACCATCCGGTCCACTTACCCCTCGCGGCAGATTCAATTCGCGCTGAAAGCAACGTTCTAACCGAACCCTAACTTAACTAATCGCACCCTACTGAGCCGCGACCGCGGTCGCGGCTCAGTAGGCGCTGTTCAAACCTACTTCTTCTTCAAAACTTCCACCAACTCCTGCACCGCGTTGGCGCTTTTCTGCAACATCGCCTGCTCTTCCGGCATGAGCTTGATCTCGTAGATCTTCTCGATTCCGGCGGCGCCCAGTTTCACCGGTACCCCCACAAACAATCCGTGGATGCCGTATTCGCCTTCCAGGTACGCCGCGCACGGCAGCACTTTCTTCTTGTCCTTCAGGATCGATTCCGCCATCTCCACCGCGGCGGCCGATGGCGCATAGTACGCGCTGCCGGTCTTCAGATATTTCACGATCTCCGCGCCGCCATTGCGCGTGCGGTCGACAATCTTATCGATGGCCGCCTGGTCCATGAGCTCCGTCAGCGGGATGCCGGAAACGCCGCTCAAGCGCACCAGCGGCACCATGGTGTCGCCGTGGCCGCCCATGACCACCGCGGTGACGTTCTCCACCGAAACTTTCAACTCCGCCGCGATAAACGTGCGGAAGCGCGCGCTATCCAGCACACCGGCCATGCCTACCACGCGGTTCTTGGGGAACTTCGAGATCCAGTAAGCCGCCTGCGCCATGGCGTCCAACGGGTTGGTCACCACGACGACGATGCAGTCGGGCGAATGCCTGGCAACCTGTTCGGTGGCGATGCGAATGACGTCGTAGTTCGCCAGCAAAAGATCATCGCGGCTCATACCCGGCTTGCGGGGAAAGCCGGCGGTGATGATGGCGATATCGGAATTGGCGGTGAGTTCATAGTCGTTCGCGCCGGCAATTTCGATATCGTACCCCTGCACCGGTCCGGACTGCAGGATATCCAGCCCCTTGCCCTGCGGGACGCCTTCGACCACGTCCACCAGGACCACATCGGCGAGTTCCTTATCGGCAATTCGCAGGGCGCAATTGGCGCCGACATTTCCGGCGCCCACAACGGTAACTTTCTTTCGCAAGCTGCTGCTCCTTCTTGGGCATTAGTGCAACACGATTATAACGTCTGGCGCGGTGATCACGGCTTCCCGAGCGAGCAAAGCGGATCGCCGAGCACAACGCCCTGCCAGCTCAGAAATGCGATACCCAAATAGAAGCTCTCGGCCAGATTACGGCCGGCGAAGTAGGCCGGCAGCACGTAGTCGGGGCGCGCGCATCCGATCAGGTAAGGTTCCGCCACGTTGCCGGCCGCGCCGGTAGCTCCCTCGTGGATCAGGTCGGCGGCCAGCCCTTGCGGCGAATCCTCCCACAGGTGATCGTGATCCTGCCAGGTGGTGTAGGTCCAGTTGTCCGGCGGCTGTTTCAGGGTGCGCATATTGGTGGAGACAAACTCGGTGGCGATCGCGCCCGGCAGCCATCGAAAACCGAGCCAGCGGCGCTTGCGATTGCGGTCGTTCGATCCCCAGGAAGCGTAGCCGATCACGTCTGTCTGGTTGTAAAGCACGCGATCGCTTTCGTCGAGGATGACGCGATCGTTGGGCAGCAGGATGGCAGCGTTGCGCAGCCAGTCGTTGCCGGATTCATCGCTGGAGTTCTTGAGATCGATCACGAACTTGCCGCGATTCCGCGCCGCCAACGACCGGTCGATCATGCCTTTTACGTCGGCCCAATCGTAGGCAGCGAGGCGCGTGACGAGATAAATGGGATAGTTCGGATGCCGGAACGGCGCGTCCACTTTGCCGAAAAACGGGTTGTGAACGGTTCCTTTCCGCGCAAACTTCAACCCCTTCAATTTCTGATACAGCAGGGCCAACTCGGAATCCACCGAGCTCACTTCCGCGTCTTCAATGGTTCCGCCGGTTCCGGCGATTCGCAGCGGGATGCCCGCGGTGAGCACGATGTACAATACTTTCTCCCGCAGACCGCCCTTAGTGAGACAATTGCCCACCGGGAGTTCGATGGTCTTCTGATAGGTGGCCCAGTCGATCTCGTCGCCGGCGCCGCTTTCGAGATAGCAGACATTCGCGGTGGGAACGGATCGCAGCGGCCGGTAATAATCCGCGATTTGCAAAGAGAGCGGACTTTTGCGGTTCGCCACCAGGAGGATGTTCTCGCCGGTCTGCGCGCCGAGTGGAAGCGTGAAGGTTAAGAAGGCGAAAAGAGCAACTCGCCTGTGTAGGGCAGGCAATCTTGCCTGCAGCCGCCTTTCAGGCGGCCGGACGCGCGTCAATCCGCAGAATCCGGCTAAAAGCCGGATGCAGCCACGATTGGCTGCCCTACTCGACATGGCATCTGGAAAGCGGGCCGGCTCCGCGCGAAAAGGCACCGCTTCCTCGCGGGGCGCCCTCTGGGCCCGGCTCATTAGCGCTGCCCCACATGGCTCGCATCTGTTCACGCTGCCCCGATTATTTCACAGACTTCCTGTAATCGCCGCCGCTGAAGTATTTTTCGAGCCAGCAATACAGCGCGATGAAGAGGTAGCGGCTGCCCATCTCGCGAATTCTCAGCTTGGAAATGCCCGAACGCCGATTGCGCCAGGTAATCGGCATGACGGTCCAGGAATATCCACGCACGATGATCTCCAGCGGGAGTTCCACCGTGAGGTTGAAGTGCGGCGAAAGGAACGGACGGCATCCTTCCAGCGCTTTGCGGCGGTACCCTTTGAAGGCGTTGGTGAAGTCGTTCAGCGGGACGTGGAACAGCAGGCGCAGGAACAGATTCGCCAAGCGATTGATGAGCAGCTTGTGGGCGGGGTAATCGATCACGCCGCCCCCGCGCACGAAGCGCGACCCGAAGACCGCGTCGTAGCCCTCGCCGAGCAACTGCCAGTAACGCACTACGTCGCGGCAATCGTCCGATTCATCGGCCATCATGACCACCACGGCGTCGCCGTGGCTGTGATCGATCCCGTAGACGACCGCGCGGCCAAAACCGTGCTCTCCGTTGTTCTGCACCGGGCGCAGAGTAGGAACGCGGTCGGTTACCTTCTGCATCGCCGCCCAGGTGGAATCGGTGCTGCCGTCGTCCACCGTGACGATCTCGTGTTCCACCCCATGCAGGCGCAGTTCGACGTGCAGGTGTTCCACCGTCGACGCTATGGCGCCTTCCTCATTACGGCACGGAATGACAACCGAGAGAAGCTCCAACGGTTCCTTGCTGCCCGGTTGGGGAGCCTTCACAGACCGCTCCGCTCGAGCCAATCCGGATTTTGCTCGGCGTGAAGCGCAATCTCATCCAGCAGCGACGCCAGCGAAGTATCCGGCTGCCACCCGAAATGGCGCTCGCTATCGGCATAGTCCATGACGATCCACGGGATATCGTACGGCCGCTCGTTCTCATCGGCCGTGACGGCGAACGGGCCGAATCTGGCGTCGCACCAGGCCGTCAATTGAGCGAGAGACATGGCGTTATCCGGCCCGCCACCGGCGGTGTAGATGCGCTGGCCTCCTTTGCGCTCCCGGCGCATCTGCAGATCGAGCAACTCCGCCAGGTCGCGAGGATGCAAAGCGTCGCGCACCTGCCTGCCGGTGCCTTCGAAGCCGATGTAGCGCAGGGGACGGCGCCGCAGGTGGGCATTGATCCAATAAGCGAAAATCCCCTGCTCGGGTGTGCCGAACTGTCCCGGGCCGGCCAGAACGCCGCAGCGGTCGATCCATACCGGGAAGCCGAACGCCTCGCTATACTCCAGCGCCATGGCTTCGCATGCCAGTTTGGTGGCGCCGTAGAGCGAAACCGGCGCGCGAGTGGAAAAATCGGCTCCGATGCCGCGCGCCGAAACACCCGGAGGCAATTCCGCGGTTTGGTCCAGGAAATAGGCGTCCCAGTTGTGCTTGAGCGGCAGGGATTTCAACGCCGGGATGGAGTACACGCGGCTGCTCGACAGCAGCAGGAGCCCGGCGCGGTGCGCCTTGCAATACTCCAGAACGTTGACGATGCTGGCGAGGTTATGCTCGAAGAGTTGGCGGCTGCTGACGTTGCCGGGCAGGCCGGCGAGAACGCTGGGATTGGCTGCGGCGTCGATCACCCAATCGGCCGCGGGCAGCGTTTCGAAGTCGCTGGCCAGGCGAATGTCGCCCTGGATGAACTTCACGCCGCGCTGGCGCAAGCGGAGACGATTGATTTCGGAGCCCGGGCGGTGGAGGTTATCGATTCCCGAGATGGCGAGCCCCTCCCGCCGTTCGAGCAGCGCCTCCGCAATGGCGGCGCCGGCAAAACCGCAAATTCCGGTGATCAGAATTCTCATCGGGCAGCCTGCTGCGGAAGCCGCTCCATCCAACTCGCGGCGATCTCCTGAAAAATCGCGTCCAGCGGCTTGCTGATGTCCCAGTTGGGGTAGTGCGCCCGCATCTTACGCAGGTCGCTGTAATAACAGATATGGTCGCCGATGCGATTTTCGTCTACATAGCGCCAGCGCATCGGCTTTCCGGTAGCATTTTCGGCCAGGCAGAAGGCTTCGAGGATGGAACAGGCATTGGCCTTCCCTCCGCCCAGGTTGTAAACTTCGGCCACGCGGGGGGATTTGGCGAACTCGAACATGAAACGCGCCACGTCCTCGGAGTGAATATTGTCGCGAACCTGTTTTCCTTTGTAACCGAACACCTTATATTCGCGGCCTTCCACATTGCATTTGATCAAGTAACTGAGAAAACCGTGTAATTCAACGCCGGAATGGTTCGGCCCGGTGAGACACCCGCCGCGCAGGCAGCAGGTGGGCATATTGAAATAGCGTCCGTACTCCTGTACCATCACGTCGCCGGCGACTTTGGAGGCGCCGAACAGCGAGTGCTTGGATTGATCGATGGAAAAGTCCTCGGGGATGCCGTTCTCATAGGCGGGGTCTGCATAATCCCAGCGGGTGTCCAGTTCCCGCAATGGAATCGTGTTGGGGCGGTCGCCGTAAACCTTGTTGGTGGACATGTGGATGAACGGCGATTCGGGGCAGTATTGACGCACGGCTTCCAGCAGATGCAGGGTGCCCAGGGCATTCACCTCGAAATCGAGGAACGGGATGGCTGCCGCCTTGTCATGCGAGGGTTGCGCCGCCGTGTGGATGATCACATCGGGCCGTAATTCCCGCAATAAGGCCAGAACGCCATCGCGATCGCGGATATCGAGCGCTTGATGGCGATAGCCGGGGATTTCCCGACGCAGACGGTCGAGCACCCAACTGGTGTCCCCTTCGGGCCCGAAGAACACGGCCCGATGATTGCTATCGACTCCGAAAACCTCGAATCCCTGGCGCGAGAAAAAGACCGAGACTTCGGATCCGATCAGGCCACATGAGCCGGTCACTAAGACTATCTGGTTGGGCATGCAAACCCGATTATAGCCCCATGCCTTTGGCGCGATCAGCAGTCAGCGGTCAGCAATCAGCTAAATGCACCGCTCCCTTGCGGTCCCGGCTCAGTTTCGGCTTCCGTCTCGACGGGCAACTAAGAAGCCGGATTCAGAGGGCGCCCCCGAGGGGCTGAGCTGAAAGCTGATGGCTGAAAGCTGAACGCTTTATTGCAATCGCGGCCGCATGGCCTCGTTGGAGATGAGGCCGTCGAAAATCGCCAAAACCTGTTTGCGGTAGGCGTAGATGCGGTGCAGATTTTCCACGAATCTGGCCTCGAAGTCGCGCGCACGCAACCACTTATCCAGCATGGTGCGGGGCACGTCGATGTCCTGGCGAAGGGTTTCGACGTCGTGGCCGCGCAAGAAAAGGCCGTAGAAGAAAGCGGCTTCCCGTTGGGGCGCCAAGGGGTCAAAATCGTCTCTCGCCATCATAAAAACGAAGCAGCGAATTGACAGTATACCGGTGGCCGCGCGCGTAGGGCAAGTCCGAAATGGTGGGGAAATGGTGGGGAATTGGTACCATGTCGCCATGCCGACTCTGATTCCCGCCCCTACGCGGGTGGAAGCCGCGGGGAACAAACCCAAATTGATCGATGAGTACATCGGACGGGTGAATTGCGCCGAGGGACGCGTGAGCGTGGCTCATATGCGCAGCCCGGAAGGGTGGCTGGAACCCGGCCAGAAGCCCGAATTCGACGAGTTTACAGTTGTGCTGCGCGGCACGCTGCGCGTGGAGCACAGCGTCGGAGCGATCGAGGTCCATGCGGGACAGGCAGTGCTGGCGCACGCCGGCGAATGGGTCCGATATAGCACGCCATTCGCCGACGGAGCTGAGTACCTGGCCGTGTGCCTGCCGGCGTTTTCGCCCGCGACCGTGCACCGCGATGAATAATTTGTTACGAAGCCGTCGAAACGGTTGCCGCGGCACCGCCGCGGGTACGGAATTCGTAACGCTGGATCTTCACCGCCGCGCGGTGATTCTCTGACCGCACCACGCGGCCCGTAGCTACGAATTGTAACGGGCATTTGCCGCCGAGCAACGCGGGCCACGAGACGGAGAGTTCCACCGTGCGGCCTAACGGCAAGCGTTCTTCGGTGGTGAACAGGAGTCCGCCGCTGCCGAAATTGAGGGTTTTTCCCGAACCCCTGGTTTTGAGAGCCTTGGAGTGGATTACCGTGTATTTCACGTCTTCCGTAACAGGAAAACGGCTGGTCTCCCGCCGATCGGTCTTACCTCCGAAACCTGCACTTTCTTCTTGAGTGCTTTGTTCCATGCTAGATCCATCATGCGAATTATTACTCCTCACCAACAATAGAACGATCGTTCTATTGTTGGCGCCGAAGCACTGGTACTTTTAGTGAAAATACTTATGTCCAGCCCCCGCAAGACGCGCTCTGATATTCTGGCCTGATGGATCAGGAGCAACTCCGCGCCTTGTTCGAACAGGTTCGCGACGGCGCCATCGGCATCGACGCGGCGATGGTGAGAATGCGCCATTTGCCCTTCGAAGACCTGGGCTTTGCCAAGGTCGACCACCATCGCGCCCTTCGCCATGGTATCCCGGAAGTGGTATTTGCCAAGGGGAAAACTGCCGATCAGGTGGTGGCCATCGCCCGCTCTCTCCTCGAAAACGCCCCCAATGTCCTCATCACGCGCGCCGATGCGGAGTGCGCGAAGGCCGTCACGGCGGCGCTTGCCGAAGCGGAATATTCGCCGCTCTCGGGAGCCATCCGCTTCTGGCGCGACCGTACCCTGTACGGCAAGGGCAAAATTGCCGTCGTCTGTGCCGGCACGAGCGACATGCCGGTGGCGGAAGAGGCGCAATTCACCGCCGAAGTGATGGGAAATGAGGTTGAAACCACATACGACATCGGTGTAGCCGGCATCCATCGCCTGATGAGCAACCGCGAGAGGCTCACCGAGGCGCGCGTGATCGTGGTCTGCGCCGGAATGGAAGGTGCGCTGCCGAGCGCCGTGGGCGGCATGGTTTCCTGCCCGGTGATTGCCGTCCCGACCAGCGTTGGATACGGCGCCAGCTTCCACGGATTGGCCGCGCTGCTGGGAATGCTCAATAGCTGCGCCAGCAATGTGGCTGTGGTGAATATCGACAATGGCTTCGGCGCGGGCTACGTGGCGAGCTTGATTAATCGGCTGTAGCTTTGATTTTCCGGGCGTTGAGGGTCCAATAGCTCAGCCAATAGGCCGGCACGCCGGCGAACACGAGAATGGCTCCCAGTTCCAGGGCGTTGATGGGGCCGACTTGCTCGACCTGATTGCGCACCATCGCCAGCACCAGAAGCGCGAGCGGAAGCACTCCCACCGCAACCGCCCCGGCCAGTCCTCCGGGAATGCGGTAAGGCCGCGGCAGTTCGGGCTCGCGAATGCGCAGCGCCACCAGCGCGGCGAATTCCAGCAGCAGGCTCAGCCCGGTGAGCAGCACATCCAGCACCACCAGTTTGACGAAACTTAATTTGAGGCACAGCATCCAGGCCGCCGCGCAGGAGACCAGCGCTACTGTCGGAGCTCCGCTCTTCGGATGCCGGCGGCTGAAAATGCGGGGCAGCAGGCCATCGTCGGCCATCACGGCGGGAAGGCGCGAATACTGCATGGTCTGCGCATTCAGCGTGCCCCACGCGCCCAGCACGCCGCCCACGGTGATGAGCACGGCTATCACTTCGCCCACGCCCGCGCTGGGGATCACCGCCTTCGCCACCACGGCCCATCCGCCGGTACCCCACCGGTTGGGATCGAGACCGGTGACCGCTATCGCGGCAATGGGCAGCACATAAGTGAGTGCGACCAGCGCCACCGCGCCGGCCATGGCCAGCGGATACGTGCGCTGCGGGCGATCCACTTCGTCGGCCACCGTGGAGGCGTAATCCCAGCCCATGTAATTCCAGAGCGCCACCAGGATGCCGCCCAGCAGATCGACATGTGCCAGCGGTACGGCGCCGGCGGCGGGCGCGCCGCGATGGAAGAATCCATAGACCGTCAGCACGGCAAAGGGAGCCAGGAGAACCAGCCCCATCGCCACGCAGCTATCACCCACGGATTTCGCGCCCATCAAGTTCCACGCCGCCGCGGCGGCCACCAGCGCGATGGCCAGAACGATTCCGCGGTTGCCGGCGGTCATCCACGGGAGCAGGTGGCCCAGGTAGCTGACGAAGAGGGTGGGGTAGATGGCAACGTCGAACACGCTCCCCATTAGCGAAAGCCACGCCTCCTGGTATCCCCAGAAGCGGCCCATGCCGCGCTTGACCCAGATATAATAGCCGCCCTGGTCGGGCAGGGCGCTGGAAAGCTCGCTCACCATCAAGGCCGTGGGAATGGCCCAGATGACCGGCGTGACGAGCAGGATCAGAATCGCGCCGGCATATCCCGATTTGGAGACGATGTCTTCGAGGCCGAACGGTCCGCCGGCCACCAGAAAGTAGATCGCCGCGATGAGCGGTAGCAGGGTCATCTTACGCCGGGCGGACATTCTCTATAGAGTACCTGACGATGGGCCCGTCAATATCGGATGTCGAGGTGTTAAAATGGCGCTGTCCGGTTGGCCGGCACAGCTTCGCATTTTGAGGTGACCATATGCCGAAGAAGGCCGTGATTCTCAATGGCGCGGGGTCCGCGGATCAGGACCTGGCGCCGATTCTCGAAACATTGTCCGGTGCGCTGGAAGCGGACGGCGCAGAGGTCGAGACGTTCACTCTGCGCGATGCCCGTCTGGCGCACTGCCTCGGCTGCTTCGGCTGCTGGATCAAGACGCCGGGCATGTGCGTGGAAGCGGATGCCGGCCGCGATATCGCCCGGGCGATGGTCCACAGCGATGTCGCGGTTCTTTTTACGCCTGTGACTTTCGGCGGATACTCGCCGGAATTGAAGCGCATGGTGGACCGGTTCATCCAGCTCGCTTTGCCGTTCTTTCAATTGGAACGCGGCGAGGTTCATCACCCGCCGCGATATGCCCGTCCTCCACGGCTTCTGTATGTGGGCGTCCAGCGATGCGCCAACCCGCACGAGGCTCGCATCTTCAAGACGCTCGCGGGACGCAACGCGATCAACTTCCATCCTCCCGGTTATGCGGCCGAAGTCGTGAGTGTGACCGACGACGCCGGCGAGCTCCGCGCGCGATTCACCGCGCTTTTGACGCGGTGCGACCCGCTGCCGTTCGGCAACGAAGCCGCCTCCCTGATGCCTTGGCCGGTCACGCCTGGCAGCGCCGCGGACGCGACCGCTTCCCGGCGAGCTTTACTCCTGGTGGGCAGTCCCAAGACGAGCGAACCGAGCGCGTCGAACATCCTGGGAAGCTATCTCATCGAACATTTGCGGGAGCGCGGTTGGGAAAGCGAAACGCTGACCCTTCGCGCCGGCTTGCATCGCCCGGACGGAGCAGGCGAACTACTCGCCGCGGTCCGCCGCGCCGGCACGATGATGCTCGCCTGCCCTCTGTACGTCGATTCGCTTCCGCATCTGGTTACCAAGGCCCTGACGCTGATCGCGCGGGACCGGCAGGCGGGCGGCGCGCCGGCGCTGCGAATGGTCACGATCCTGAACAGCGGTTTTCCCGAGACGTTCCAGAATTCCGTGGCCATGGCGATCTGCCGCGAGTTCGCCGCGCAAAGCGGCATCAACTGGGCTGGCGGGCTCGCCTTGGGCGGCGGAGGAGTGGTTACTGCCCACCCCCTTAGCACGCCTCAGGGCCGGGGATCTCCCGTTCGGCATATCGTGGCGGCACTGGACCAGACGGCGGCTGCCCTGGCGCAAGGACTGCCGGTGCCGGCTGAGGCCGCTCGGCTGATGGCGAAGAGCCCGCTCCCGATGCCTATCTGGCGCCGGTTTTACTTGTGGATGGGAGGCCGGAGTTTCGAGAAACTGGCGGCCCCAAACGGCGTGACTCGCGAACAGTTGCGGGGGCAGCCCTACATGGCTTAGGCGCAACGCTGGTCGCTTGAGGGGTTGAGCGGTGGCCATTTCCGAGTAGCGTAATACGGACCCAGAATCGGACTCCGGGCCCGAGGTTCCGGGGGGAAATAAACGCGGGTTATCGACCTTGCTCGCCAAGTCGAGGCCGAGTGTGAGACATATCTGGCAACCGCCCTCGGGGAGTCCGAGGCATATCCGAAGTCAGCCGCTGTCTCGGCGAGCGCCCTTCCGCTGATCCAGCGCTGGTGGTTCCAAGGACCTTCAAGTTCTTTGTCGGGCTTGAGCCGAGGCAATGGCTCCGCCCATCACCTCGCTTCGGGTGAGATGGACCACTTGATAAAGCGGCGGGGCGGGTGGCAGGCTGGCGCTCAAGGTCGTATTCTGAACGGAGGGTATGCACAACTCGACACACAATCACCGGCACCGAAGCAGCCGTCTCGGGCACTGGGTCCCCGCCGACCGGAAAGTTCTGAATGCGTGGCTTGGCAGGACCAGTGAAGTGGCCGAGAAGAAGGCAACGCCGTGTCATCCGGTAATTCAGGAATTTCGGGAGACGATCGAAGGCGACCCGATAATGCTGATGTATTTCACCCTGATGTTCGAGCAGCAGCCGAGTTTCGCCCCGCCACCCGAAAGCGGCGATATCCGGATTCGGGATTACCATCAGCTATTGAAAATTCTCGACCACGTGTTGACCACGGCGCCGGAATTCAACACGGCCGGCATGGTGGGATGCCCGATCAATGCGGTGCTGGATTTTCCGATGATCACGTCGGCCGGTCAGGCCGCGTTCCTCAGTCCGAAACTGAATCGTGCGCTCAGCAAGGTGCTCGCCGCATGGGCGCAGTTTCTCGATTCGCCGGCCTCCCTGTATGTGCTGAACGCAACGCCCACGGGCTGGCTTTGTCCCGCGGCTCTGAAAGCCATCAACGTGGACGAGTATGTCCACGATCCGAAGGCTCCCTTTTACGGCTTCAAATCGTGGAACGATTTCTTCATCAGGCGGTTCAAGCCGGGAGCGCGGCCCGTGGCCGAACTGCACAACCCGAAAGCGATCGTGAACGCCTGCGAGTCGGCGCCCTTTGCAATTGCCAGGGACGTGAAGGCGCAGGACGCCTTCTGGATAAAATCGCAGCCCTATTCGTTGAAGCAGATGCTCGACGGACAGTTTGTCGATGAATTCATTGGCGGCACGGTGTACCAGGCATTTCTGAGCGCCGAAGACTATCACCGCTGGCACAGTCCGGTTTCAGGCGTCATAAAAGTGATCCGCCACGTGGAGGGCGCTTACTACGCCGAAGCTGCCTCGGAAGGGTTCGATCCTCTCGGACCCAACAACTCGCAGGGCTTTATCGCGCATGTGAATACCCGGGCGCTCGTTTTCATCGAGGCGGATGACGCCACCACTGGGCTGCTATGCTTCGTCGCAGTGGGTATGGTTGAGGTGTCTTCGTGCGTTGTTGGCGTGAAAGAGGGGCAGCACGTAAAGAAGGGTGACGAGATCGGGTTCTTCCAGTTCGGCGGGTCCAGTCATTGTCTGGTGTTCCGGCGCGGCGCGATTGCAGAATTCGCATTGCAGGCAATCCCCCAGGGAGAAAACGGTGCGAACTCGGCCGTCGTCAAAGTGAATTCGCTGCTGGCGATAGCGTGACGTCGAGTCCCGTATCGGCCACTCGGAGAAAGCCGCCCAGCGGCCAGAAACCATACTGCGGACAGCGCCGGGGACGCTTCGGTTAACGCCGCTATCTCGCAGTGGGGGTTTCTCGGCCGGAACTTCCCAGAAGGGACCTGTGTACCCAGCATCGCAGTTCTGATGCCTGTTGGCGAGTGAGAGATAGAGCAAACCGTATAAGCAAGTCGCTGCGCTTCATTGGACGGGAACAATAGCAAACGCGGCGCGTAGATCCTAACGGGCCGGATCCCGGTGGGCACGATGCGATTGAGATTGGGTTACGGTGCTTTCCCATATTTATGTCGCGCGCCCACCGGCGGCCGGGAGCGCGCTTCAGGCCGTTTCGAGCATGAGCGGCTTGGGCTGGGTGCCGTCGATATCGCGGACTCCAAGCTCGCGCGCGATCTGGGCGGCGATGAGAACCTGCCCGGATCGTTGGATCAGGGCGGGGTCCGCGAAAAGCGCGGCGGCCACGCGGCCGATGAATTCCGGGCTCTCGCTGTTCGAAATATCCAGCCAGCCATTGCGCGCGGCGGCCATGACGGCCTCGGTCCTGACCAGCCCGGGATAGAGCGCGACGACGGCCACACCGTAGTCGCGGAGTTCGATGGCCATATCGGCGGACATCTTGTCGGTGGCGGCTTTGGCGATGCCATAAATCGCATTGCCGAGATGTTTCTGCGCGGCCCAATAGCTGATGTTCACGATGAGGCCGCGGCGGCGCGGGATCATCAGGCGCGCGGCATGGGCGGAGGCCACGAAAGCGGCGCGGACGCCAGAGTCCATCATACTGCTCCAGCGGTGCAGGGGCTGCTGCCAGAACGGCGCGGGCCAGGTGTATTGGCCGTCTTCAATCATGCGCTCATATCCGCCCCAGGCGCAGTTCACCAGGATATCGAGACCCTCGCCAGCGGCCGCGATGACGTTAAAGGCTCGGGCGGTGTCAGGTTCCTGCGTGTGATCGCACGGGATTCGCACGATGCCGGGCGGGAGATCCGCCGATTCCACAGAGCGGCCCGTCGCATACACGTGGAATCCGGCATCGGCGAGAGCGATGGCGATGCCGCGGCCTACTCCGCGGGAAGCTCCGGTTACAAGAGCGGATGTCATTTGCGCAGCCGCTTTCCCAATTCTTCGATGCGGTGTAGCATTTCCCGGCGGGCATGCGAATAGGCTTTTACGTCGCGGGTGCCGGATAAGGCGCATTCGATGCAGACTGCTTCGCAGGCCACGAATTCGGCGGCGGCGTGAGCAACTTCCGACGCAATGGAATCGGGGATGGAGCAGACACCATTGGCGTCGGCATGCAGGAGATCGCCGGGACGGACTTCGAGGCCGCCCACGCGCACGGGTTGATGCACGGAGGTGATGTGACTGTAGGCATGGGAGCACACAACGCCGTTGCTGAAAGTAGCGAACCCGAGGCGGCGGACCTGCTCGAGATCGCGTGCCGGACCGCTGGTGATAATGCCGGCGGCGCCGAAGCATCGATAGCTGGCGCACATGACTTCGCCGAAGGTGGCGCCGATGGCGGGGTCGTCCAGGTCTTGAAAAACGACAATGGCGGGCCCGGGGAGCTCGGCAAAGCAGGTGATTTGTTCATCCAGGCCGCTGTAGACGTCGCCGTGCGTGCGGGGCCAGGCGGTGCGCATGGTCGCCGTCGAGGCATAGCCGACGATGGGCGGCATCTCGGGAAAGCAGGCGCGGATGCGGGCATCCATGTATCCGGTGTTGCGCGGACGGACATGGAAGAGCTCGATAACGTTCGAGATGGTGGGGGTGTCGTATTGCGCGAGAAGTTGGAGATGGGCAGAAGCGGGCATATACTCCAGCATACTCGCGTAGCTGTTGGCTCTGACGAAGGACCCTGCTGACAAAACAGCGGTGATCGAGTCGCTGAAGGGCAACTCGATCACCCCAGACATCGACTTTAAGAACCTGAGGGTGCGCGTTTATGCAATACGGCGGTGGTGGTCGGCGATGTCGATTTCCCACAGGAATACCGTCGGGGCAGCGGGCGTCAAGAAGCTGAATGTGCTGCATGTACTGGTGAAGGGCCCCGACGGGTGGCAAAATGCCGGCGCGGCGAAATGAGATTAGCGGCGGAATCCGAAAGTTACCGGCAGGTAATCGGTGTAATAGCCGGCGCCGCTATAGACGCGGACATAGCGGGCCTCGGCAAAGAACCGTCCGCCCCACTTACTGCCGAAAGCGACGCCCACTCCACCGTCGATGCCCGGCTTGTTGACGGAATAACTGCCGACGACGACGTTCGCGGTATACACACCGGGATAAAAGCCGAAGAACGAGTTGCCGAAAACGCCGGTGACCGTGGTCGGGTTGGTGAATTGCGTCTGCTCGTGGAAGTACCCGCCGCCGCCGGTAACGTAAAGATCGACATGGCTCTTGGGCGTAAGGTGAACGATGGGGTCGAGAGTAAGTGAAAATAACCTCACCGTGCCGCCACCGACTCCGTAGCTGCCCAACGTAGTGGAACTGATTCCCATGTTGTCGAAACCGAAATCCAGCATGGCCCCGACCCATGGAGCAAAGTTATAACCGGCGCCGGCGCGGATGTTATATCCGGTGTCCAGACTGCTGCCGGTGTTGCCGACCGGCGTCGTAAAGCCAGCGCCCGCGTCGAACGCGAAATGAGGAAATTCTTGCGCACCCAGGGTTGTCACGAATGCCGCAAATAGACCCGAAATCGCCAATTTTTTCACTGCGATTACTCTCCTTTACAAAGCGAATTGCCAATTCTGGCGCGCCTGAGAAACTGCAGGCAGCTTTCCACGGTACGAAAGCTCCCGCCACAGCGGCGGCGGAACTCCGCGTCAGGCCCAATGCTGTTCACTTAGGGACATTTCGGTGAGCTTTCGGGGCAGGCTTCAGCCCGCCGACCGCGGGCTTTGCAATTCTTCGCGGCATGGCGGGCTGAAGCACGCCGCAGATTGAAGAGGTAGTTGCCAAATTCGTTGTTCCGCACGGAATGCACCGCTCCCTCGCGGTCGCGGCTCAGTTGGCGCCTGCCCCACGGCACAAACCGGCGATTTGGAGGGGTACGATATGAGAAATTTCACGCTCTGGGTCAGGTGAACATTACCATTCCGCAGAGCCTGGCGGGGGCGGGCGACGTGAGGGTGTACGTAATTGCGGACGGAACCGTATCGAACGCGGTCGGGTTGACGTCGAATAGCGCCGGTCTATCTCTCGATTCCTAACGAATCGGCGACGCGGACGAGTGTTTTCAGCAGCCGGTCCACGTGGGACTCGGTGTGCGCCGCGGTCACGGAGATGCGGAGAAGGTTCTGCGCGGCGGCTGGACGGAGCACCGGGTTGATGTAAATGCCCTCGTGCAGCAGCTCCTTGCAGAGCCGGCACAGATCCAGTTCTTTCTCGATCACCACCGGCACGATCGCGGTTTCGCCGGGCAGGACGTTAAATCCGCGGGTGCGCAGTTCTTCCCGCAGAAGCCCGGCGACGCGGAGCAGGTGGGTGCGCCGCTGCGGTTCCTTCTTCATGATCTGCAGGGCCGCGGCCACGGCCGCGACAGAGGCGGCGGGCAGGCTGGCGGAAAAGACGAAGGGACGGGCGGTGTGCTTGAGGTAATCGACCACGGCGCGCTCGGCGGCGATGAATCCGCCGACGGACGCCAGCGATTTGCTGAACGTGCCCATCACGATATCCACGTCGTCGAGCACGCCGAGATGTTCGGCGGCGCCGGCGCCGGTGGCTCCCAGCACGCCGATGCCGTGCGCTTCGTCGACGTACACTCTGGCGCCGTATGGCTTGGCGAGCTTGAGAATTCCGGGCAGGTCGGCGATGTCGCCTTCCATGCTGAAGACGCCTTCGGAGACGATGAAAATCTTATCTTCGGGCGGGCAGTTTTCCAGGCATCGTTCGAAATGATCCAGGTCGTTATGGCGGAAGCGCATGGTGCGCGCGGGAGAGCGCAGCGCGCCTTCCACCAGGCTGGCATGGAGGTTGTGGTCGCAAATCATGACGTCGCCCTTCTCGGTGAGGGCCGAAAGGGTGGCGTAATTGGCCTGGAAACCGGTGCCGAAAATGATGGCGGCTTCTTTGTGCACGAAAGCCGCGAGCTCCTGCTCGAGTTTGACGTGGACATCGAGAGTGCCGTTGAGCAGGCGGGATCCGCTGCACCCGCTTCCGTATTTCTTGATGGCTGTGGTGGCTGCCTCTTTCACCTTGGGGTGGTTGATGAGGTCGAGATAGTCATTCGATCCGAACATGAGCACCTTGCGGGCGCCCATGCGGACTTCGCCGGGTCCGCAGCCTTCGCGCTCCCCGAAGACTTCGAAGTACATGTAGAGCCCAGCGGCCTGCAGATCACTCGGACGAGTGAAATTACGGCATTTTTCAAAAATGTCGTTGGATGCGCTGCCCTTTTTCTTGCCGGTGATGTCGCTAGTAGTCGATAAGCGCATGGTCCTCAGTTCCATTCATAAATTCGGTAAGTTTTGTACCGCTTTGCCCCCATAGCCTCCAGGGAGCGATTCATCAGTACATTGTCTTCCAGTATCCAGGACATTTCGCAGTCGCCATAACCGAGCTTCCTGGCATTGCGGACCAGAGTTGCATAAAAACCGGCCGCAAGACCGGAGGCCCGATACTCCTCCACCACCCCCAGTGCGAGCACTCGTACACTTTTGACCAAACGTTGATAATACAGGATTTTGATGAGGCCTGTGGGAAGTAATTTTCCCTGGGCCGGCTTGAGCGCCTGGTTAATATCGGGCAGGGCAAGTGCGAATCCCACGACGCGGCCCCCCACCTCGCCGATGAGCACCAGCTCGGGCTTCAGAATCTGTTTCATTTCCTTGCCCTGTAGCTGGAATTCTTCTTTCGACATGGGAATGAAGCCCCAGTTTCGTTCCCAAGCCGAATTGTAAACCTCCCAGACGCGTTGCACATCCGCGTCGAAATTTTTCATGTCGATAGGACGAACGGTAACGCCATTGGAGCCTGTCGCCTTGTCGGCCACACGCCCGATTTTATTCATATCGATGGTGTTGGCGTTGCTGAGCCATGCCCAGAGATCCCTGCATTTGCGCAGGCCCACACGCTCCATGAGCGCCGGGTAGTATTCCGGGTTGTAGGTCATCATCACCATCGGGTCGGAATCGAAACCTTCCACGAGCATGCCGCACTCGTAATTGGTCGAAGGATTCACCGGTCCGCGCAAGAACTTGGCGCCCCGGTCGAACACCCAGCGTTTGGCGCGCTGGAGGAGTGCGTCGGCGACTACGTGGTCGTTCACGCACTCGAAGAATCCGAAAAAGCCGGCGTTCTCCTGATGAAAACGATTATGCGCCTTATCGACGATGGCCGCCACCCGGCCGGCTATCTGGCCATCCTTTTTGGCGAGGAAAAACTCGGCTTCGGCATCCTTGTAGAAGGGGTGCTTTTCGCGGTCTAGCAGCTCCTTAACGGCGATGCGGAGGGGTGGAACGTAGTGCGGATAATCGCGGTACAGACGGTAGGGGAACTCCACGAATTGTTTTAACGCTTTCGGGTTGTCGGCCGCGATTATGTCGATTGCCAAATCCGCACTCCTCTATGACAACTTCTTGTACAGTGACGGGCCGGCCGCAGCCAACACGAATGCCGCGATAGCGCCCGCCACCAGATCAACCGTGTAATGGTATCGAAGATAAACTGTAGCAAAAATGAGGAACGGAGTGTAAGCCAAATAGATCTTGAACCACCGCTTTGATACGATACGGCTGCTCCAGCAGGCGAGCAGCGTCAATTCGGTATGGCCGCTGGGAAAGCAATCGTAATGGTACGATTCCAGCTTATCCAGCCCGTCCTGCATGCTCCGGAACAGCCACAATCCTTGCAACGGTATGTGTTGCAAGCTGTTGAGCCAATATCGCGGGCCGCGGGCGGGCACAAAAATGTACCCGACGTAGGAAACCAGGTACCCCACGCCAATCAAAAACGCATAATATTGGAACTCCACGAAACGCCCCTTGCGCCAGAGCAGAAGCGCCACCAGAATGACTGCCGGAAGAAATAATGTGTACAGCAACTGTTCCCATTCCACCAGCGCGGGGAATTGAATCCGCTCCAGCCAGACGCACGGATTGACGCCCCAGATGTGGTAATCGAGCGAGGCCAGCCAGCGATCGGAGAGCTTCTGCGAGATATCGTCCTGGCGGACCGCTGGAATGAGGAAGGCCATTTCTTTGTAAAAGTAACCAACGTATGGAAGGGGATACCAGTTCCGAAAAAGCCAGGACGTGATGTTCGGCCGCTTCACTTGCAACACGATGAGGGCGGAACCGAGGATGTGCCAAACCAGCAGACCGGGGGCTTGCGGCAGCGTCTTCCACCAGCCGAGAACCACCAGGCCGGTGAGAAAGAAATAGCCCAGAATTACTTTATCGATGGCCCAGAAACGTGTGTCTGTGGACCTCATGGGCGGCGACCAGACCCGCTACTCGACTTGGAGGCGCTTCGAACCATCCCGCAACCACTGGCCGAAGGGCACGGCCTGGAAACGCTTCTGCGAACCGCTAGTATTTGAGCCAACCGGCCTCCTTGTACCAAGCTAAGGTTTTTGCCAAGCCGGCGGCTAGCGGCGTTGGCGCCTCGAAGCCGAAGTCCGCGGCAGCGCGCGCAGGGTCACAGGTCCAAAACCGGCAACAAGCTTCCGCGACCTTCTCTCGCGAGATGATAGCAGGATTCCGCGAGAGAAGCGACCATATTTCGCTCAAAAAAGCCATAGAATTCGCGGCAAAGATCGGGACGCGGAGGGTGCGTGGCGTGCGTCCCATGATTTTCCCGGCGGTGGCGCCGAACTGGCGCCACGAAACGCGATCGCGGTGAGCCAAAAAGTAGCTTTGTCCAGCGGCTTGAGGGGCACGGACGGCGGCGCACAGCCCGTCGGCGAGATCCTCGACGTATATGGCGCTGAACCAGCGTTCGCCGCCCGCGATTTCCAATACCAGCCCTCGGGCTACCGCCTTCAGGATCTGGAAGACATCGGTGTCGCGCGGTCCGTAAACCACGGGCGGCCGAACGATAACGGCATCGGGGACGAGAGCGCGCGCGATCTTCTCGCCCGCGAGCTTGGATTTGCCGTAGGTGCTGACGGGGTGTGGCGGCGTGTTTTCGTCCACGGGGCGGCCATCGGCGCCGGGCCCGACAGCTGCCAGGCTGCTGACGTATACCAAGCGTATGGAGCGGCCGGCCAGGGCGCGTGCGAGGTGTTCCGTGGGGCGGGCGTTCCCGGCGTAGTAATCGTCCGGGTTTAACACTTTGGTGACGCCGGCCACGTGGATTACCGTGTCGACGCCTTCGAGCGCGCGGTCGATGCCTTGGCCTGTAACGAGATCGGCGGCAGCAGTTTCCACTCCCGCGGGCAGGCGGCGGGCATTTGTCGAAGGACGCACCAGGCAGCGAACCTGCTCGCCGCGCGCGCGCAGCTTCTCCACGAGATGGCTACCGACAAAGCCGGTAGACCCGGTGACCAGAATCATTTATTCGGGCGTGCTTCGAAAAGCCACCTCTCCAAAATAACTCTCGGCAAGCGTGCCGGTGTGCTGGGAGTTGATCTGGAGGCGTAGCCCCTTCACGCGCGGGGCGGGGCGGCCGAAGGCCCGTTCGAAATCGGCGGCGACGTTGCGGGTCTCCGAGAGCCATTGGTTGGCATCGGCGGCGCCCGATTCGCAGACCACCGCGAAGATATGCACGAACGGGAAGGACTGCGTCTTCTCGGCGGTGCCTTTGGGCGCAGTGGTATCCCAGATGTACGTCAGCACGCGGTTGT